>Ga0187765_10000165_pt1 | contig 23140 bp, 17 predicted proteins | sample 0216_QUI02_MP05__3_FD_133018 | JGI IMG/M metagenome (GOLD analysis project Ga0187765, IMG submission 133018) | Tropical peat soil microbial communities from peatlands in Department of Meta, Colombia - 0216_QUI02_MP05_10_MG | ecosystem: Environmental > Terrestrial > Soil > Wetlands > Peat ...
CCGCACCGCGCGCTCGATGTCCTCCATCCGCACCCGACCGTGCTCGAGGGCGGCCGGTAGGCCATGGACGTAGCACTGGCTCTGCATGTCGATGTCGACGCCGGCCTGCAGCGCCAGCACCGCGGCATCTTCGATCGTCTCGGCGATACCGTGCTTGATCAGTTCGAGGATCGAGTCGTAGTCGCTCACCACCACGCCCTCGAAGCCCCAGCGGCCGCGAAGCAGGCCGTTCAAGATCTCGCCGTGGGCATTCATCGGCATCCCGGCAAGATCGTTTTGCGACGGCATGACCGCTGCGGTGCCGGCTTTCGCTGCGGCCTCGAACGGCGGCATGTAGACTTCCGCGAGCTGGCGCTCCGACACGTCGACCGGCGCATAATCGCGGCCCGCCGCCACGGCGCCATAGGCGCCGATGTGCTTCGCCGTCGCCGCAACGCGCGTCGCCGAGAAGGCCGCGCCCTGGAAGCCGCGCACCTTGGCTTCGCCAAAGCGGCTGGCGACATAGCCATCGTCGCCCGGGCACTCGGCGATCCGGCCCCAACGCGGATCGCGGCAGACATCCAGCATCGGCGCGAAGGTGAGGCGGACGCCGTCGCGCGCGGCTTCCTCGGCCGCCGCCTGCGCGGTACGCTCCCACAGGCCTGGATCGAACGCGCACGCTTCCGCCAGCGGAATCGGGAAGATGGTGCGGTGGCCGTGCAGCACGTCGAAGCCGAACAGCAACGGAATGCGCAGGCGGCTTTCCTCGACCGCGATCCGCTGCAACGCGTCCGTCGCCTCAGCGCCGTGGATGTTGAGGAGGCTGCCGATCGCGCCGGCGCGGATCTGCCGCTTCATCGCGTCGGCGCCGTCCCGCGGCGCGCCGGCGTCGACCATGTTGAGTTGCCCGAGCTTCTCCTCGAGCGTCATCCCAGCCAGCAGACGTTCGACGCGGTAGGGCACGGACGACACTCAGCCGGCCTTGTAGCCCGATGCGTCGATGGTTTCCGGCGTGGCCCGATATTGCGCCGGCACGTCGCCGTTGCAATGCGCGCAGTACCACCGCCGCACCAGATAGTTGAACACGTTTTTGCGGGTGTCGCTGCGGCCTGCGCGCTGGCCCTTGGCCTTAAGGTCCTCGTCCTTGACGAACAGTTTCGGACCGCCGGCGGTCTCCGCCATCAGCTGCAGCCGGCAGGCCTTCTCCAGCTTGATGGCGAGGAACACGGCTTCCTCGATGCTGCGTCCGGCAGTGACGATGCCGTGGTTGCGGAGCAACAAGGCACCATGGCCGCCGAGGCATTTCGCCACCGCTTTGCCGCGCGCCTGATCGACGATGAGGTCCGTGGTTTCGGAAAACACCGGAACGCCCTCGGCGAACACCACGCTGTCGTTGCTGATCGGTTTAAGCGGCACGCCGAGCGATGAGAACGCCACCGCATGGGCCGGATGGGTGTGAATCACCGATTGGATATCGGGCCGCGCGCGCAGAACCTCGGAATGGATGTACACCTCGTTGTGGCGCGGCATGGTGCCGCCGACTTTTTCGCCTTCGATATCGACGGTGATGATGTTGTCGCGAGTCATTTCCTCAAGCCCGATGCAGGCGGCTTTCATCAGGAAGCGGTTCGCATCGTCCGGCAGCCGCACCGTGATGTGGCCAGCGACATAGTCGCCCTGGTCCTCGCTGACCAGAACGCGGCCGGCTTCGATCAGTTTTTCGCGCAAAGCATCGGTCATGGGTATTTTCCTGGCTGATGTGTGATTTCGACGACGTTCAGTTTGTCTTGTACTTGCGCTCCGCCGCCTGGAAATCGGCGAGCTTCACGAGCCGCTGGCGCTCTGCGAAATCGACCATCAGATCGCGGGCGTTTCCGACCCGGCCGTTTTGCTTGAGGTGTGCGAGCGCGCGTTGCATGCCCTGCAGCGCGGCCTGCAACGCGACATTGGCGTAGAGCACGCCGGCATAACCCAGTTCGCGCAGCCGTTCGTTCGGCTGCTCAGGCGTCAACCCGCCCACCACGATGTTGATGAGCTGCGGCCATGGCAGTTTGTTCGGGATCGCGGCGATTTGCTCGGGCGATGTCGGCGCTTCGACGAACGTGACATCCGCGCCCGCCGCGTGAAAGGCGGCAGCGCGTTCGACGGCGGCATCGAATCCTTCCGTCGCGATGGCATCGGTGCGGGCCACGATCATCACATCGGCGTCGCTGCGCGCATCCACGGCGGCTTTGATTTTCGCAACCATCTCGGCAGCCGGGATCGTTTCCTTGCCGCCGAAATGCCCGCACCGTTTGGGGAAAACCTGGTCCTCGAGCTGGATGGCGTCGGCGCCCGCGCGTTCCAGCATGCGAACGGTGCGCATGACATTGATCGCATTGCCGAAGCCGGTGTCCGCGTCCACCACCAGCGGCCCGGGGAAAACGTCGCGAATGGCCGCCACCTGCGCCACGAGCTCGCTCAACGTGACCAGACCGTTGTCCGGGATTCCGAGCTGCGTATTGGCGATGCCGGCCCCGGTCACGTAGGCCGCCGAAAAACCCACATCCGCGACCACCCGCGCTGCGAGCGCATTGGCGACACCCGGCAGGATCAAGCCCGCGCCGGGTTTGAGAGCTGCGCGCAGATCGCGGCGCGTGGAGGAGGGCATGTCGGGATTCCTGGCAACAAGGGTGTGAGCGACTTTTACCGCAACCGGCGCAGTCGTAAAATGGTATGCTGGTTTCGAAAGCCTGATCGGTCGCAGCATCCGAGGGAGACCTGCCATGAAAGAATGGATGAAGCTCATTCCGGAAGCGGATGTGCAGACCTATCTGCGCGGCGGCCTCCTGGCGGATATCGGCTTCGGCAAGCGGCCGGCGCTCATCGTGGTCGATTGCATCTACGGCTTTACCGGATCGGAAGGTCTCACGCTCGAACAGGCCATCGCGGAGTTCTCCACCGCCTGCGGCCCGGTCTCCTGGGAAACGATCCCGCGCATCGCCCGCCTGATCGGCCTGTTCCGCGAGCTCAAACTGCCGATCGTTTTCACCAGAGGCGAGCTTTACGACACGCGTTATGCCGGCCGCACCACCAAGCGGAAGCCGCGCGGCGTGGACGAGAAGAAGTTCAACGAGTTCCCGCCCGCCATCGCGCCCCGGAGCGACGAATGGGTGCTGGAGAAAACCAAGGCGAGCGGATTTTTCCAGACCCCGCTCACGGCCTATCTCATCAAGCAAGGCGTGGACACCGCAGTGGTGTGCGGAGTTTCCACATCGGGGTGCGTGCGCGCGACCACGGTCGACGCCCATTCGCACGGCTTCACCACTTTCGTGATCGACGATTGCTGCTTCGATCGCTCCTATTTCGCGCACTGTGCGAATTTGTTCGACATTCAGGCGAAATACGCGGCCGTCATATCGCTCGATGAGCTGATGACGCTGGTCAAACCCATGCGCAAAGCCAGCGCCGCCTGACGCCGATCAGGGGATCAAAACGATCGAGCCCGTCGTCTTGCGCGCCTCAAGATCGCGCTGCGCCTGCGGCGCGTCTTTCAGCGCATAGCTGTGATTGACTGCGATCCGCACCGTGCCGCTGCGAACCACTGCGAACAGATCGTTTGCCGTCTCGAGCAGCTCGGCGCGCGACACGATGTAATCGGGCAGGCTCGGATGGGTGAGGAAAACAGAACCAAGCAGGCCAAGCCGGCGCGGCGGCACCGGATCGGGATCGCCGGAGGCCTCGCCATAGGAAGCCAGCACGCCGCGTCGCCGCAAGCAGCGCAGCGATCCCTCGAATGTCGCCTTGCCGACGGAATCATAGACCACGGGGACGCCTTCGCCGCCCGTGAACGCGCGCACCCGTTCGGCGAAATCCTCCCGCGTGTAGTCGATCACATGATCGCAGCCGTGGGCGCGCGCGACCGCAACCTTCTGCTGGCTCCCCACAGTCCCGATCACCATGGCGCCAAGGTGCTTCGCCCATTGGCACAGGATGAGGCCGACACCGCCGGCAGCCGCATGCACGACGATCGCATCGCCCGGTTTGACCCGGTATGTCTCGTGCAGCAGGTAGCGCGCGGTCATGCCTTTGACCATCATGGCAGCCGCGCTGCGCGCGTCGATGTCGTCCGGCAATCGGACCGCGCGCGCCGCCGGCACCACGCGGCTTTCCGCGTAGGCGCTGTCGGGTCCGGCAACGCAGGCCACGCGATCGCCGATCGATAGGCCGCTCACATCCGCCCCGATGGCCTCGACCGTGCCGGCGCTTTCGATCCCCATCCCGGACGGAAAGCCGCGCACCGCATGCTGGCCGCGCCGCAAATAGATGTCGCGATAGTTCACCGCGATGGCCTCCTGCCGGATGCGGATTTCACCCGGCCCGGGTTGCGGCACGTCCACGTCCTCGAACCGCAACACCTCCGGCTCGCCGTTTTCGTAGAAGCGAAATGCTTTCATGATCGATCTCCCGCCCCAGTGATTGCACGCAGGCGCCGAACGCAAAAGGGGTCGGCAACGCACCTTGCCCCCGCCGCGACGGCGAGGCAGCATGAGCGCAACAGCGGAGACGCCCGATGGCAAGAACCAAAGCAAAATCGCGGACTATCGCAACGGCTGCGCGCAAAAGCGGCGCGCGCGCGCGCACAAAGCTCAAGCCAGCCGCAAAGCCTGCCAGGACGCGGCCACGGCACAAGTTCCTGGTCAAGCGTTTCGGTCCGGCGGATTTCAAGGGCGACGGCCTGCGTACCTACGCGAGCTACCGCGACCTCGGTGTGAAAGACGCAACGCGCGGCATGGTGGTCGCGCATGTCATTCGCTTCGTCGAACCCTGCGATCCGGAAGTCGTCTCGAAAGAGCACCTGCACGACACCGAATTCCAGATGATCTATGTGCTCAACGGTTCGATCACCTCCTGGTTCGAAGGCCAGGGCACGCACACGATGACGGCAGGCGATTGCTGGCTGCAGCCGCCACGGATCAGGCACAAGGTGCTCGATTATTCCGACGACTGCGAATTACTCGAAATCGTCATGCCGGCCGACTTCGAGACGGTCGAATTAGAACAATAATGCACAGTCCGCGTGAACAAGCGGTCCCCACGGCGGCCGAATTGATCGGCCGCGCCCGTGCGTTGATCCCGACGCTCGCGGCGCGGGCGGCGCAAGGCGAGCGCGATCGCCGGCTGCCGAAGGAAAACATCGCCGACATGCAGACCGCCGGCTTCTTCCACGTGCTGCGGCCGAAGCGCTGGGACGGCTACGAACTCGACTCGGCGGATTTTTTCGAAATCCAGATGGCGCTCGCCGAGGGCGACTTCTCGACCGCCTGGATCTATGGCGTGGTGGGCTTGCATCCCTGGCTGATGGGGCTGCTCGACCAGCGCGCCGCGCAGGATGTCTGGGGGAAGGATGCAAGCGCGCTGATCTGCTCCTCGCTGATGCCGGCCGGCGCGGCAACGCCGGCGCAAGACGGCTTTCGCTTCACCGGCCATTGGCAGTATTCCAGCGGCTGCGAGCACTGCACCTGGGCGTTTCTCGGCGGCGCCATTGCGGCCGAGCCCGGCCGTCCGATCGAGCGCGCGCTGTTTCTCGTGCCGCACGACGACTACGAGATCGTCGACACCTGGCATGTCGCCGGGCTGAAGGCGACCGGCAGCCAGGACATCGTCATCAAGGATGCGTTCGTGCCCGCCTATCGCACCATCAGGCTGAGCGAGACCTTTCTGGGCCACGGCGCCGGCCTGGCCGTGAACACCGCCACGCTCTACCGCTATCCGTTCGGCCAGATTTTCTTCCGTGGCGTCTCCGTCGGCGCGATCGGCGCCTTGCAGGGCATGTTCGACGCCTTCCTCGCCTATGGCCGCAAGCGCACGTCGCGCTACGGCAAGACCTCGCACGACCCTCATGTGCATCTCTTGTGCGCCGAGGTTGCCGTCGCCATCGACGAGATGAAGGCCGTGCTGCACCACAACTTGCGCAGCCTGCGCAGCCATGCCGAGCAGGGCGAGATGCCGCCGCTGAGCGACCGCATCCGCTACAAGTTCCAATCGGCCGCCGTGGTTGAGCGCTGCCGCGATCTGGCCGCGCGCCTGTTCATGGCGACCGGCGGGCAGGGGCTCTACGCCGATCAGCCTTTCGGACGAATGCTCGCCGACATCAACGCCGCGCGTCAGCATCTGTCAAACCAGTTCGAAGCGCTCGGCCGCAACTGGGGTGGCACGCTGTTCGGCCTCGAAGACAACAAGGATTTGGTGTTGTAACGTCCACCTGGTTCCCGCCCGCCTGTCCCGCTCGCATCACCGGAGTTGAGATTGAAGATCTGCCGCTATGACGATGATCGGCTCGGCGTCGTGATCGGCGACATGGTGCACGATGTCACGGCCGCGCAGAACGAGATCCGCGCAGCCACCCCCTACACGGCAAAGGTCGATCCGGTCGTTGCCGCGCTGCCGGCCTGGCGCGCGCGGTTGGAAAAGATGGCCGCATCCGCTCCGGGCAAGCCGGTTTCGCAAGTCAAGCTGCTTTCGCCCGTGGCGCGGCCCCCTAAAATTCTGGCTGCCCCCACCAACTACGCCAAGCACGTTCAGGAAATGCAGAAGTTCCGCGATACCGTGCCTGGCCTGTCGCGTTTTTCCCCCGACATCGAGAAGGCCGGCATCTTTCTGAAGGCCAACACCTCGCTGGTTGGGCCGTCGGAGGGCATTCCCATGCGCTTCCCCGACCGGCGCAACGACCACGAAGTCGAGCTCGTGCTGATCATCGGCAAACAGGGCAGCGACATCCCGCGCGCGAAGGCCTACGAGCACATCGCCGCCTATTGCCTCGGGCTCGACATGACGGCGCGCGGCCAGGAGGATCGCAGCTTTCGCAAGTCGATCGACGGCTATTCCGTGCTCGGTCCCTGGATGGCGACGCCGGACGAAATTCCGAATCCGGCCGATGTGCCGCTCACGCTCTACGTCAACGACGAGAAGCGGCAGGACAGCAACACGAGTTTCCTGATCTTCGACATTCCGCGGCTGATCGAATTCGCCTCGCAATTCTACACGCTCTATCCCGGCGACGTTTATTACACCGGCACGCCCGAAGGCGTCGGGCCGGTCAAGCCCGGCGACTGGATTCGCTGCCGCTCGGCGCCCGCGCTCGGCGAGCTTCGCATTCAGGTGCGCGCGCACGAGATCGGACGCTGATTGGCCCGGTTCTGCCGCATATCGCGAATCACAATTGTCGGCTAAGTTGGGTCTTTAACCTCGAGTGGCCGCGCTCCGATGCCCGAAATCATCATCCTCGTCTCCGCCATCATCTGCGTCGGTGCCGGCGTCGGCCTTTACTTCCTTCGTGCAAATCCCGCAGTGCTCGGCATCGAGATCGTCAGCTTCATCGCACTTCTGTACGGGATCGGGCAGTACGCCGCGCGCAACAACATCGAGACCGCCGGTTCGGGCGTTGCCGGCGTCGCCGAGAAGCGGCTGGGGGCGAATGACGCCGCCAGACCCGATGACGAGACGCAGCGTCCGAAGACCGAAGCGGCCGCGCGCGACAACCGTGCGGGCGAGGCGAGGGCGGTTCCGCAGCCGCTCGGCAGCGCGGACAAGCTCGACGCAGTGGCGGCGCCGCAAGCAAATGTGCCGGAAACGCCGGCCGGCCCCGTCACCATTTCGAATTTCGCCGCGCGCAAGGCCGCGCCGCGCTATGTGGAAATTTCGGGCGTGCTCTCGAACAAGAACGAATTCGCGATCAAGAACGTCGTCGTCAAATGCGGCGACAAATCCTATGCGAGCGGCGACGTCAGCGCCGTCCTCGACAATGTGGTGCCGGCGAAATCCGATTTTCAAATTTCCGGTTTGCGCATGGGGCCGATCAGGCCGGAACTGCCGCCGACCGTGTGTCAGATCGTGAAATTCGATCGGGCGAATTGATCGGCCAAAACCGCCGCGGTTGCCCCCGAACCGGCATGTGCAACCGGTCTTGCAGAAGAGCCGGCGACGCGCAACTATCGCTGCGCGCTCCAAGATCATCCTGGCAATCCCGACTCGAATGACTGCAAGTCCCGGCCCGCTGTTCGCGTTGGCGCTCGCCTCGATTTCACTGATCGGGCCGTTGGCCGTTCACCTCTTTATGCCCGCCATTCCGGCCGTGAAAGCCGCGCTCGGGCTCTCCGACGCGTGCGCTCAACTCACGTTCAGCGTTGCGCTATTCGGCATGGCAATCTCCACCCTGTTCTACGGATCGCTGTCCGACCGCTATGGACGGCGGCCGGTGCTGCTGACGGGCCTTGCGCTGTTTCTCATCGGCAGCGCGATTTCAGCGGTGGCGAATTCCGTGTTTACGCTTGTGCTGGCGAGGTTCGTGCAGGCGGTCGGCGCCGGGTCCGGCCTCACGATCGGCCGCGCCATCGCGCAGGACGTCTATGGCCGCGACCGCATGGTCAAAGCCATCGCGTATCTTACGATGGCCTACACCATCGGCCCGATGATTTCGCCGGTCATCGGCGGCATTCTCATCGACACCTTCGGCTGGCGCAGCGTGTTCGGCTTTGCGCTCGCGCTCGGCGGCGTCATCACGCTCGCGGCCTACGTTGCCGTGTTCGAATCCCGCGCGCCATCGGCGGAAAATCGCACCGCCGGAAACGTGTTTCGCAACTATGCCGATCTATTTCGCCACGCGCGCTTCACCGCCTTCGTGCTGCAAAGCGGATTTATGACCGGTACGTTTCTGGTCGCGGCCACGGCGGCTTCCAGCCTGCTCAAGGACACGCTGCACCGTCCGTCGACCGAATTCGGCATCTACTTCCTGCTGTTTCCCTTCGGCTTCCTATCCGGCAATTTCATCACCAGCCGTATCGACAATCACATCGCCAACGAAACCATGGTGCTGACCGGTTCGATTTTCGCGCTCGCCGCCGTCGCGGTGCAGTCGGGTCTGCTGATGAGCGGGAACGTGACGCCGCTGATCCTATTTGTCCCGGGATTCTTCATCACCATGGGGCAGGGGCTGTCGCTGTCCTACGCGCAAGCCGGCGCCATGGCGACCAATCCGAAGCTTGCCGGCACGGCCGCGGGGATCGGTGTCTTTGTGCAGAATTTCTGCGGCGCGGCGTTTGCGCAATTGTACGGCCTGCTCGCCGACGGCACGCCCGGACCATTGACGCAGACGGCCGCAATCAGCGTGCTGCTCGCGCTTTTTGCCGGTCTACTGCCGTTCGTGATGGCGCGGAAGGCGCGCTCTGCTTAAGTTTTCGCTTTGGACTGCTTCAGCTTCGCGTTGATCGCCAGTGGAGTAATGACAGACATTGGCACGAACTGGCGTTTGGCGACCCCGGGAGGATTCGAACCTCCGACCTTCAGCTTAGAAGGCTGCTGCTCTATCCCCTGAGCTACGGGGCCGTGCTCGTTGTCAGCGCGCACAACTGAAGCCGCCCATTTAGCCGGATTGCCGCGTGCCGGATAGGGCCGGCGCACCTGCGGCAAGCGGCCACGGCAGCGCAATAGCACGGATCATACTAAAGATATTCCGTCTCGCCGTGCGCGGCAGATGGCCCCGCTCGATCAACGATTTAGACCGGGTTTGTTGAATCCATTCGCGAACTGGTGAAAATCCGCCTCTGCCGCGAATTCTCGCGACTGTGCACTGCAGCGACCACTGAACGGCCGTTCATGTGTCACGACCTCGACACGTTTTGGGATTGTGCTTGATAGTACCCCGCTCGCGTTCCGGGGAGGAGGATCCACCATGCTCGCGTCCGCCCGCGTCGGCCTGATCGCCGCGCTCATTGCCATGTCATGCGTCCCCGCCGTTGCCCAAAAAGCCTTCCAGCGTGACGACCTCAGCGAAGCCGTCATCAAGTTCGAAGTGCAGATCAAAACCGAATCGGGCCCCATCACCAAATCGCTCGCCGAGCTGCGTCGCGACGCCGACATCGCGCTTCAGCGCAACGATCCGCGCAACGAAATCAAATCGCTCGGGCAGATCGTCGTCGTCGCGCCGAACGACAGCGCGAATTGGCTGCGGCTCTCCCGCGCGATCCTCAAGATCGGCACCAACCTCGAAAGCGAGCGCCTGCGCCTGCTCGACCGCGCCGGCACCGCGGCCTATGCCGCCTACCAGCGGACGACCAACAAGAGCGAGGAGGCCGACGCACTCGTCATCCTCGGCCGCACGCTGGCCGATCGCAAGCAATGGCGCCCCGCGCTCGACGCGCTGCGCTACGCGCTCGATCTGCGCGAGGTGGCCGACGTGCGCGGCCTCTATGAGCGGCTGCGCGAGGACCACGGGTTCCGCATGCTCGACTACACGGTCGATTCGGATTCGGCTTCGCCGCGGGCCTGTTTCCAGTTCTCGGAGGAATTGCCGGTCAAGCGCGTGGACTTTTCGCCTTATGTCGCCGTGCAGGGCATCGACAAGCCGGCGCTCAGCGCCGACGAAAAGCAACTCTGCGTCGAAGGGCTCAAACACGGCGAACGTTACAACGTCACCCTGCGCGCGGGCTTGCCGTCGGTCGTGCGCGAGACCTTGCCGAAATCGTCGAGCTTCACGATCTATGTGCGCGACCGCAAACCCTCCGTGCGTTTTTCCGACAAGGCCTATGTGCTGCCGCGCACCGGACAGCGGGGGATTCCGATCATCAGCGTCAACACCAAATCCGTGTCGATCGAGATCTATCGCATCGGCGACCGCAGCCTCACCGACACGGTTTTCGGCCGCGATTTCCAGCGCAACCTCGGCCGCTATCAGATCGAGCGGCTGGCCGAAGTGCGCGGCGGCAAGGTGTGGCAGGGCGAACTGACCGTCGAGCAGACGCTCAATGCCGACGTCACCACGGCCTTTCCGGTCGATCAGGCGGCCGGAAATCTCGCTCCCGGCGTCTACGTCATGGTGGCCGAGCCGACCGAATTGAAATCGCCGGACAACTACGACCCGCTCGCGACCCAATGGTTCATCGTTTCCGATCTCGGGCTGACGTCCTATTTCGGCAACGACGGAATCCACGTCTTCGTGCATTCGCTCGCGTCAGCGGAACCCAAGGGGCAGGTTGAAGTCCGTCTGCTGTCGCGCGGCAACGAAGTTCTCGCGACCAAGCAGACGAATTCATCCGGCTATGTCCACTTCGAAGCCGGCATGACCCGCGGCGAGGGCGCCATGTCGCCCGCCATGGTGGTCGCGACCGAAGCGCGCGGCAACGATTATGCCTTCTTGAGTCTCAAGACCTCCGCCTTCGATCTGTCGGATCGCGGCGTCGCCGGCCGCACCGTGCCCGCCGGCCTCGATGCCTTCGTCTACACCGAGCGCGGCGTCTATCGCTCCGGTGAGACCGTCTATGTGACTGCGCTCCTGCGCGACGCCCAGGGCGTTGCCTCCACCAATGTGCCGCTGACGCTCGTGGTTGAGCGGCCCGATGGGCTTGAATACCGCCGCGTGCTGGTTGCCGACCAAGGCGTCGGCGGCCGCTCGCTCAGCGTGCCGATCAGCGCCAATTCCTCCACCGGCACCTGGCGCGTGCGTGCCTATGCCGATCCCAAGCGTCCCGCTATCGGCGAAACGAGCTTCATGGTCGAGGATTACGTTCCCGACCGGCTCGAATTCGACCTCACCTCGCCGACCGGCAAGCTCGCGCAAGGCTCGCCGGCCGATATGACGGTCGACGGCCGCTATCTCTACGGCGCGCCCGCGTCGGGCCTCGAGCTCGAAGGTGAGATCGTCTACGGCGCCGCCAAGGAACGCACCGGCTTTGCCGGCTATCTGTTCGGCCCTGCCGATGAGGAGGTTGCCGCCAGTCGTCAACCGCTCACCGACCTGCCGCAGACCGATCAGAACGGCAAAGCCCGTTTCAAGGTCGTGGCGTTGAAGGTACCGGCATCGAGCCGTCCGCTCGAAGCCCAGGTGGTCGTTCGCATGGCCGAGGCCGGAGGCCGAGCCGTCGAGCGCAAAATCGTGCTGCCGATCACCCCGAGCAGCAACATGATCGGCGTCAAGCCGCTGTTTTCCGGCCGCTCATTGGCCGACGGCGCCGCCGCAACCTTCGACGTCCAGTTGGTCGCCCCCGATGGCAAGACCGTCGCCCGCAAGGGCGCGCGCTACGAACTGTTGCGAGTCGAGACACACTATCAATGGTACCGCCGCGATGGTTCATGGGATTGGGAATCGATCAAGTCCACGCGCCGCATCACCGATGGCAAGATCGATCTCGTTGCCGGCAAGCCGACGCGCATCTCGGTGCCCGTGCAATGGGGCCGCTACCGGCTTGAAGTCTCCACCGGCGAACCGAGCGTTCCCGTCACCACGGTGAGCTTCGATGCCGGCTGGTATACGGAAGCCACCGCCGACACGCCGGACATGCTCGAGATCGCCCTCGACAAGCCGGAATACAAGCCGGGCGAATCCATGACGGTTGCCGTCACCGCCCGCACCGCCGGGAAGGTGACGCTCGACGTCATCGGCGACAAGCTTGCGACCTCCGTGACGCAGGACGTTCAGCCCGGCACCGCGCGCATCAAGCTCGATGTCGGCAAGGACTGGGGCAACGGCGCCTACGTGGTTGCCACTTTGCGGCGTCCGCTCGACGCCAAGGCCCAGCGCATGCCGGGGCGCGCCATTGGGGTGCAATGGTTTGCCATCGATCGCAAGGCGCACACGCTCGCGCTCGATATGAAGATGCCGCAGCTGACGCGCCCCAACGGCAAGCTCGTCATTCCGATCAAGGTCGACGGCTTGGCCGCGGGCGAGGATGCCCGCGTGGTGGTTGCCGCCGTGGACGTCGGCATCCTCAACCTCACCAATTACAAGCCGCCCGCGCCCGATGACTACTATCTCGGTCAGCGGCGGCTCACCGCCGAAATCCGCGATCTCTACGGCCAGCTCATCGACGGCATGCAGGGCACGCGCGGCGCGATCAAAACCGGCGGCGACGGCGCCGGCGCCGAACTGAGCGGTAGTCCGCCGACGCAAGCCCCGCTCGCGCTCTATTCCGGGCTGATCACCGTCAAGCCCGACGGTACCGCGGAAGTGTCCTTCGATATTCCGGCCTTCGCCGGCACCGTGCGCGTGATGGCGGTGGCCTGGAGCAAGGACAAGGTCGGCCGCGCCAACGGCGACGTTGTCGTGCGCGACCCCGTCGTGTTGACGGCGACCTTGCCACGCTTCCTGCTGACCGGAGATCGCGGCACGCTGCATCTCGACTTCGACAACGTCGAAGGTCCGGCCGGCGATTACAACGTCACCGTCAAGGCGGATGGCGCGATCTCCGTCGGCGACAACGCGACCCAAACGGTGAAGCTCGCGGCCAAGAAGCGCGAAGCCATCACCATGCCGCTCAACGCCGCGGCCGCGGGAATTGCCACTGTCAGCATCAAGGTGGCCGGCCCGGGCGGCTTCACGCTCGAACGCAGCTATCCGATGACGGTCAGGCCGGCGACGCAGATCCTCACGCGCCGCCTGGTGAAGCCGATCGCGAAAGCTGAAAGCCTCACGCTGTCGAACGACTTGTTTGCCGATCTCGTTCCCGGCACCGGATCGGTCGCGATCTCGGTCGGAATGTCGACCGCTCTCGACGCCGCCACGCTGCTGAAATCGCTCGACCGTTATCCGTTCGGCTGTTCCGAACAGATCACCAGTCGTGCGATGCCGTTGCTCTATGTCAACGAACTCGCGGCCGAGGCGCATCTGGCGCTCGACACCGCGATCGATCAGCGCATCCGCGATGCCATTGACCGTGTTCTGGCGCGCCAGGGTTCGAACGGATCGTTCGGCCTCTGGGGTCTCGGCGGCGAGGATATTTGGCTCGACTCCTACGTCACCGACTTCCTCACGCGCGCACGCGAACGCGGGTTCACCGTGCCCGACGCCGCATTCAAGCTCGCGCTCGATCGTCTGCGCAATTTCGTCAGCAATGAGCCGGAGACCAACAAGAGCGGCGGGCGCGAACTCGCCTACGCGCTCTATGTGCTGGCGCGAAACGGCGCGGCCCCGCTCGGCGATCTGCGCTATCTCGCCGACTCCAAGCTCGACAGTCTCACGACCCCCATTGCCAAGGCTCAGCTTGCAGCGGCGCTTGGATTGCTGGGCGACCGCGTGCGTGCGGAACGCGTCTACAACGCGGCGATTGCCTCGCTCGCGGCGCCGACGCAGCTCGATCTGTTCAGCCGCTCGGACTACGGCTCAACGCTTCGCGATGCCGCGGCCATGGTCACGCTGGTCAGCGAGACGAATGGCCCGCGGCCCGTGATCACGACGGCCGTCCAGCGCATCGAGCAGGCGCGCGCCTACACGGTCTACACGTCGACGCAGGAAAACGCCTGGATGGTGCTCGCGGCGCGCGCCATTTCGAAGGATGCCGCCAATGTCCTGCTTGATGTCGGCGGCGAGGCGCGCAAGGGCTCGTTCTACCGCAACATCCGCGCGAGCGAGCTTGCCCAGCCGTTGAAGATCACGAACGCCAGCGCCGGCCCGTTGCAGGCGGTGGTCTCGGTCTCCGGCGCGCCGACCACGCCCGAGCCGGCAGCCGAGAAGGGCTTCAAGCTCGAGCGCAAGTATTACACTCTCGACGGCGACCCGGTCGACATCACCAAGGTCAAGCAGAACCAGCGCTTCGCGGTTGTGCTGAAGATCACCGAGCCGCAGCCGCAATACGGCCGTCTCATCCTCGCCGACTATTTGCCGGCGGGTTTTGAGATCGACAACCCACGGCTCGTGTCCTCGGGCAACACCGGCACGCTGGGCTGGATCCCGGACGCCGCGGAACCGGTCTATTCCGAATTCCGCGACGACCGTTTCAGCGCATCGTTCGAACGCAAGGCAGGCAATCCCGCCATATTCACGGTCGCCTATGTGGTGCGCGCGGTTTCCCCCGGCCGCTACGTCCTCCCGCAGGCCTACATCGAGGATATGTACCGGCCCGATCGCTACGGCCGCACCGAAACCGGAACCGTGGAAATCCAACCGGCGAAGTAACGGCCCAGGCGATGCCAGAACGATCGACCCCGTTAACTCCTGTTTCCTCCCCCCTTGTGGGGGAGGTCGCCCGCCGTAGCCCGAAGGGCGAAGGCGCGGCGCAGAAGTCGCGGCATCGCTGGCGCATTTCATTCGCTGTCGCGTTTGCGGCTTTGTTGCTGACTGCGACCGGAGCCGCCTGGTGGGTTGCCTCGCTTGGTCCGCTGCCGGATGTGAATGGAATCGAATACTCCACGCTTGTGGTGGATCGCGACGGTCGGCTGTTGCGTCCCTACGCGACGGGGGACGGCCGCTGGCGCCTGCCGGCCACGACCGAAAACGTCGACCCTCGCTTCCTCGCAATGTTGTTGGCCTATGAGGATGGCCGTTTCCGCAGCCACTTCGGCGTGGATCCGATCGCGCTCGGCCGCGCCGCCTATCAATGGATGCATCGTGGCCATATCGTTTCCGGCGGTTCTACCCTGAGCATGCAGGTGGCGCGGCTGCTCGAGCCGCGCACCGAGCGCAGCTTGCCGGCGAAGCTCCGGCAGATCGTCCGTGCCATGGAGCTCGACTGGTCGCTAGGTAAGGACGAGGTGCTCGCGCTCTATCTCGGTCTCGCGCCGTACGGCGGCAACCTCGAAGGCGTTCGCGCCGCCTCGCTCGCCTATTTCGGCAAGGAGCCGCGCCGGCTGACGGTGTCCGAGGCCGCGCTGTTGGTCGCCTTGCCGCAATCGCCGGAAATGCGCCGGCCTGACCGCTCGGCAGCGGCGGCGCGCGCCGCGCGCGATCGCGTCCTCGATCGCATGGCGGCGGCCAGTGTCGTGCCGGCCGACGAGATCGCCCGCGCCAAGGCTGAGGCGGTCCCCGCCGGCCGCAAACCGATGCCGACGCTCGCTCCGCACGCCGCCGATCAGGCGGTCGCCGCCGCGCCCAAACAAAAGATTCACCGCCTGACCATCGAAGCGGCGCTGCAAAAAAACCTGGAAGAGCTCGCGCGCGAACGCGCCCGCGCCCTGGGACCCGACATCTCGGATGCGATCGTCGTGCTCGACAATGCGACCGGCGAGGTACTGGCGCGCGTGGCCTCGGCCGATTATTTCGACGAACGCCGCGCCGGTCAGGTCGATATGACGCAAGCGCTGCGTTCGCCGGGCTCCACGCTGAAACCCTTCATCTACGGCATCGCCTTCGAAGACGGTCTCGTCCATCCCGAGACCTTGATCGAGGATCGACCGGTGCGCTTCGGCGGTTACGCGCCGGAGAATTTCGACATGACATTCCAGGGTACGGTGACCGTGCGGCGCGCCCTGCAAATGTCGCTCAACGTGCCTGCGGTGTCGCTGCTCGATAAGGTCGGCGCCAGCCGCTTGAGCGCGCGGCTCGCGCAAGCCGGCGCGCCGCTGGTGCTGCCGAAGAACGAAGCCCCCGGTCTCGCCATGGCGCTCGGGGGAGTCGGCGTGAAGCTCTCCGACCTGACGATGCTCTATGCCGGCCTTGCCCGGCTCGGTACCACGCTGCCGTCGACCGAGCGCAAGGACGCCATCGTGCTCGCGATCCCGAACCGGCTGGTCGAACCGGTCGCGGCCTGGTACGTCGGCAATGTGCTGCTCGGCACCCCGCCGCCCGAGAACGCCGTGGGCGGCCGCATCGCCTACAAGACCGGCACCTCCTACGGCTATCGCGATGCCTGGGCCATGGGCTTCGACGGCAGGCGCACCATCGGCGTATGGGTTGGCCGGCCCGATGGCGCTCCGGTGATCGGTCTGACCGGTCGGCTCGCCGCCGCGCCCATCCTGTTTGATGCCTTTGCCCGCACTGGCCAGTCCCCGGCGGCGCTGCCTCCGGCGCCCAAAGGCGTGCTGTTCGCGGCCAATGGCAAGCTGCCGGTGCCCTTGCGCCACTTCCGCGCCAGCGGCCTTCCGACCGAAGGCGAGACGCCGCTGCGCATCATGTATCCGCCGAACGGCGCTCGCATCGAACTCGCCACCACCGACGGCAGGACCGACCCCGTTGCGCTCAAGGTGACCGGCGGCGTCGAGCCGCTGACCATGATGGTGAACGGCATGCCGGTCGCAACCCCGGCCGGAACGCGCACGTTGTTCTTTGCACCCGATGGGCCGGGCTTCGTGCGGCTCACCGTGATGGACGCCAAAGGCGCGAGCGAAAGCGTCATCGTGCGCCTGCAATAGGCCCAATAAAAATATTTTGCGGCCCGGACTGCTTTTCCAATTTGCCGCTTTTCTCTATTCTCGCTGGGATTCCGGAACGCGGGACAATGACCACCACGAGCTCGAACGACGCCCGAATGTCGACGTCGGTCAAAGGAATGACCGCAATCGTGGATTACGCCGTCGGCTCGCACGCCCGGGCTGCCATCATCCTGATCGCGGTGTCGCTTGTGGCTTTCCTGCCGGGGTTCTTCGCGCTTCCGCCGATCGATCGTGACGAGGCGCGGTTCGCCCAGGCCACGAAACAGATGATCGAGAGCCGTGATTACATCGACATCCGCTTCCAAGACGAGGTGCGTTACAAGAAACCGGTGGGTATCTACTGGTTGCAGGCCGCGGTCGTGAATGCCGCGGAACTCGTGGCCGGTCCGCAGGCGCGCACCACGATCTGGCTCTATCGCATTCCCTCGCTGATCGGCGCCGTGACGTCCGTGTTGCTTTGCTACTGGGCCGCGCTGGCATTCGTGTCGCGGCGCGCGGCCGTGCTCGCCGCCCTGATGTTGGCAACCTCGATTCTGCTCGGTGTCGAAGCGCGGCTGGCCAAGACCGACGCTTGCTTGCTCGCCGCCGTCATCGCCGCCATGGGGGCGCTCGGGCGCGTCTATCAGGCCGCGCGCGGGGAGGGCCACGCCCGCCCGAGCTGGCAGTTGCCCGCGATTTTCTGGACCGCCATGGCGGTCGGCATGCTGCTCAAAGGTCCCATGATCATCGCCTTCGTGGTGCTGACGGCCGGCTCGCTTTCGCTCCTGGATCGCTCCGGGCGCTGGCTGCTCGCCTTGCGGCCGCTGCCCGGCATCGCATGGTTCTGCCTGCTGGCGCTGCCCTGGTTCATTGCCATCATGCTCCGCAGCGGCGACAGCTTCCTGACCGAATCCGTCGGGCAGGACATGCTGGCCAAGGTATTCAGCAGTCAGGAAGCGCATGGCGCGCCTCCGGGATTCTATTTTGCGCTGTTCTGGGTGACGTTCTGGCCGGGCGCGACGCTCGCCGCCATGGCGGCGCCGAGCGTCTGGGCCGCGCGCAACGAGCCGGGCGCTCGTTTTCTGCTTTGCTGGTTGATTCCATCCTGGATCATGTTCGAAGCGGTGATGACCAAGCTGCCGCATTATGTGCTGCCGCTATATCCCGCGCTGGCGATCATGATCGCCGGCATCATCGATCCGCATGTGCTGGCGCGCGAGCGCTGGCTGGTGCGCGGCACCGGCTGGTGGTTCATCCTGGCCGTCATCCTCGCGGTGACCGCCATCGTCGGCAACATGGTGCTCGGCAAGCAGCTCGGACTGCTGGCTTGGCCGTTCGCCGCCGGTGCGATCATCCTGGGGCTGTTCGCTTGGCGGCTGTACGAGGCGGATGGACCGGAGCTTTCTTTGCTTCGCGCCATGGCATCCTCGATTTTGATCGCGATTTCGCTCTATTCATTGATTGCGCCATCGATTGCCGCGCTGTTCCCGAGCGTGGCGTTGGCGGAGGCCGTGCGCGAAAGCGGCTGCAAGCAGCCGCTCGCCGCCGCCGCCGGATATCACGAACCGAGCATGGTGTTTCTCGTCGGCACATCGATTCAACTGACTGACGGCGCCGGCGCCGCCGAATTCCTGCGCCAGGGTCCATGTCGTTTTGCATTCGTTGAATCGCGCCAGGAGCGCAGCTTTGCCCAGCGCGCCGACGCGGTTGGTCTGCGCTATGCTCCGGGCCCGCGTATCGAGGGCATCAATATCAGCATCGGCCGGCCGATCACGATTGCGGTCTACCAGTCGAACGAGCAGCCATGAGCACGACGGGAGGCGTGGCCGCAGGCGGCGATCCGAAAGGATTGCGGCTGTTTGCAGCGAACTTCTCCGCCACGCTCGCCACCCTCGTGCGCAAGCCGCGCCTGATCGATGGCAGGCGGCCGTCCTGGCCGTCATCCGGCCGGCTGCTGATGGGAACGCTGCTCGCGATTGCCGCCGTGGCGGCCGCGATGGCCTTTCTCGACGGCGGTGCGATCAGCGCAACGCGCAGCCTGCCGCCATGGTTTGTTTCCGTCTTCAACGAGATCACCGATTTCGGCAAATCCGGCTGGTTCCTGATTCCGGCCGGCGTGCTGCTGATCGCCATCGCGGCGCTGGTCACGCGGGAGCTGCCGCGCTTCACGCGCCTCGTGCTCGCATCGCTGTCGGTGCGGCTGGGATTCGTTTTTCTCGCCATCGGCGTGCCCGGCTTGTTTGTCACGATCCTGAAACGCCTGATCGGGCGGGCACGCCCCTTGGTTGCCGATGACGGCGGCTCCTTCGTGTTCATGCCGTTCGTGTGGCGGCCGGAATATGCCAGCATCCCCTCCGGCCATGGCACGACCGCATTCGCCGCCGCCATCGCGATCGGCGCACTCTGGCCGCGCGCGCGGCCGTATATGTGGGTCTACGCCTTGCTGATCGCGCTAAGCCGCGTGGTGGTGACCGCGCACTATCCGAGCGACGTGATCGCCAGCGCGTTCTTCGGAATTCTCGGCGCCGTCCTGGTCCGCGACTGGTTCGCCGTCCGACGGCTTGGTTTCATGATCGATCATGCCGGCCACGTGCATGCGCTGCCGGGCCCGTCATGGCGTCGCATCAAGGCAGTTGCCCGCCGGCTGCTCAGTGCCTAGACATGATCCGATCAGATTGAATCGGATCATGGTCTAGCTTTTTGTTTGAGCATGATCTTTTCCGAAAACCGGGTTCCACTTTTCGGGATCATGCTTTAGAAACGCCCGACCATTGCTTTGCAATCACCTGGGACCATGAGCGAAACGAGCACGCGCACCTCCGGCCCGGCGGTTTCCGTCGTGATCCCGGTCCGCAACGAAGCCGGCAACATCGCGCCGCTCGTGGCCGAGATCGCCGCCGTATTGCAAGGTCGCTGGGATTTCGAAGTGGTCTACATCAACGATGGATCGGCCGACGGCACCGAAGCCGAGCTCAAGCGGCTCAAGGCGCAGTGTCCCTGGCTAAGGCAGATCAAACATGCCCGCTCGTGCGGCCAATCGGCGGCCGTGCGCACCGGGGTCGCGGCGGCCCGCGCGCCGATCATCGTCACGCTCGACGGCGACGGCCAGAACGACCCGGCCTTTCTCCCGGCGCTGATCGAGGCGCTCGCCGCGGGCGGCCCGCGCATGGGACTGGTCGCCGGCCAGCGTGTTGGGCGCAAGGCCTCCGGCTTCAAGAAATTTCAATCGCGCGTCGCCAACGGCGTGCGCGCGGCGATCCTGCGCGACGGCACCCGCGATACCGGCTGCGGCCTCAAGGCCTTCCGCCGCGATCTCTTCCTGGCGCTGCCCTATTTCGATGGCCTGCACCGATTCCTGCCGGCGCTGGTCAAGCGCGAGGGCCGCACCGTCGGCTATGTCGATGTCGTTGACCGGCCGCGCCGGAGCGGCCGGTCGAACTACGGCATGTGGGACCGGCTCTGGATCGGCATCCTCGACCTTGCCGGGGTATGGTGGCTGATCCGCCGCAAAAAGAACGTGCCCGAAATTTCGGAGGTTTGAATGCTGGTCGATCTGTCGCAAGCCGTCGGTAATTATTTTGGCGATGTATTTCAGAAGCTGACGTGGATCGTGCTGCTTGGTTACGCCGGGCAAATCCTGTTCACCATGCGATTCGTGGTGCAATGGATCGCGTCAGAGCGCGCGGGAAGAAGCGTCATCCCGCTCGCGTTCTGGTTCTTCTCGATCGGCGGCGGGCTCTTGCTGTTCGGCTATGCGCTCTACATCCGCGACCCGGTCTTCATCCTGGGGCAGGGGTTCGGCGTGTTCGTCTATATGCGCAATTTGTACTTCATCCGCCGCGACAAGTCCGGCGCGGCGGTTGCCTGAAACAAAACTGCCAAGCTTCTTGCGAAGCTTGGCAGGCTGATCGGAGAATTCTCAGGCGCTTGGTTATTTCTTGTAGCCGACGTAGTAGATGCCGATAACCTTGCCTGATGCGTCTTTGATCGGCTCATAACCCGTCGTGTACATCGAGCCGAGAATGTCAACGTCGCCGTAGAAGGCCTTGCCCGCGTTGATTTCAACGATGGCCTTGCCCTTCGGGTCCAGAATGGTTCCGGTCGCACGGCCGTTGTCCTTCGGTACGTTCGTTGAAACGCGGACATATTCGTCCCCGGTCTTGGCGAACAACGTCGCGGTTCCGCCGTTGGCCTTCACAACCGCATCAACGATCTCGAAATTGTTGTTGATCTTCGTTGTGCCGAAATACAAGGCAGCGGCAGCCTTGCCGCTGACAGGGTCCGTTCCTTCCAGTTTCGGCGCCCCTAATTTCGCAGTCATGGCCTTCAGATCGGCCATCGCCTTCGCGACTTTCGGGTCTTGCGCGTTTGCGGTGTTTGACGTGACGAACGACATGGCGACGAAACAACCGGCGGCCAATAGGCCGACGAGAAAACTCTTGCGATTCATATGTGTGATCTCCCTGAGACATGGCGTGCTTGACGCACGCATTTGTTTGATGTGGTGGACGGAGCCCGTGTTCAGAGGCGCCAAGGGCAAGTGGCTCGGCCGAAATCCGAGCGAAATTGAGTTTCTTATTCAGATAGCTTTAGCCTATAGGATTAACGAACTCGCGCAAAGGCGGCAAACCCTCGTTCGAGATCCGCGATCAAATCCCCGACATCTTCCAGCCCGATATGGAATCGTACGGTGGGACCGCCCGGCGCCCATGTTGTTGCAGTGCGGTATGCGCTGCAATCGAACGGAATGGCGAGGCTTTCATAGCCTCCCCACGACGCGCCCATGCCGAACAGGCGCAGCGTGTTGAGAAACGCGAACACCGCCTCGCGCGCGACCGGTTTGAATACGATGCTGAACAGCCCGCAGCCGCCGGAGAAATCGCGCTTCCAGATGGCGTGACCCGGATGCGTGGGCAGCGCCGGATGCACCACGCGCAGAACCTCCGGCCGTTGCTCCAGCCAACGCGCCACTGCAAGCCCAGATTGATAATGCCGGGCGAGCCGCACGCCCATGGTTCGCAGGCCGCGCATGCCCAAGTACATGTCGTCGGGACCGACGCAGAGTCCGCTGAGGAACACCATATCCTTGACGAGCTGCGCGCCTGCTTCGTTCGCCGAGACGGTGCCGAGCATGACGTCGGAATGGCCGCCGATATATTTGGTGCCGGACAGGATCGACAGATCCACGCCCTTCTCGAGCGCGCGAAAATAGAGCGGACCCGCCCAGGTATTGTCCATCAGCACCAGCGCATCACGCGCGTGCGCCGCCGCCGCGATGGCCGGCACATCCTGCACCTCGAACGACAGCGAACCGGGCGACTCGGCGAAAACCACGCGGGTATTTTTTTGCATCAGCCCGGCGATGCCGGCGCCGACGAGCGGATCGTAGTAGGTCGTGGTGATGCCGAGGCGCACCAGCACGTTGTCGCAGAACCTGCGCGTCGGTCCGTAGACACTGTCGGTGACCAGCACATGATCCCCGCTCCGCAGCGCCGCAAGCAGCGCTGTCGAGATTGCCGCAAGACCCGACGGCAGCAGAGCCACGCTCGCGCACTTCTCGCCGTCGAGTTCGCGGATCGCCGATTCCAATGCCTCGGATGTCGGTGTGCCGCGCCGGCCGTACTGATAGCGCCCGCGATGGGCGAGATAATCTTCCGCCGTGCGATAGAGCAGCGTCGAAGCGTGGTAGACGGGCGTATTGACGTAGCCATGATGCGCGAACGGATCGCGCCCGCCGATGGAAAGACGCGTATCCGGTTTGTAGTCCGTCTTTTTCGCCTCGTCATCGCCAGACTTGGTCATCGATTCGTCCTCGTTTCGCGCCGCATTTACCGCGCCCTATGATGCGACCGTCAACCCCTTGACCTGCATGCCGCATCGTCCTGAGATGGCACGACTTTCGGGGGCGAGTGGCTCAACCGGCTACGCCTAAAGTCGTGCGCACGGTACTGACGATTGGCGCTAGGCACGCTATGGTGCTCCGGCGCGCGCGTTAACGTGCGCCTGAGCCGGTCCATTCGGGAGAAATTCAATCATGCCGCGTGTTGCCGTATGTCTTGCGCTTGCG
>Ga0187765_10000167_pt1 | contig 22954 bp, 18 predicted proteins | sample 0216_QUI02_MP05__3_FD_133018 | JGI IMG/M metagenome (GOLD analysis project Ga0187765, IMG submission 133018) | Tropical peat soil microbial communities from peatlands in Department of Meta, Colombia - 0216_QUI02_MP05_10_MG | ecosystem: Environmental > Terrestrial > Soil > Wetlands > Peat ...
GCGGAAGAGCGCTGCAACACCGTTCGCGCGCTTGCCAACGACAACAGCGGTGCGACGGATTTCGTGCGCCCCGGCCATGTATTCCCTTTGGTCGCGCGCCAGGGCGGCGTGTTGATGCGCTCCGGCCACACCGAAGCGTGCGTCGATCTGTGCCGGCTGGCATCGCTCGCCCCGGTCGGCGTGCTGGCCGAACTGATGAACGATAATGGTTCGGTCATGCGGGGTCCGGAAGTGGCGGCCTTCGCGCAAAAGCACAAGCTTGCGCAGGTCTCGATCGCGGATCTGATCGCCTATCGGCAAAGCCGCGACAAGCTGGTTGAGCGGGTCGGAACATTTCCGCTCGCGTCCGAAATCGGCACGCTGCAAGGTTATGCCTACGTGACGCCATTCGATCGCGTGCACCACATGGCCTTTGTCTACGGCGATATCGGGGCCGGAAAAGGCGTGCTGGCGCGATTGCACCGCGCTGATGTCATCGGGGACGTTTTCGGAGGCGCCAAATCAATCCGTGCTTCGCTCAAGCGTTTCAAGGCTGACGGCCGTGGCGTCATCGTCTATTTGCGCGACGGTACAGCGGGTGTTCCGGTCGCCGAAATTCCACACGGAAGCGATACCGAAACCGACGCCGCCCGCTCGCGGCAATGGCGCGAAATCGGTCTCGGCGCGCAGATCCTGAAGGATCTCGGAATTTCCTCGATCCGCCTGCTGACGTCCAGCAAGCGCACGTATGTGGGGCTCGGCGGATTCGGGATCGAGATCGATTCCACGGAAACGTTGGAAAGCTGACCTGTCAGTCTTTTTTTTGCCCGTGCCGCGTGCCAACATTCCTGTATGGGGCGACGGTTACATAATCTGACAATCGCCGCAGTCATTGCGGCCGCAAGTTTTGCGCTTGCGGCGGCTGCAACACCTCTGCCGCGGCTCGCCGACATGCGGGCCAGTGCAATTCCAGTCGATGTCGAACTGGTGATCGCCGTCGACGTGTCTTACTCGATGGATCCCGACGAGCAGGCCTTGCAGCGCGAGGGCTATGTGCTAGCGCTCACGTCGAAGGAGTTTCTCCAGGCGCTGCGCCAGGGTCCGCACGGAAAAATAGCCGTCACTTATTTTGAGTGGGCCGGTCAGTCCGACCAGAAGATCATCATGCCGTGGCGGCTGATCGACGGGCCGGAGGCCGCCGATGCCGTTGCGGCCGAACTCACGCGTGCGCCCTACCGGCGGGCTTCGCGCACATCCATCTCCGGCGGGCTGCGCTTCGCCAAACCATTGTTCGACGACAGCGGCTACAAGGGCCTGCGCCGCGTCATCGATGTCTCCGGCGACGGCGCCAACAACGCCGGCCCGCTGGTGGTGCCAACACGCGACGACGTGCTGGCGGCCGGCATTACCATCAATGGGCTGCCGATTATGCTCAAGCGGCCTTATGTCGGCACCATGGATATCGAGAATCTCGACATTTATTACGAAGATTGCGTAATCGGCGGGCCCGGGGCCTTCGTCATTCCAATTCGTGAGCGCGAGAAGTTTATCGAGGCGACCCGCACAAAGTTGGTGCTGGAAATCGCCGGACGACGGCCGGAGGCCAAGGTGTTGCCGGCGTCGTCGGACGCGCCGCGCATCTCCTGCACCATCGGTGAAAAAATGTGGCAGGAGCGCTGGGGCGGCGGAATGGATTTTCGCTAAGGCGAATACCGCAACTATCAACCGTCATGCCCGGCCTTGCGCCGGGCATCCACGTCTTTGAACGCCAAGAAGGCGTGGATGGCCGGGACAAGTTTACAGCCGGGCCGGCCCAACGGGTCCGCGCAAAGCGCGGCCCGATGACAGGCTCCGGCCGGGCCCGGTTGCCCGGCCATGACGAGACCCGTTATTTCTGAAATTTCGCGACGATTTCCACATGGTAGGAGTATCGGAACTGATCGACGGGGGTCACGGCGCTAATCCGGTACCCGCCGTCGATGAGAATCCTGGCGTCGCGGGCAAATGTCGTCACGTCACACGAAACGGCGACCACAAGCGGGACCGTACTTTTGGCGAGTTCGCGCGCTTGCGCCTCTGCGCCCTGGCGCGGCGGATCGAAGACAATTGCGTCGAACCCTTTCAGTTCGCTCGCAACGAATGGGCGGCGGAAGAGGTCACGCTGCGCCGCGTCAACGGGCTTCAGGCCCGATGCTGTCGCCGCACCGCGTTCCAGCGCTTTTATGGCGTCGGCATCGCTGTCGGCCGCATTGATGCGCGCACGTTCAGCGAGCCGCAGGGCAAAGGTGCCGATGCCGGCAAACAGGTCCGCAACGCGTTTCGCCTTGCCGATGTGCTCAATTACCAGGCGCGCCAAAGTCGCTTCGCCTTCCGCCGTTGCCTGCAAGAACGCGCCGGGCGGCAGCAGCACCCTGGCGCGGCCGATCTGCAAGAGCGGTTGAACGCGCTGGGCGACCAATTCACCATGGCGGGTCAGGCGCGCGAGGCCATGGGCCTCGGCAACGCGCGCGAGCGCGGCCAGGCGTTCGGCGCTCGGGGCTCCGGAACCGCGCACGTCGACATCAAGCCCGGAATCCGTGGCCGTTGTCTGTATGTCGAGCGGCTTGCCGGTGGGCCTGAGTGTCTCGGCGATTGCCCAGGCGGCGCGCAGAGCGCCTGCGAGTTCGGGTGCGAGAATCGGGCATTCGTCGATGGCGACGATGTGATGCGCGCGGGGGGCCGTGAATCCAACCTCGAGAATATCGTGTGTGCCACGCCGCGCGTGCAGAACCGCGCGTCGGCGGCCCGTGCCATGCGCATCGATGAGATCTGCAACCGGTGCGATCACATTGGCCTGTGCAAGGGCGACCGCCACCAGCGAGCGTTTCCATAAATGGTATTCGGCCAGAGACCAGTGCTGCAGCGCGCAGCCACCGCAGGCGCCGAAATGTTTGCAAACAGGCGCGACACGCTCGTGGCTGGGTTTGTCGACCGTCACCAGATGACGTCGGTCCGGATGCCCGGCCACCGCCTCGACCATTACGATTTCGCCCGGTAATGTATATGGCACATATGCAGGTCCATCGGGCGTATCGGCAATCCCGTCGCCGCGATGGCCGAGCCCTACAATGGTGAGCTGCTCACTCACGTGCGGCCCCCAGCAGAAATTCGATGTTGCCGTCGCCGCCCTCGATCGGCGACGTAATGATTCCGAGCACGCGCCAGCCGAGCGAAGTTACAAATCTAGCGATGTCCTCGCAGACAGTCGCCTGCACAGCCGGATCACGCACGATGCCCTTTTTTACGGCGCTGCGGCCGGCCTCGAATTGCGGCTTGATCAATGCAATAAGGTGCGCGGTCGGCTTGAGGAACGCAAGGGCGGGAGGCAACACGAGCTTGCGGGAGATGAAGCTCACGTCAACGGTGGCGAGGTCCGGCAATTCGCTGAGACTATCCGGGGCCAGCGTGCGGATGTCGGTGTCTTCCAGCGACACGATTTCGGACCGTGTCCGTAGCGACTCGTGGAGTTGTCCATGTCCGACGTCCACTGCGTAGATACGGCTGGCGCCATGCTCGAGCAGCACCTCCGTGAATCCTCCGGTCGATGCGCCTACATCAAGGCAGACACGGCCTTTTGGATCGATATGAAAGCGGTCGAGCGCGGCCGTAAGCTTCACTCCCCCGCGCGACACATAAGGATGCGCAGCAGTTGCGTGCAGTTTTGCGTCGGCCGCGATTTCTTCGGACGCCTTGGCGACCGTTCGCCCGTCGACCGTCACGAGACCGGCTGCTATTGCAGCCTGCGCCTTGGTGCGGCTTTCAAACAAGCCGCGCTCGACCAAAAGAAGATCGATGCGTTGGCGTGACGCGGTCACGTCCGTACCTCTTGCGGCAAAGTGGACGGTAGCGTTTGGAACAAAGTTTCGCGCATGGCGATTCGCAACTTTAGGCCGATGGATATTGCAACGGCCGCCGGCATTGTCTGACCAGGGAGAAGCAGTATGGCACGTAAATATTCGAGAGGCGCTTCCAGATACGTGGAGCGCGCGATGAAGAAGCGTAAAAAGGCACGCTCAGAAGCGGGCGCAGCGGCGAGAAGGTCAAGAGCCGCAAGCAGGCGATTGCCATTGGTCTCTCGGAAGCGCGCAAGAAGGGAAAGAAAGTCCCGCGTAAGAAGAGACTATAAGCTCGTCAGGCGAGTTTAGTCGTCTCTTTGGCCGCGTCCTTGCCGAGCGCCTCGAAAACCTTGGCAACGATCGCCCGGGCGCTCAATCCTGCCTTTTCGTACATTGCGGCAGGTGTGTCCTGATCAATGAACACATCCGGCAAAACCATGCAGCGCACGCGCAGGCCGCGGTCAAGCGCGCCCTGTTCGGCCAATGCTTGCAGGACATAGGCGCCAAAACCGCCGATCGAGCCTTCCTCGATGGTCACCAACACCTCGTGCTCGTGCACCAAGCGGTTGAGCAACTCCACGTCGAGCGGCTTGGCAAAGCGCGCATCGGCGACAGTCGTCGAAAGCCCCAGAGCCTTGAGCTCCTTGGCGGCCGTCAGGCACTCGCCGAGGCGCGCGCCATAGGACAGCAACGCCACTTTGTGACCTTCCTGGAGGATCCGGCCTTTGCCGATTTCGAGTGGTTTGCCTTCTTCCGGCATCGGAACGCCGAGGCCTTCACCGCGCGGATAGCGTAGCGCGCTCGGGCGATCGTCGATCGCAACGGCGGTCGCAACCATGTGCACGAGTTCGGCTTCGTCGGCCGCGGCCATCAGCACGAAACCGGGCAGGCAGCCGAGATAAGCCACGTCAAATGCACCGGCGTGCGTCGGACCGTCGGCGCCAACCAGGCCGGCGCGATCGATCGCGAAACGGACCGGCAGCTGCTGAATGGCGATGTCGTGCACCACCTGGTCATAGGCGCGCTGCAGGAACGTTGAGTAGATCGTGGCGAAGGGCTTGAAGCCCTCGGTCGCAAGCCCGCCCGCGAAAGTCACGCCGTGCTGCTCCGCGATCCCGACATCGAAACAGCGATCCGGAAATTCCCTCGCAAACATGTCGAGGCCGGTTCCGGACGGCATCGCAGCCGTGATGGCGACGATCTTGTTGTCCTTGCGGGCCTCCTTGATGAGGCTTTCGCCGAACACCTTGGTGTACTGCGGGGCGCTTGATTTCGATTTCGCCTGGGCGCCTGTCGCGACATCGAATTTGACGACGCCATGATATTTATCGGCCGACGTTTCCGCCGGCGGATAGCCCTTACCCTTCTGGGTGACGACGTGAACGAGGATCGGGCCTCCTTCGGCGTCGCGCACATTGCGCAAAACCGGAAGCAGATGATCGAGATTGTGCCCGTCGATCGGACCGACGTAATAAAATCCAAGTTCTTCAAATAACGTTCCGCCGGTCAAGAATCCGCGTGCGTGCTCGACGCCACGCGTAATGAATTCATCGAGGCGTTTCGGCAGGCGGGCGGTTAGTTGCTTGCCGACGTCACGCAGCTTGAGATAGGTGCGGCCCGACAGCAGCCGTGACAGATAGGCCGACATGGCGCCGACCGGCGGTGCAATCGACATCTCGTTGTCGTTGAGAATCACGATCAGGCGCTCATTGCGCGCGCCGGCATTGTTCATTGCCTCGTAGGCCATACCCGCTGACATGGCGCCGTCGCCGATCACGGCAATGACATTGAAATTTTTGCCGTCGAGGTCGCGTGCGACTGCCATGCCGAGGCCGGCGGAAATCGAGGTCGAGGAGTGCGCCGCGCCAAACGGGTCGTATTCACTCTCGGCGCGCTTGGTGAATCCTGACAAGCCGCCGCCCTGCCTGAGTGTACGAATGCGGTCGCGTCGCCCGGTGAGGATCTTGTGCGGATAAGCTTGATGGCCGACATCCCATATCAACTTGTCCGTAGGGGTATCGAAGACGTAGTGCAACGCGACCGTGAGTTCGACAACGCCAAGCCCGGCGCCAAGATGTCCGCCGGTCTTGGCCACGGCATCGATGGTTTCCATTCGCAACTCGTCAGCGAGCTGCTTGAGCTGCTCGGCCGACAGGTTCTTGAGGTCACGCGGCAGGTGGACGCGGTCGAGCAGGGGAGTCTTGGAAGGTTCTGACAAGCACAACTCCGGGCATGGACAAAAACAGGCCTGACGGCGGCGCTCCGGACCGCCAGACCCGGGTGACTTACACCAATTTTACCGCAGCTAGCAATTCAACGTGCATCCCTGCTATAGCCCCATTTTGGGGTTTTACCGCCTCCAGGGGGCTTCCTGACGTCAATCGACGTCGAGCGGCTCACTTCCGGCCGGCTTTCCGTTGGCGTCGAGCGTGATCTTTTCCACCCGCGCTTCCGCCTGCTTTAGCAGCTCCTCGCAGCGCTTCTTCAGTGCTTCGCCACGCTCATAGATCGCGACCGACTCCTCGAGCGGGACCTTGCCCTCCTCAAGCCGCTTGACGATCGACTCGAGCTCTTCGATGGCGCGCTCAAAGGGCATTTTTTTCACGTCAGCGTTGTTATCGGCCATTGTTCGCGGTCCGGCGATTCGGGTGGGCGCATCCTATGCCTTCATGAGGCGGCGAGGATAGCGCTGAATTGCTAGCCGCGCATCAGCGCGGTGACATGGGCCGCAACCGAGCGCGACAGACCCTGTAAATCATAACCGCCTTCCAGCAACGAAACGACGCGCCCCTTGGCACTCGCGTCGGCAACCTCCATCAGTTGCTTGGTCACCCAGGAAAAATCCGCTTCCACGAGGTTGAGGTTTGCAAGAGGATCGCGCGTATGGGCGTCGAAGCCGGCCGAGATAATCAGAATGTCTGGCCTGAATTCGCGCAGGCGCGGCAAAATCACGGTTTGAAACGCCTCACGGAAAGCATCGCCGCCGTCGCCGGCAGACAATGGGGCATTGACGATGGTGTTGAAGTCGCCTCGCTCGCCTATCGCGCCGGTTCCCGGATAAAGCGGCATTTCATGGGTCGAACAATACAAAACGGTCTTGTCCGACCAGAAAATATCCTGCGTGCCGTTGCCGTGATGAACGTCGAAATCGACAATCGCTGCGCGCTCGGCGTCATATGTGTTCTGTGCGTAGCGCGCCGCGATCGCGGCGTTGTTGAACAGGCAAAATCCCATCGGCCGCGCGGTCTCGGTGTGGTGGCCCGGCGGACGCGTCGCAACAAATGCATTCGCGGCCTTGCCCGTCATGACTTCATCGACCGCAAGTTTGGCGCCGCCGACCGCGCGCAGCGCGGCTTCAAAGCTGCCGGGGGACATGGCCGTGTCCGCATCAAGCCTTACCAGGCCTTCGCTCGGCGAGGCGTCGCGGATGGCTTCGACATAGTCCATGGGATGGACGAGCGCGACAATGTTGAGCGGTCCAAGCGGCGCTTCAACGCGCGCCAGCGTCTGAAATTTTTCATCCTCCAGCGCCTGTTCGATCGCGCGCAGCCGATCCGACCGCTCCGGATGGCCGGCAGGCGTCAGATGGTTGAGACACGCAGGATGGCTGAGAAGGAGAGTGGACATCAATCTACACTTAAACGCTCGCAGGCCCCGGTGGAAGGGTCTATCGCGATTTCGGCCGCAGGCTGACGCCGGCCGGCGGAGGGCTGCTGGTGGGAACGAAAAAATCTTCCTGCAGCGGCTGGCTGGGGTCTACGCGGTATTGATCGAAATCGGTGACGCCCTCGCTCGCCAAAAATGTGTCGTCGATCAGAAAGTTCCCGGTAAAACTCTTGGGTTTTTGGAAAATTCGACAGGCGGCTTCGGCAAGGATTTCCGGCTTGCGCGACATGCGCATGATTGCGTCGCCCCCCAGGAGGTTTTTGATCGCCGCAGTCGCAATCGTAGTCCGCGGCCACAGTGCATTGACCCCAACCTTCCCGCGCAATTCACCGGCGAGGCCCAGCACCACCAGGCTCATGCCGAACTTCGCCATCGAATAGGCGGTGTGCGGCGCGAACCACTTTTCGGACATGTCCAGCGGCGGAGACATCATCAGGATGTGCGGATTGGCCGACCGCGCGAGATAGGGAATGGCGAATTTCGACACCATGAAGGTGCCGCGGGCGTTGATCTGCTGCATCAGGTCATAGCGACGCATTTCGGTCGCGGTGACCGGGGTTAGCTGGATCGCGCTCGCGTTGTTCACGACAATGTCGATGCCGCCGAACTTCATCGCCGCCTCGTCGAGTGCAGCCTGGACGGCGACCTCATCGCGCACGTCGACCGCCAATGGCAGCGCGCGGCCTCCGGCTTTTGCGATGGCCGCCGCGGCAGTGTGAATGGTGCCCTCAAGCTTCGGATGCGGTTCGACGGTCTTGGCGGCAACGGCAATGTTGGCCCCTTCGGCCGCCGCCTTGAGGGCGATCGCGAGGCCGATCCCGCGCGATCCGCCGGTAATGAACAGGGTTTTTCCCTTTAGCGACATGGCGAGTCGTCCTGTGATCGTTACTCCGCAAGCGCGGCTTGCGCACTGGTGATGCTGTCAGCGCCTTCTGTGACACTTCGTTCGAGGCCTTTTGCCTGGATCGCGATATTTTCGGCAAAAAACCGGGCAAGCGCCATGCGGCCGGCGCCATCGCCCGCGCGCAACGACGCCAGCGCTTCTTCGGCCAGCATGCAGCCGCCGGCCGCAGTGCCGAACAGACGCAAATAGGGAGTAGCTCCCGCCATTGCGGCATCGGACGACTTCTGCGCCAGGATCCAGCGTGTTGTGCGTTCGAGACTGTCGACGGCTTCGCCAAGGCGCGCGGCCGCCTCACCGAATGCAGGCGCATTGCTGGATTGCACTGACTTTACCGTTCGGCGGAGCTCGTCAATATATAAAGCGACCGTCTTGCCGCCGTTAAGCGGAACCTTGCGCGCCAAAAGGTCGATGGCCTGGATGCCGTTGGTGCCTTCATAGATCTGGGCGATGCGTGCATCGCGATAGTGCTGTGCGGCGCCCGTTTCTTCGATGTAACCCATTCCGCCATGCACCTGGACGCCGAGTGAGGCGACCTCGGTACCGATATCGGTCGAAAATGCTTTTGCTACAGGTGTCAGCAGCGAGGCGCGCTCATGCGCGGCCTTGCGGGCGGCGTCTGTTTTCGCGCGCAGGGAACGGTCGAGAGCAATGCCGGTCGCATAGCAAATTGCCCGCGCCGCGCCGGTCAGCGCGCGCATGGTCAGCAACATGCGCTTGATGTCGGGGTAGGCAATGATTGTACCGGCGCTGCCTTGCTTGCGCTCGCGCGCATAAGCCAATGCCTGCTGCAACGCGCGCTCGGCAATGCCGACACCCTGCAGGCCAACCGCGAGCCGCGCGCGGTTCATCATCGTGAACATGCAGGCCATGCCTTTGTGCTCTTCGCCGATCAGGTAACCCACGGCTCCGCCATTATCGCCATAGACCATTGTGCAGGTCGGCGAAGCGTGAATGCCGAGCTTGTGCTCGACCGAATGCGCGCGCGCATCATTGCGCTCGCCATCGGGCAAGACCTTCGGCACCAGGAAAAGCGAAATTCCCTTGGTGCCCGGTGGCGCATCGGGTAGCCGCGCGAGGACAAAATGGATGATGTTGTCGGTAAGATCGTGCTCGCCATACGTAATGAAAATCTTTGAGCCGGTGATGCGGTAGCGGCCGTCGCTCGCGCGCTCAGCCTTGGTGCGCAGCGCGCCGACATCGGATCCAGCCTGCGGCTCGGTCAGCTGCATGGTGCCCATCCATTCGCCGCTGATGAGCTTTTCGAGATATTTTTTCTTGAGTGCATCGCTGCCGTAGGCATGCAGCGCGTCAATCGCCGCCATGGTGAGAACGGGACCGATCCCGAATGCCATGGAGGCCGAGTTCCACATTTCGACACAGGCGGCATTCAGCGCATGCGGCAGCTCCTGCCCGCCCCAATCGGCGGGCGCGGCGAGCCCGTTCCAGCCGGCAGCCGCCCAGGTGGTATAGGCTTCTTTCCAGCCGGGCGGGGTAGTGACGCTGCCGTCCTTGAATGGCGTGCCGAATTTGTCGCCGACACTGTTGAGCGGTGCGATCACGTCGCTGGCGAAGCGGCCGGCTTCGGCCAGCACAGAATCGACGGTTTCCTCGTCGAGGTCGCCATAAAGGCCCTCTGCCAACGCGGTTTTCAGGCCGGCGGCGTGTTTAAGCGTAAATGCGATGTCGGCAATCGGAGCGCGGTAGCTCATGGCCAGCTAATCTAGCCGTGGCCGGAGGCGGGTCAACGCATGCTTGGCCGCAATGTATATATGAGTAGGGCGGACATTGATCGTGCTGGCCTGCGCCGGTATGGTCCCGCCGCCGCATCCGAAATCGCTTCGATGCGCGGCTTTCCGGTACCTGTTGGGGCGTAGCCAAGTGGTAAGGCAGCGGATTTTGATTCCGCCATTCCCAGGTTCGAATCCTGGCGCCCCAGCCAAGTCTTGACCAAGTCTTGAGCAAGTCCTGGCCAAGTCTACATTACGCCGGAAAGCAGACATGTGCGGTGCAAGAATCTCGCGTTTCGGTTAGCGGTGGTATCCGTAAAGCGTGTAGTTCGGACATACCATTACATCAAAACCGGTTGGGGTTCCGCCGGGCGTGTAGCCCATCTCGGGATGGCAGCCGCGGGGAACCGGCATGCAGCCGACGACGGTGCAAGCAATCTGTGGCTGTGCAGCAGTGGCAGCCTTCGTCTGACGCTTGTGGTGCGCAGGCGCCGCGCTGGCCGGCATCAACGCAACTGCAAGCACAACCGCCGAAACAACGGGTACGATTGTTTTCATCGCGATCCTCCAGGCACTTCTGCAAGACAATGGCGTCACGGACCCTACCTTCGAACGTAAATGGTATGCATTCCATTTTGGTCAATGCCACCCCTAAAGGGTTTGATGCATAACGTATTTTGTTGATGACAGTGGGTGAGAAGCAGACATGTGCAGCGCAATGGCCTATGGCTGCTTTGGGCCAAAAGCAGACATTGCACGGCTCTAATCCTTCATGGAGCCCTGCTATTTTCTTTTGCCTGCGGTAAATAAAAGCCGCCGTTCGGGGCACGGCGGCTTCTAGAGAGGACAAGCAACAACAGGGCGGGGCTACTTGCCCGTCTGAAAAGGAATACGGAATCAAAATCAGGTTTGTGCCAACGCGACCTCGGCGCGGTCTTCCAAGAACGAGCTGCCATTAACGGCCAGCAGGCCAGCACTGAGTAGTTGATCAAGAGCCGCCTGTTCTTCAGTGAGGCGATGCTTAACAAACGCGCGCTCAATATCGGTAAGATAGGTTTTTAGAAGTTTCCCGTATCGCTCAATGTTCGCTCGGTGCGCAAATAACATTGAGGCTTCTAGCTCCGATAAGCGCCGCGCCACTGACATCAGCATTGACCTCCATATGATCAGCCGAACTCAAGAATGAGCCTGTTTGTAAACAAATAGATTACGGTCGTCGGAAATACCCGTCGGGAAAATCCCGATGCAAGGTCGGTACTTATTTACTCACGTATTGCGCCACATCAAACGCTGCAAGCGCCGCAGGCTGTATTCGGTGCTGGTCCCCAAGCAGGCTCCCCCGCGCGCATTGGGAAGCGGTTCTCTAGCCGCACAGAGTTTTGTAAGGAAAATCCCTACACGGGGCTCACGGTATTTTAGACATAAGTGGGCGGTCGCCATCAGGCTTCCCCCGGAGCTGTTGAACTTGGGTTTCTAGTGGGGTGACGCGACGGCGGCTACTTTTTAATTGTCCAGCAAACGGATGCGCGTGATAGGTAGGCCACGCTCAAGGTAGCTACCGCCGTGATGGTATTGTATTCGACAGCAATGGGTATTGATGCGCAAAAAAGAATAACGCCTCGTCGGACAATTCGCTTTTGGCTGAATTGTCTGGTTGTTACGTGCATCCTTCCTGCGGTCATTGTCGCAATGGGGATCATCATTCGATCCTTTTATCAAGCGCGAGCGAGCGTCGAGCGAGATACAGTTGCAACAGCGCGCGCGCTCAGCCAGGCGGTTGATGCTGAACTCAAGGGGGCTCGCTCTGCGCTCCTCGTTCTCGCCGCGTCCCCTTATCTCGAATCGGGCAATCTCGCGAAATTCTATGACCAGGCAATGGAATTGGTGCCCGCCATTAACATTGATAATGTCGTCCTGACCGACCTTACAGGCCAACAGCTCCTCAATACGCTGCAACCGTATGGAGCCCCGTTGCCATTTCGTGGCGATCGCGAACTATTCAAAAAGGTCATCGCCACCGGATCACCAGTCATCTCGGATCTGTTTATTGGCAAAGTAGTCGGAAGGCCGGTCATCGGCATCGAAGTACCGGTTTTGATCGGGGGAAAGCCACGTTATACGCTCGGGATGTCCTATTTCCCCGAACGGCTCAGCGGAATTTTGCGTCAACAGAAGATCCCACCGCATTGGGTGGCATCTATTCTGGACAGCAGCGCGACCGTCGTAGCAAGAACCGTCGCTGAGCATGAGTTTATTGGGAAGAAAGCTACGCCCGATATTATAAAGGCACTCAAAACGGGAGGAGAAGGTGCCCTAGAAGCTATAACGCTTGAAGGTACCGCTGTGCTTTCCAGTTTTAGCCGTTCGCCATTCTCGGGATGGACAGTGGCGATCGGAATACCAAGAACAACCCTTTTTGGTTTTCTTTGGCAGGCGCTGCTAGGAAATATCTTGGCGGCCATGGTTCTACTCGTCGCTGGAATATTGCTTGCTCACAAGATTAGCGCCCGGATCGCAAATTCAATTCGTTCGCTCCGCGAGCCGGCAGTCGGGTTGGGCCTGCCGGGTCCCATCGCGGTGCCATCGGTCAATATTCAGGAAGTGTATGAGCTGGGACAGTCACTTGTGGCGGCGCGCCAACTCATCGAGCAGCGCACTGCGGAGCGGAACAATCTGCGCCGACGAATCATGAGCTCGCAGGAGCAGGAAAGGATTCGTCTCGCGCACGACATTCACGATCAGACCGCGCAGAGCATCACTGCTGCGATTCTGGAGCTCAAGGCAATCGAACCGTTCGTTATGGAAAAGGGCCACGCACGAGTACGTTTCCTGCGCAAACAATTGGACGGTATAGGTCAGTTCCTTCATCGCATCGCATGGGAGCTTCGGCCGCCCTCCATCGACGAACTAGGACTCGCCAGCGCACTCCAAAATTACATTGAAGAGTGGAGCAAAAAAAACGCGATTACGGTCGATTTCCAGAACGTTGATACGAAACTCAATGAGCGGTCGGATGAAATCCGCACGACGATCTATCGTATCATCCAGGAGGCGCTGACGAATGTCGCCAAACACGCTGCGAATGCGACGCATGTTGGCATTGTGATCGGCACCTCGGACGACACGTTGTATCTGACCGTTGAGGACAATGGACAGGGATTTGATACGGCCGTTCCCACGTTACGCCTTGGGCTGGCCGGTATGCGCGAACGGCTGGTGCTGGTCGGGGGGCATCTGGAAATCGAATCGTCCGGCGCTGGCACGACAATCTTTGCGCGGATTCCTCTGGTCTCGGAAAGGGCCGCAGCATGAGCGGAAAAATTCGCGTGACGCTTGCCGACGATCATCCGATCGTCCTTGCTGGTCTGCGCAATCTGATCGAATCGGAACCCGATCTTGACCTGGTGGGGTATGCCAGCAGCGGGACCGCTGCACTCAAGATGATTCGGGAAAAATTGCCGGACGTCGCCATTGTCGATATTGCGATGCCCGGTCTCAACGGTATCGCTGTGGCACGCCGTCTTGCATCCGAATGTCCAGGAGTGCGAGTTGTCATCTTGACCTATTACGAAGAGCAATCTTTCCTAAAACAGGCGCTTGCGGTTGGTGTAAAGGGCTACGTTCTCAAGCGATCGGCTGCCGAGAATCTCGTCGAGGCCGCCCGAGCCGTTGGACGCGGCGAGATTTATATCGACCCGTTGCTGGCGGATAACTTGCCACACGGTCTCGTATCAAGCACCGGCAAGGCATCGCAGGTGGGCGAAGCGCTGGGGCTGACCGAACGCGAAACGAGCGTTCTCAAATACCTGGCGCGTGGACTCACCAGCAAAGAGATTGCGGCCCAGCTCGACCTGAGCGTCAAGACCGTCGACACCTACAAAGCGCGGGCGACAGAAAAGCTTGAACTGAAGACACGGGCGGAGATCGTCCGTTTTGGTTTGGCGCAGGGGTGGTTGGAAGAGGTTTGATTACATTGACATGTCCGCTTTGGGCCGACAAAGCAGACATCGCGCGTTTGAAGAGAAGAAGCCGCCATTTGCGGCGGCTTCAACCGAACCAGATGAACCACGTGGGAGACTGCCATCTCTACTGGTTCGAGATACACCCTGTCGCCACGGCTATTAAGGAAATCTTGGAGGGGCTGTAAGGAAAAACCCTACAGCTTTCGGTACAAGGTCGTAAATGACTCGACGCGCCTGTCGCTGTGTCGGGTTTTTCCCGACACTGGGTAACGGCGCTGTTAGAAACGTCTTCACTTCTTGAGCCTACGAGATTGCCATAACAGGTGAAGAGTAGAGTCATGGCAGCAATCGAACTCCCAAGTGATAGCCTCTCCAACAGAACTTCGCCAAAGATAAGCGCGCGCGACGCGGATATTTTGGTACTTTTGTGGGACCTCCTTCGAACCCGCGACAGCGAGATTAGTCATCTCGTCGATCTCGCATTGTGCATATTGTCTTCTGCGCCGAGCTTTTCGAACAAGGCTGACCTGCAACGATCTCTTGAAAAAGTATGTTCATTACTGAGAAACACCGGCTGACCAGAAGTCGCTATAACCTGGTTTTTTGATCGCTAAATAGATCGTGCCTTTGGGCATCCAGTGGACCTCTGCATTACAAAAGACGAATGTCCGCCTTGCCCCCGAAAGTGGACATTTGCAGCGCACTAGCCCGTGTCTGCTTTGGGCCAATAGCGGACATGAACATCAGCGGCTTGCGACGAAACGTGGCACTTCTTTTCCGTTGAGGGAAGCAAGCAGGACATCGCTGCCCCCAGGCGACCACTTTCATCTCGAAGCACATATGCAGTGCACTCGTCCATATCTAATTCAGAGGATGGTCGAGGTGTTCGGCAGCGAGCGACGCACGAGCCACTTGCGCAGCTCTTCAAGGGTAAGCATTCCAACAGCCAATGGAACAATAAATAACCAAAGCGTAGCCGGAACCGGCGCCGTATCCAAAATTGCATTAGCCCAGGGGGAATAGTTGATGAGTAGCAGGAGGGCTAGCTCCAACCCTATGCCCCATATAATTAGACGGTTGTCCGCGAAGTTTATCGAGAATACCGAACGAACGGAGCTCCGGCACAAAAACACATTGACGATCTGCATCACAATGATTGCGCTCAGGCACGCTGTGGTCGCGCTCAGATAGAGCGAATCTGTTGGTGCCAAATTTTCACCAAAATGCCAGCCCGCGCGCATCAAAACATAAAAGTATGCTGCCATAGCCGCAGCGGCTTCAATCACGCCGAGGAAAAGATATGCGCGGAGGGCTAATGGCAAGTTCAACAACCGCTCATCCTGCCGACGCGGTGGCAATAGCATGACCGATGGACCGGGGCGCTCTACGCCGAGTCCCAGCGCAGTGAGCGAGTCCGTTCCCATATCGATCGCGAGAGCTTGGATGGGAGTAAGTGGCAATGGGATTCGAAACAGGCCAAAAGCAAGGAAAGGCACGAGCTCGGCGACGTTGTGCACAAGGACATAAGTGAGGAACTTACGAATATTCTGAAATACAGCGCGTCCCTCCTCTATAGCAGCGACAATGGCGGCAAAATTATCGTCCAACAAAACCATATCAGCCGCCTGCTTTGCCACGTCAGTGCCTGCGATTCCCATCGCGATTCCAATATGGGCTGACTTGAGCGCCGGAGCGTCGTTAACACCATCTCCGGTAACGGCAACCACGTGTCCCCTCTTTTTAAGAGCCTCAACAATGCGCATCTTCTGGCTTGCGGCCATACGCGCAAAGATTATCTCCGGTGCCTCCAACGCGAGCTGCAGTTCACCGTCCGACAGGCCATTTAGTTGCCTACCGATCATGACCTTCGGGCTGGATGATTGAGTCAGGCCGATTTCCCGAGCGATAGCGCGCGCTGTCCATGGGTGATCTCCAGTCACCATGATCACCTTGATTCCCGCGCTGCGGCATTTTGCGATTGCTTCCGATACGTCTGCCCGCGGTGGGTCCTCAAGCCCGACCAGGCCAAGGAAAACCATGTCCTGCTCGAAAGCGGATCGTTCACTCCCCTGCGGCAATGCTCGTATCGCGAAGGCGAGAACACGCAGACCTCGCTCGGCCATCGCATCCTGCGCTTGAACAATGGCCGCCCGGGCCGCAGAATCTAGCGGACGTATCGAACCGGCATCAGAAATACATCGACAAATCGGATACAACGCCTCGGGCGCCCCTTTGCAGTAAACAACATTGCCGTCCTGACCCTCATACACCACAGAATGGCGCATCCGATCGGCATCGAACGAAAGCTCGTCGACGCTGTGACCAGGCAAAAAATCAGGCAATGCTGTCCGGCCCATCTGGGCGAGCGCTACTTCCATCGGGTCGCCAAGCAGGGCCTTCTTTCCGCGCGCCTCGACCATATGCAGGCTGTGGCAAAGCGACGCCGTCAGAAAAAAATCGCGGTTCCGCTCGATGAGATCGGCACGCTCTGCCAAGGCGCTGACTGGACATCGGCTCAGCCCCAGCAGAAGTTCGCGAACTTGCATGCGATTTTCAGTCAGTGTCCCAGTCTTGTCGGTACAGATCACGGTGGCAGAGCCAAGTGTTTCAACGGAGGTCAGATGGCGGATCAGTACTTTCCGCCTGGCCATACGCTGAGCAGCTAGCACCAGTGCCAAAGTCAAGGTCGGCAACAAACCTTCTGGCACCATGGCGACAATAATGCCAATCGAAAAAATGAAATCCTGCCAGAAAGGTATGCCGACAATGCTTCCGATCGCGAAAAAACTCAGGCCGATACCGATAGCGAGCGCGGCAATAAGCCAGCTCAAGTGCGCCAACTCACGGCGCAACGGCGATATGCCAGAGGCGCTTGTTTGAGTTAAGTGTGCGATCCGGCCAAATTCTGTTTCTCCCCCGGTGGCGAAAACAACAGCCCTGCCTTCTCCGGACACTAACCATGTGCCGGCAAGTAGAATGTTACGACTGCGCAGCGGATGAACTTCTTCACAGGGGTCCGCATTGCGTAGCTTCGGCAGCGACTCTCCGGTAATAGTGGCGTCGTTTACTCGCACATCGAACGCCTGGATTAACCTGCAATCGGCCGGAACATTATCTCCTGCCGCAAGCAATATGACGTCTCCGACTACCAGCTGCTCGAGATCTATTTGAGAGATCGTCCCGTCCCGAAGAACTTTCACTTGCTGCGGTAGAAGATTTTGCAGCGCCGCCAGAGTGCGTTCGTTTCGGTATTCTTGTAAAAAAGAAAAGGTACCGCTGATCAAAATGACAATGATGATGGCATAACCGATACGCGCCATGCCCTCGCCAGGGCTAGCGCGCTCAGCGAGGAATGCGAGTCCGGCTGCAATCCAAAGAATGATCGAGAAAAATTGTGCGAACTCCTGCAGAAACCGAAGCGCTAATGGTCGGCGTCTTATGTGAGCAACGCGATTTGGACCGTATTCGCGAAATCGTCGTCGGGCTTCTTGTGCGGTAAGTCCCTCAGGAGTGCTACCCGCGTTCGACAGTGCGTCCGCGATCGAGAGGCTCGCTATCGCGGCCATGTTGTGATCAAGGCCATGCTGGCGACCAGGCAAAACTCTGAAATCCCCTAATCGTTGACCAAATTGGCTCAAGCCAGGCACCAGCACAAATTTAATAATCAGTGACCAAAAGCCCGTCAGATGCGTTGACTCAAATCAAAGGCGGGCCGGACAGGTCCCGCGCGCTGTCCGCTTTGGGTCAGAAGCGGACATCGGAGAAAGTCCGACGCAAGTACTCATGACGGGTGAATCGCACGCAACCAGACGACTTCCGCCTATAGACCGCAACTGATGTTTTGATCAGGCTGCTGGTACAGCCGAAAGCTTCTGCGGCCGTCCGCCTTGAGACTCTACAAGCCCATTTCCGGCTCGGGAACCCGCTGCTTTGTCTCTTCAGGAATTTCCGTCATGGTCGCCTCGGTCAGCAGCAATATGCTGGCAATCGAGACCGCATTTTCGAGGGCGACGCGAACGACTTTTGTGGGGTCGATAATTCCGGCTGCAATCAGATCGACATATTCCTTGCGGCCGGCATCAAAACCCTCGTTGCCTTTGCCGCCCAGCATGCGAGCGACGACTACCCCACCGTCGGTCGCGGAATTCTCGGCAATCTGCCGCGTTGGAGCCTCAAGCGCGCGCTTAAGAATCTGAACGCCGGTCTTTTCGTCGCCTTCGCATTTTTCTTCCTCGGCTGCGAGAACATCCATGCAGCGCAGGAGCGCCAAGCCGCCGCCCGGAACAATGCCTTCGGCAACCGCAGCTTTGGTAGCGCTTATCGCATCGTCCAGTGCCTCCTTCTTTGCCTTCATTTCAGATTCCGACGGCGCGCCAACTCGAATAACTGCAACGCCGCCGGCAAGTTTCGCCAGGCGCTCATGCAGCTTTTCACGGTCATAATCACTGGTTGTCTTCTCGATCTCGTGCCGGATTTGCTCGATACGTCCGTCAATCTCCTTACGATTGCCGGCGCCTCCAATAATGGTCGTATTGTCCTTGTCGACCACGACGCGCTTGGCTTTTCCAAGTTGTTCGAGGCCGACATGGTCGAGCTTGACGCCGAGTTCTTCGGAAATGACCTGGCCACCCGTTAGCACTCCAAGGTCATGCAACATGGCTTTGCGGCGGTCGCCAAATCCGGGTGCCTTGACGGCGCAGCTCTTGAGCGCGCCGCGAACCTGATTGACGATCAATGTGGCCAGCGCCTCGCCCTCGACGTCCTCGGCGACCACAAGCAACGGGCGGGCAGACTTCGCCACCTGTTCCAACAACGGCAACAGATCTTGAAGCGTGGCGATCTTGCGATCCGAGATCAGAATAAGAGCATCTTCGAGCACCGTTTCCATTTTCTCGGGATTGGTAATGAAGTAGGGCGAAAGGAATCCGCGGTCGAACTGCATTCCTTCGACAACTTCCAGGGTGGTTTCGGTGGTTTTGGATTCTTCGACCGTGATAACGCCTTCGCTGCCTACCTTGTCCATTGCGTCGGCCACGAGCTCGCCAATGAGCGGTTCGTTATGTGCGGAAATCGCGCCAACCTGCGCCTTTTCCAGGCGGGTCTTGACCGGGCGAGAGAGTGCGCGCAGCGCCTCAATTGCTCGCTTTGCGGCGCGGTCAAGGCCACGTTTGATGTCGATAGCGCTGGCGCCAGCGACAACGTTGCGAACCCCGTCGGCAAACATGGCGTGAGCAAGGATAGTCGCCGTGCTCGTACCATCGCCGACCATGTCACCTGTCTTTTCCGCCGCCTGCCGCAGCATGCGGGCACCGAGATTTTCTTCGGGATCCTTGAGGTCGAATTCTTTCGCGATCGTCACGCCGTCATTACAGACTATTGGCACTCCCCATTTCTTCTCGATCAATACTGATTTTGAACGTGGGCCCAAGGTCACACGAATCGCATCGGCGAGCTGTGTAGCGCCGCGCAGAATTTTCTCGCGGGCCGCCGAACGGAACAGGATTTTCTTGTGGGCCATTCGAAGCGCCTTACGATTCACACAATGGTTTTCAAGGTATCAAGATATTACCGCATCCATTTTGACGCATATCAAGCCGATTGCCCTGGGAGCCCGCCGTCCTCACGGTGTTGGCTGTTTGATCGGGTGCTGGGCCAATAGGCCGATGACTTTTTCATCGGATACTTGCCGAAAATCGGAATAGAAAAGACCGATGGCGCCGAAATCCTCGTAGTCTTCCAGGCAGACGATTTCGTCGGCTTCGTCCTTCAGCTTGCGCAATGTTTCAGTCGGCGCGACCGGCACCGCAAGCACCAGCATGCGTGGCTTGCGCATGCGCACAGCTCGCAAGGCCGCGCGGGTGGTAGCCCCTGTGGCGATGCCATCATCGACAACGATCACGGTGTGTGCAGTGAGCTCGGGATGCGGCCGGTTGCCAAGATAGGTTTTGCGCCGGCGCTCGATTTCAGTAAGCTCCCGATCGCGTATGGCGGCAAATTCCTGCTCGCTTACGCCGGTCAGCGTGATGACCTCCTCGTTGCGCACGACCATGGGCGCCGGGCCGTCGACCACGGCGCCCATGGCGAGCTCCGGCTGAAACGGCACGCCGATCTTGCGGACCAGAAGCAGATCGAGTGGCGCGTCGAGTGCTTCGGCGACTTTCACAGCCACCGGGACGCCTCCGCGTGGCAAGGCCAACACGACGGGCTTCTGTCTTTTGTAGGACGCGAGCGCCTGGGCAAGCTGTCGACCGGCATCGGTGCGGTCAGTGAATGGCATTTGTGGCTCCGTGGGCTATCGTGCGCGATGCTGTGCACGTGGAACGAGGTGCGTCTTGAACCAGCGTCCGGCCAGCGCAATGACCTCCTCCATTGCGCCTGGCTCCGGAAAAAGGTGTGTCGCCCCGGGCACAATCTCGAGGGATTTCTGGCACCTCAGCCGTGCGTAGGCCTGCTCGTTGAGTTCGATCACCCCGGAGTCGCGCCCTCCGACAATGAACAATGTGGGCGCGATGACTTCTTGCAATGCCATCCCGGCGAGATCGGGCCGTCCGCCGCGCGACACGACAGCGCCGATTCGGACGCCAATCCTTGCTGCTGCGACCAGCGCCGCGGCGGCGCCGGTGCTGGCTCCGAAGAGGCCTAGCGGCAGGCCCGCAAGTTCGGGCTGACGATCGATCCAGCCGACGACATCGGTCAACCGTTCGCCAAGCAACGGAATATCGAAAACGTTGGCCCGGTTCAGCTCCTCGTCAGGTGTGAGCAGGTCAAACAGCAACGTCGCTATGCCTTGCTCATTCAACGCTTCGGCGACTGCCCTGTTGCGTGGGCTCAAGCGGCTCGAGCCGCTGCCATGGGCGAATATGACAAGTGCGCTGGCGCCCGCCGGCACCCAAAGATCGCCGGCCAAGTGAAGCGGCTCAATGATCACCTCGCGCTGGAGATGATGGGTGGCGACTTCGGAGGACATGCCCGTTTCTCATGAAAGGTTTGATAAATATGCCCGCAGGGGACAACGGCCGATTTGACCGGAATCAATCGCAGGTGGCCAAAATGCATTAAATTTCAAAATTCAGCAGGAGCGACCCGTGCACGCAATTCGGGGCGCCGAGCCGGCGTTTGCAACAAAGGTCGACTTTCTCAGTCAAGCCGGGGCCTATGATCCGCGGCCACGCGAGGTTCTGCGCCGGGAAACCCATATGTCCTGGGTATTTCTCGCGGGCGACCGTGTCTACAAGCTCAAGAAGCCGGTTCGCTTTCCCTACCTCGATTTTTCAACGCTGGCGAAACGTGAGGCCGCCTGCCGAGCCGAGTTGCGGCTCAATCGCCGGCTGGCGCCCGACATTTATCTGGATGTGGTGCCGTTGACGAAGAGCAATGGCGCCCTTTCGATTGGTGGCGCCGGCACCCCGGCCGACTGGCTTGTGGCTATGAAGCGGCTCGATGAGCACTTCATGCTCGATCGTATGATCGAAGAGGGGAGACTCACTGTCGGCCAGCTCGACCGGCTGGTCGCCGTGCTGTCTCGTTTCTACCATTCGGCAACGCCGGTTTTTTTGTCGCCGGCGGTACACCTCGCCGATTGGGCCCGCAGCCTCAATTACAACCGGCGGGTTCTTCTCGATCGGCGTTTTCAGATTCCCGCCGGCTTGGTGCATCGCGTCGATCTGGCACAGCGCCGGTTTCTGCAGCGGAATAGTAATCATATCACGGCTCGCCTGCGTCGTCGCCGGATCGTTGATGGGCATGGCGATCTGCGGCCGGAACACATCTGGCTCGACGACAAAGTGAGGATCATTGACTGCCTCGAATTCAATCCCCGGCTTCGCGTTGTCGATCCGTTCGATGAAATCGCCTTTCTGAACCTCGAATGCGAGCGGCTGGGAGCGGCATGGGCGGGAGACTATTTGCGGCGCCGAATGAGTCACGCGCTCCGCGATGGACCGGCCAACGAACTTTTCACGTTCTACCACTGCCACCGCGCCACTCTGCGCGCCCGGCTCGCGATCGCGCACCTGCTGGAAGAGGATCCACGTACGCCAGAAAAATGGCCGCGGCTCTGCGCCGCCTATCTCGATTTGGCCGAGAGGAGCGCGCGCAAACTCGAAGCCCGCCTCAGGACACCATGAGATCGGTTACGCTGAGATCTTCATGCAATCGCCTGATTGTCTCGGCGAGCAGGGGCGCCGAAGGCAAAATAACCAGCTTGCCGTCCTGTGCCGCGCGACCGAGCCGGAATGGCGGCACCGCGTCAGTGATGATGATCTGATCGAGGGCCGGATCGGTGAGAACCTCGGCAGAGCCCGACATGAATAATCCGTGGGTAACGAGGGCGATCACGCGCTTGGCCCCGGCAGCGCGTGCTGAACGGGCCGTGCGCAGCAAAGTGCCGCCGGTGCTGATCAGATCGTCAATGATCAGCGCCGTGGCGTCCGCCACATCACCTGCGAACAGGTCGCCGGATACGATCCCTGCGCTGCGATGCTTCTCTGCGAGGCCTTTGCCAATAGGATGCCCGAGCGCGGCTTCCAACGCTTCACGCAAAAGTTCCGCACGCTTCATGCCGCCGGCGTCCGGCGAGACCACGGCCAGTTTTGCATCCGTCAAATGCTTCCGGGCGTAGTCCACGAACAGCGGCGTGCCGGTGAGTGCAATGGTCCGGCAGCGGAAAGCGTTTTCGAACGCGGCGGGATTGTGAACTTCAAGAGTGACCACGCAGTCGGTGCCGACGCTCTCGAACATACCTGCGACATAACGCGTGGTGACCGGATCGTTCGGCTTGGTGCGGCGGTCTTTGCGCGAATAGCAAAGATAAGGGGTCACGGCGGTGACGCGCGCGGCGCC
>Ga0187765_10000169_pt1 | contig 22652 bp, 23 predicted proteins | sample 0216_QUI02_MP05__3_FD_133018 | JGI IMG/M metagenome (GOLD analysis project Ga0187765, IMG submission 133018) | Tropical peat soil microbial communities from peatlands in Department of Meta, Colombia - 0216_QUI02_MP05_10_MG | ecosystem: Environmental > Terrestrial > Soil > Wetlands > Peat ...
CGGCTCCAGGTCCGGCGAGTCCGGCAGGGTGCCGTCCTCCGGCCGGGTGAGCGAGGCCCGGCCCGCCCGGGCCGAGGCGTACACGATCGGGAACTCGATCTGCTCCTCGGTCGCGTCCAGGTCCAGGAACAGCTCGTAGCAGGCGTCCACCACCTCGGCGATCCGGGCGTCCGCCCGGTCCACCTTGTTGATGACCAGGATGACCGGCAGCCCGGCCTCCAGCGTCTTGCGCAGCACGAACCGGGTCTGCGGCAGCGGTCCCTCACCCGCGTCAACCAGCAGCAGGACCCCGTCCACCATGGAAAGCCCGCGCTCCACCTCACCCCCGAAATCGGCGTGGCCGGGCGTGTCCACGATGTTGATGGTCAGCCCGCCGTGGGCGACGGCGGTGTTCTTGGCCAGGATCGTGATGCCCTTCTCCCGCTCCAGGTCACCGGAGTCGAGCACCCGCTCGGCGACCCGCTCGTTCGCGCGGAAGGCGCCCGACTGCCACAGCATGGCATCCACGAGCGTGGTCTTGCCGTGGTCGACGTGCGCCACGATGGCCACGTTGCGCAGATCGTCCCTGGTGGCCAGGGCCGGGGAAGGTACGGGCATGAGGAAGCCTGAGCTAGATCGGGTGGGATACACCAAGGTCAACCACGGGAGCCCTCAGTGTATTTCAGGCCCGGCAGCCTCACGGGTGTTCCGGCCGGCGGCCGCACGGGTATCCGCCCGGTGGCAGAACGGCGGTGCCGGGCGCGCCACCGGCCCAGCCGGGACAACGGCTTCTTGAGCGGTTCTTCACGGCCTCTTAACGCATCCTCTGGTGTCATCGGGTGCCATGCGCGACAGATACGAGCCTCCGGCAGACCCGGGACCGTGGCCGGCCATCCCGCCGGTGTACCGCGCCCGGGGAGCGGGCAGTCCGCCAGCCTTTCTGGCGCGGGACGCCGGCCCGGATGCCGGCCCCGACTGGGACCCGTACTACCCGGGCCAGTTCGACGGGCCCGCCGACGAGGCGCGTCACCAGGGCCTGCGCCGCCTGTCCATGCTGACCGTGCACGCCACCGGGCTCAGCGTGGTCGCCGCGATCGGCTTCGCGACGGTGTTCGCGGCCACTGCTCACGCCCAGACGGGCGCCGCGGTCGCGGCCAAGCCCACCCTGGGCCCGGCGACGGCACCCGGCACGCCGTCGCCGGGCCCCACCCTCAAGCCGCACAAGAAGAAGCACCACCACCGGGCCGCGCCGACCGCGCCGACTGCCGGGCCGGGCTCGGCCGCCGCACCGGCCCCGGCCCCCCCGGCATCTTCGCCCGCCCTGGCCCCGCCGGCCACGCCGCCGGCGCCGGCGCCGGCAAGCTCGCCGCCGCCGCAGACCACATCCTCCGGGTCGGTCGCCCCGTGACGGCCGTACCGGCCGACACCGTCGGCATCCGCACCTTTCCCGCGCTTGGCACCAGCGCAACACTGCTGGTCACCGATCCGGGCCACCTGGACCTGGCGGCCGGATTGCTGGCCGGGGAACTGATCGCGGTGGACATGGCGTGCTCACGCTTCCGCGCCGATTCCGAGCTGTCGCGGGTCAACCACGCCGGTGGCCGCCCGGTGCGGATCAGCCCGCTGCTGACACAGGCGCTGGCCACCGCGCTGGCCGCCGCCCGGATCACCGACGGCGACGTGGACCCGACCTGCGGGCGGTCGCTGGCCCGGCTCGGCTATGACCGGGATTTCGCGCAGGCCCGGCGCCGGACCGGCGACCTGGAGCAGCCCCCGGTGCCGGCGGGCGGCTGGCGCAGGGTGGAGCTGGACCGCGAGCGCCGCACGGTCAGGATCCCCGGCACGGTCATGCTCGACCTGGGCGCGACCGCCAAGGCGCTGGCCGCCGACCGGGCCGCGGCCCGGATCTCCGCCGTCGTGGGCTGCGGGGTGCTGGTCAACCTCGGCGGTGACATCCGGGTCGCCGGGGAGGCGCCGGCCGGCGGCTGGCGGGTCGGGATCCTCGACGGCCTGGTGTTCGCGGCCGGTGGTGCGCACGCCGAGCCCAGCCAGGCCATCGTCATCCACGACGGCGGCCTGGCCACCTCAAGCACCCTGGTCCGGGGCTGGTGGCGGGGCGGCACCCGGCTGCATCACATCATCGTGCCGGGCACCGGCCTGCCCGCCGACACCTGCTGGCAGACCGCCAGCGTGACGGCGGCGACCTGCGTCGACGCGAACACGGCCAGCACGGCGGCCATCCTGCGCGGTGAGCGGGCGGTGCGGTGGCTGGACGGGCTGCGGCTGCCGGCCCGGCTGGTGCGCCATGACGGCACCGTGGTCACGGCCGGCGGCTGGCCCGCCGGCCCGGCCGGGACGGGGGGCCGGGCATGAGCGCTCTCCAGCACGGGCCGTTTCTGTGGTACGCCACCAGGGCGACCGGCCTGGTGACCATGCTCCTGCTGACCGCCAGCGTGCTGCTGGGGGTCCTCACCTCGGGCCGGTTCGCCAGCGGCAACTGGCCGCGTTTCCTCACCGTAGGCCTGCACCGCAACATCTCGCTGCTGGTCCTGGTCTTCCTGGCGCTGCACGTGGGCACCACCGTGATCGACACGTTCGTGTCCATCTCGCTGGCGTCGGCGTTCATACCGTTCATCTCGTCCTACAAGCCGTTCTGGCTGGGCCTGGGCGCGGTCGCGCTCGACCTGCTGGTCGCGCTCGTGGCGACCAGCCTGATCAGGAACCGGCTCGGGCTGCGCGCCTGGCGCTGGGTCCACTGGGCCGCCTACGTCTGCTGGCCGGTCGCGCTGGTGCACGGCCTGGGCGCCGGCACCGACCGCAGCACCCTGTGGGTGTTCGTGCTCACCCTGGCGTGCGCCGCGCTGGTCGCGGGGGCGGCCACCTGGCGCCTGGTCCTGGGGGTCCGGGCAGGCGCCCGGTGACCTCCATCGCGCTGTCCGGCTACCGCGCGCCCGAGCTGCGGCTGCCCCGCCTGCTGGCCGGCCTGTCCTACTACCATCCGGCCGGGCTGGGCGAACACGAGGGCCTGTACGGGCCGCTGCCGCTGCCGGTGACGTCCCCGCATCAGGGCGGCAGCTGGCGGCAGCGGCCGGAGCGGCTGATCGAGGTGGTCGAGCGGTCCGGGCTCACCGGCCGGGGCGGCGCCGGGTTCCCGGCCGGCCGCAAGATGCGCTCGGTCGCGGGACGGGGGAGCCGCGCGGTGGTCGTCGCCAACGGCGCCGAAGGGGAGCCCGCCAGCAGCAAGGACCGGCTGCTGCTGACCCGCCTGCCGCACCTGGTCCTGGACGGGATCACGCTGGCCGCGTACGCGACCGGGGCCGACGAGGCCCACCTGGTCGTGCACGGGCAGGAGGCCGACCTGCTGGCCAGCCTGGAGGACGCGATCGCCGACCGCGAGACGCTCGGCGTCGACCCGGTGCCCATCCAGATCTCCGGCATCCCCGGCCGGTACGTCGCCAGCGAGCAGTCCTCGGTCGTCCAGTACCTGAACGGCGGGCCCGCCAAGCCGACCTTCTCACCGCCCCGCTCCCATGAGCGGGGCGTGAAGGGACGGCCCACGCTGGTCAACAACGTGGAGACGCTGGCCCACCTGGCCCTGATCGCCCGCTACGGCGACGGCTGGTTCCGCGGCATCGGGCCGGCGTCGGATCCGGGGTCGGCCCTGGTCACCGTGGGCGGCGCCGTCGGCCGGCCCGGTGTCTACGAGATCGAGATGGGCACCCCGGCCGGCCAGGTCGTGATGCTCGCGGGCGGGCCCTCCGAGCCGCTGCAGGCGCTTCTGGTCGGCGGTTACTTCGGCGCCTGGCTGCCGGCCGAGCTCGCCTGGCCGGTGCCGGTGACCCACGCGGGCCTGCGCGCCGTGGGCGGGGCGATGGGCGCGGGCATGGTGATCGCCCTGCCGGTCACCTCGTGTGCGCTGGCCGAGACCGCCCGGGTGGTCAGCTACCTGGCGGAAGAGACCGCCGCCCAGTGCGGCCCGTGCATGTTCGGGCTGCCCGCGCTGGCCGACGCCGTCATCGAGCTGGCCTATCAGGGCGGATGGGGCCGGGCCATCCGGGCCATCGCCAGCCTGGTCCCGCTGATCGAGCGGCGCGGCGCCTGCCGCCACCCCGACGGTGCCACCCAGCTGGTGCGGAGCGCGCTGACGACGTTCGCCGCGGACGCGCGCAGGCACGACCGGCACGGGCCCTGCCCTGGCGTCAGCCGCGCCCCGCTGCTCCCGGTACCCGGCGACGAGGAAAGAGAGTGGAGCTGGACGTGAGGTACCGGCTGCGCGTCAACCCGATCACCTGCACCGGCCACGGCCTGTGCGCCGAGCTCCTGCCCGAGATCATCGAGCTGGACCCCTGGGGATACCCGATCCTGTCGTCGTCGGCCGTCCCCATCGGGGTGGTGGATCACGCGAAACGGGCGGTCGACGCCTGCCCGACCCTGGCCCTGCTGATGGACGAGGTCGAGGAGGTCGCGGGCGATAGCTGGTGAGCGCCCGCATCGCATTCCGGCGGCCGCGGGCGCCCGGCCCGCTCAGCCATCCCCGCCGCCTCCTTTGCCGCCGCCCCCGCCCGGCCCCTTGTTGCCCCCACCGCCACCGTCATCCCCGGTGGCGGTGGGCGCGGGGGCGGGGGCGCTCGTCACGGTGCTCGCGGCGGTCGGCGTCCCGCTGGTGCAGGACACCACCATCGTCACGGTGACCGTCCCCGAGGTGAACACGACCTGCGCGCTGGTGGCGGGCCCGCGGGCCACGCTGCTCTCCTGGAAACCCACCTGGGGGCTCCACGACTGGAGGAAGGCGCCCGCCGGCTGGCACCGTGCGATGACGGTGCCGCCGGAGGAGGTCAGGATGGTCCCGCTCGTGCCGTTGGTGCCGCCCGCTCCGCCGGTCCCGCCCGCCGCGCCCGTTCCGCTCTTTCCGCCGGTGCCACGCTGGGATGGCGAACTGGGCGAGGAGGATGGGCGCGCCGCCGCCTGGCCGGCCTCGGTCTGGCTCAGCGCCGCCGCGGTCGACTGCTGGCTGCTGGGCGAGGCGGAGATGCCGTCGCCGAGCTCGGATACCACATACAGGCTGCCCGCGGTCGCCGCGGCCGCCCCGAGCACCCACGCGCCAGCGCCGATGACAATACGGGTACGCATGGTGCCACGGTCGCGGAATCGACGTTAAGCGCGGGTAAAGACGGCCATAAAGGAACCGGGCTCCGCCCGCCCGCGAATGGCGGATTTGGCACGCGAAACGGCCGGCCCCGGTAACTTCGGGTCCGTGGCACAGCTCTTGCTGGTCGAAGACGACGCCGCCATCCGGGGTGCCCTGATCAGGGCGCTCACCGAGCGCGGCCACGCCGTGACCAGCATGCCCAGCGCCATGGACGCGCTGCAGCACGTCCTCGACACGCCACCCGACCTGGTCCTGCTCGACCTCGGCCTGCCCGGTCTCGGCGGGTACGAGGCGCTGCGGATGATGCGCGCGGTCAGCTCCATCCCGGTGGTCGTGGTCACCGCGCGCGACAACGAGGCCGAGATCATCCGGGTCCTGGACGCGGGCGCCGACGATTACGTGATCAAGCCGTTCGGCGCCGGCCAGATCGACGCGAGGATCCGGGCGGTGCTGCGGCGTGCCGCCCAGGACGGCCCGCAGGACGGGGGCCAGCTCGAGGTCGGCGGGCTGCGGCTGGACCCGCACGCGCATGAGGCCACCCTGGACGGGGCGCCGCTGGACCTGAGCCGGCGCGAGTTCGACCTGCTGCACTACCTCGCGCTCCACGCGGGACAGGTGGTCACCCGGCGTGACCTGCTGACCAACGTCTGGCGGCTGCCGTACGGCGGCGCGGACAAGACCGTCGACGTCCACGTCTCCTGGCTGCGCCGCAAACTCGGGGAGACCGCGCAGCACCCCCGTTACCTGCACACGGTCCGCGGGGTCGGGATCAAGCTCAGCGCGCCCGGATGAGATTCCGCGTCATCCTGCTCGTGGTGGCGACCAGCTCCCTGGTGCTGGTCTCCTTCCTGGTGCCGCTCGCGCTGGTCCTGCGCGACTTCACGGCGGACCGGGCGGTGAGCGCGGCGACCAGTCAGGCCCAGCACCTCGCCCCCCTGGTTGCCACGCTCCCCACCAGCACTCTCCAGTCCGTGGTGAACCAGCAGAACGCGGAAAACACGGGCAGCCCGGTCACGGTCTTCCTGCCGGACGGCCGGGAGATCGGGCAGCCGGCGCCGAGGTCCGCCGCGGTGGGGCAGGCCGCTGGCGGCCGCAGCTTTACCGCCGTCGGCCCGGCTGGCGCCGAGGTCCTGGTGGCCGTCCAGGGGCTGCCCGGCGGCAACGGGAACGCTGTGATCCGCACCTTCGTGCCCAACGCCGACCTCCGGCAGGGGGTGGCCCAGGCGTGGCTGCTGCTCGGCGGGCTCGGGCTCGGCCTGCTCGCGCTCAGCGTGGTGGTGGCCGACCAGCTGGCCCGGTCCCTGGTCCGCCCGATCTCCGACCTGGCCCGCGCCGCCGACCTGCTGGCCACCGGCGACCTGACCGCCCGCGCCACGGTGGCCGGGCCGCCGGAGGTGCGCCGGGCGGGCACCGGGCTGAACCGGCTGGCGGCCCGGATCGGGGACCTGCTCGCGCGCGAGCGGGAGACCGTTGCCGACCTGTCCCACCGCCTCCGCACCCCGCTGACGGCGCTGCGGATCGACGCCGAGTCGCTGCGCGAGCCGGGCGAGATGGCGCAGCTGTCGGCCGACGTGGAAGCGGTGGAGCGCACCGTCAGCGAGATCATCCGCGAGGCCAGGCGGCCGACCGGGGGCGGTGCCGGGGCCATGTGCGACGCCGCGGCGGTCATCACCGAGCGGGCCGCGTTCTGGCTGCCGCTGGCCGAGGACCAGGACCGCTCGATGATGGTCGAGGCGGCCCGGGGGCCGGTGCTGGTCCACGTGCCAGGCGACGACCTGGGTGCCTGCGTCGACATCCTGCTGGAGAACGTGTTCTCGCACACCCCCGAGGGCAGCGCCTTCGGGGTCCGGCTCAGCCGCCGGGCCGGGGGCGGCGCCTGGCTGGTGGTCGCCGACGACGGGCCCGGCTTCCCGGACGCCGACCCCACCCGGCGGGGCCTGTCCAGCGGCGGCTCGACCGGCCTGGGGCTTGACATCGCCCGGCGGATCGCCGAGGCCTCGGGCGGCACCCTGACCATCGGGCGCTCGGCGTCGGGCGGCGGGGCGGTGACCGTGGGCCTGGGGCCGCCGGCCCGCCCGGCCGACGGGCGGCGCCGCCCGCGGCGGGGCGGCCAGCGGCCCGACCGTGGCCGGCGGGGCGGTTCCCCGGACGAATGGGCCGGCGACGGGACACCGTGGAGCCTGCAGGGGAGCTCGCGGGCCGACCGGTGACGCGGTGACGCGGGGGGCGGGGGGCGGCGGGGGCCGGCCGCCTTAGGGCCATGCTCCCGTCCTAGACATCCCGGGTCCCCCGCGGCCCGGCAATTAGGGCATCCGCCCGATGTGCCGCATGCCGCCTTAGCACGAACCTTGATGGTGAACGGCCAGGACCCCCTGGCCCAGACCCGGGAGGGCACTGTGAATCCGGCACTGGCAGAGGCACTGCTTACCGAGCGCGTCAGGGACCTGCAGGCCCGCGCATGCTGGTCGCGGCTGGCCAGGCAGGCCCGGCGCACCAGGCACCACTCCCACTCCGATGAGGTCCACGCGGAGGGGCAGCCCAGCTGCCTGCAGGCGGCCCGCCTGCGCAGCGCATGAGATGGCTGGTCAGGGCCATCTACCGGGCCCACCCGCAGCAGATGCCAGCGGCCGCGGGCGGGCCCGGTGCAGCCCACCGGCGGGCCCGCCGGCGCGGACGGTGAGCGGGGCAGCCGCCGCCGCGACGCGGGGTGTTACTAGAACGCCAGTTCGATAATCTGCTATTGTTAGCGCATGGCCGCCTACCTTCCACCCGAATGGCCGACCGGGGTCCATCCGCCCGGCAGCGAGGAGTTCGAGCGGACCGCGGTGGCATGGCTGCTGGATGTGGTCCCGCCCGATTACCGGCTGCACGGGGTCCTGCAGCGCCATCCCATCGCGCTCGCCACGCTGGCCCGGCGGCACCTGGCCGCCTGCGTGGAGGGGGCGCGCCAGGGGTACCGCACGGCCCGGACCGAGCTGGGCGGCGTGCTCCCGGTGAGCGGGCTGGACGCGGTCCTGGCCGCCTACCGGAGCGAAGGGCACCGTCTGGTCACCGCCGCGCGCGCCGCGGAACTCGTGGAGCGGGCGCTGCGCGGGACGGAGTTCACGCCCCAGCCCGGCGGCCACCACCAGCACGACCGGCCGGGACAGCAGGCCCCGCCGGGCCCACAGATCCCGCTGGGCGAGAAGACTCCGCTGGGCGAGCAGGCCGCGGCGGGCGAGCAGGCTGCGGCCGGCCAGCAGAAGGCCGCTGCCGGCCAGCAGAAGGCCACGGCCGGTGTGCGGCGGCAGGTCACGGCCAGCGGGCGGCAGCCGACGGCCGCGGCGGGCAAGCAGCACAAGCAGTCCGCGGCGGGCAAGCAGCGGCAGAAGCAGCCCGCGGCGGCGGGCAAGCAGCGGCGGGGATAGGGCGTTCGCGGGCGGCCGCGGGGACGGGTGGCGGCCGTCAGTGCTGCTGGCTCACCAGCCGGGCATTGTCCAGCGCCACGCCGATCCGGCAGGCGAGGTCGGCGGCCAGCTCGGCGACCTCCCGGGGCAGCCGCTCATCGCGCCGGTTGCCGACGGCGAGCACGCCCGAGTCGCCGCCCGCCCCGAGCGGGAAGCACCAGGCGGTTTCAGCGGCCAGCACGGCGGCACCCCGGGGGGCCCGGGTATGCACCGGCACCGCCATCGACCAGGACCACATGGGGCCGGTGCGGGCCGGGCGGACGGCCCGGGCCGGCGGCCCCGCGGCCGCGGCCGTCGCGGACACCCGGTCGAGCAGCCACGCGAGAGCACGCTCGTGCTTCTCATCGACGTGCCGGGCGTGGACCGTGCGCAGGCCGTTCCCCTCGGCCGGCAGCAGCACCGCGGACCACGGCACGAGCCGGGGAACCGCCGCCTCGGCGGCCAGGGCCAGGATCTCATCGGCCTTGGCCCCGCCGGCCAGCAGCCCGCGGGCCTGCGCCAGCGCGGCGATGCGCCCGCGCCTGACCCGTTCCAGTTCGCTGAGCCGCTCACGCTCGAGCGTGGGCCCCCACCGGTCCGCCAGCTGCTGTAGCCGGGCCGCCTCGTCGTCGCGGAACTTGCCCGCCGTGGCCGATGCGGCCGCCAGCAGGCCGGTCACCCGGCCGTCGACCACGAACGGCACGGTGAGCAGGGACGGAGCCACGCCGGCCGCCGCCCGCAGCGCGGCCAGCGACGGCGTGCCCATCCCGGCCATCTTGGCCCGTGCGGCCGGACCGGCCCGCCGGCCCTGGCCCACCCGTCCGGGGCGCCGGCCCGGCTGCGCGTTTCCGGTCCGTTTGGGCTGCCCCTCCAGCCCGGCGGGCCTGGCGGGCGCCCGGCCCGGGCCGGCCTCGAGCGACGGGAAGCTGCCGGCCGCCGCCCGCAGCCGCAGCTCGCCGTCCTCGTCGGGCACCATCGCGTAGGCGGCGTCCGCGCCGACGGCCGCGCGGGCCGACTCAACGGTGGTGGCCAGCAGCTCGTCATAGCCGGGCTCCCCAAAGGGGGGCACCGGCCACCGGTAGGCGCCGTTCCTCGCCGCGGCCGGGCGCAGCCCGGCCAGCTTGGCCTGTCCCTCCAGCCGGGGCGGAGCGTGGAACCCGGCCTGCTGGCCGTCCGGGCCGCCGGCCAGCCCCAGGCCGGCCCCCACGACCTCCGGCTCCCCGATCCGGAACCACACCGCCTTGGCCGACTGCCCGTAGGTGACGCCCCAGGCGGAGGCGAGCGCGGCGGGCAGCAGCAGCCCGCGCCCGCTGGTGCGTTCGGCGGGGATGTGCTCGTTCTCCGGCGGCTCGGGCACGAGCTTGGCCGGATGGCCGTCGCTGACCACCACCTCGACCCCGCCACCGGTCAGCTTGCAGGTGACCTCGACCGGGGTCCCGGCGTGCACCACCGCGTTCGTGACGAGCTCGCTGGTCAGCAGCACCGCGTCGTCGACCAGGCCATGGCCGGCGGCCGCGTCGCCGCTGACCAGCCAGGTCTGCAGCGTGTCCCGCACGAAACGCCGTGCCGCCGCGGCAGCCGTCGGCTCCGGCTGGTAAGCCGCGGTCGCGACGAGGCCGTCCAGTCCCTCCACGTGCCCTCTCCGCTGTCGGCGCTCCCGCTGCCGCACGGCGCTCACCGCACCGGCCGCCTCGCGGACCCGCCACATCCGTCAATGACGGTCATCCCATCGTGACAGACAAACGGCCATTTTCCTGGCCGATCAGCCATGATCCCGCGATATCGGCAGCGGTCGTGACCACCCGTTACCCGTCACGTACTCGCGAACCACCCGGGCGGGCACCCCGGCGATCACGCACCGGTCCGGCACCTGGCCGCGGACGACCGAGCCGGCCGCGACCACCACATTCCGCCCGATGCACGCCCCGGGCAGCACGATGACCCCGGCACCGAGCCAGCTCCCGGCGCCGATGGACACCGCCGTGCTGCTCGGCCACTGCCGCCCGATCGGCACATCCGGGTCGGCGTACCCGTGGTTCTGGTCGGTGATGTACACGTTGGGCCCGGTGAAGACGTCGTCCCCGATCACGATGGAGTAGTGGGCGACGATGTGGCTGCCCCGGCCGATGACGCAGCGGTCACCGATCCGCAGCAGCGGTGGCCAGCCCTCCAGATCCTGCCCCGGGACCATCCCGGCGCTCAGGCTGACGTGCGCGGCGATCATCGTGCCACCGCCGATCGCGATCCAGCGCTGGCCGTACAGGGCGCCGGCGGGGAAGCCGATCTTCGATTCGCGGCCGAACGACGCGAACGCGCGCCCGGCCGGGGTGCCGGCGGTGATCGTCCCCGCCCGTTCGGCCCCGCGCCACAGCCCGTGGACCAGCCGCCACGCCGCGGCGCGGCCGGCCCGTGCCAGCGCGTGCTCAGGCACTGGTTTCCCGGGGCACCGGGACCGGCGGGGCCAGCGTGACCAGCCCGCCGTCCTCGTTTGGCAGCTTTCTGGCCGCCAGCTGGCCGCACGCGCCGTCGATCTCGCGGCCGCGGGTGTCACGCACCGTCACCGGTATCCGGCCAGCCTCCAGGATGGCCACGAAATCCCGGGTCGCGGCGGGCGTGGAAGCGGTCCACCGCGAGCCTGGCGTGGGGTTGAGCGGGATCAGGTTGACGTGGGCCAGCCGTCCGGCCAGCAGGCGCGCCAGCGCTCCGGCCCGCCAGGGCTGGTCGTTGACGTCCCCGATCATCGCGTACTCGATGGAGACCCGGCGGCCGGTCGCGCCGGCGTACGCCCAGGCCGCGCCGAGTACCTCGGCCACCCTCCACCGCCGGTTCACGGGCACCAGCTCATCGCGCAGCTCGTCGTCCGGCGCGTGCAGGGACACCGCCAGCGTGACTCCGGGCCGCTCGGCGGTGAGCCGCCGGATGGCCGGGACCAGGCCGACCGTGGAGACGGTGACCGAACGCTGCGAGATGCCCAGCCCGTCGGGCACCGGTTCGGTCAGCCGGCGCAGGGCGGTGATGACCTGGGGGTAGTTCGCGAGCGGCTCGCCCATGCCCATGAACACCACGTTGGAGACGCGGCCGGCCCCGCCGGGAATCTCGCCCCTGGCCAGCGCCCGCGCGCCGGCCACCACCTGGGCGACGATCTCGGCCGCCGACAGGTTCCTGGTCAGCCCGGCCTGGCCGGTGGCGCAGAACGGGCAGGCCATCCCGCAGCCGGCCTGCGACGACACGCACATGGTGACGCGGCCCGGGTAGCGCATGAGGACCGACTCCACGTAGGCGCCGTCGAACGTGCGCCACAGCGTCTTGCGGGTCAGCCCGCGGTCGCAGGACTGCTCGTGCTCGGCGGTGAGCAGCCGGGGCAGCAGCGCGGCGGCCAGCTTGGCGCGGGAGGCGGCCGGCAGATCGGTCATCTCGTCCGGGTCGTCGGTCAGCCGGGCGAAGTAGTGACGGGCGAGCTGGTCGCCGCGGAACGGCGGACCGCCCAGCTCGGCGGCGGCCGCGCGGCGCTCGGCCGGGTCGAGGTCGGCGAGGTGACGCGGCGGCCGGGTTCGGGTACCGGGCAACGATGCTCCGTTCGGGGTGATCGGCGGCGGCGCTGGCCGCGACAACCTGAAGAATATCTGCCAGCACGCATTCATGACCTGCGGCCAGTCAGTAGATTGCCGCACATGGCAACGTTGCGCAGGGGTGCGGGCGGCTCACGGCCCGCCGGGCACGGCGGCCAGCCGGGGATCCTGCTGGACAGCGAGAGCCCCTACGGCAGCCGCCGGGTGGTGGTCGAGTACGACGGTGCCACCACCGCCGCCTACCTGCACGATGCCGACGCCGTCGTGGGCGCCGCGTGGATCGCCAATCACGACCAGGCGCCGGCCATGACCGACATGTCGCGGCTCGACGCGGGCCGGGCGCCGCTCATGCCCGCCAGCCACACCAAGCACCCCGGCGGGCGGCCGCCGCTCGACGCCCGGGCCCTGCGGGCCCTGTGGTTCGAGGAGGGGGACGGGGTCGCCATCATCGAGGGCGGCCAGCTGCTGGCCGTCATCCCCGGCTGGTCCGACATGTCCAGGGGGATGCCCGGGTACAGCCGGGACGTCATGGGCCAGAGCCCGTTCGGCTGGTCGCTCGATGACGCCATGGAAGGGCTGGGGCCGAGGGCCGACCGGGCGACGGCGTTCTGGCGCTGGCGGCAGCGCGATGACTCGTGGGCGGGCTTCCAGCAGTCCATGCTGGGCCACCTGCTGGCCCGGCTCGGGCCCGGCGCGCGGTACTGGGACGTCGGGGGCGGCAAGCATCCCGCGGTGGGCGTGTCCGAGCGCCCGCCCACCGAGCAGCGGCCCTACACGGTGCTGTCCAGCATCGGCATGAGCTGCCAGCGGATGCCCGTGGTCGAGCAGGTGATGGAGGATGCCAGCGGCTGCGCCCGGATCGAGCTGGCCATCGCCACCACCATGCCCAGCCCGGAGGTGGCCCGCATCTTTCTCTGGCTGGGCCAGTACCCGTGGCGGGCGGTGACGTGGTTCGGCGCCGGTCACAGCATCCGCTGGTACCACGAGCCCGCCACGTTCCCGCTGGGCGGCGGGAACGAGGGGGTGCTGCTGCTCGACAACCCGGCCCAGCTGATCGGCCCCGACGTGCCCGATCTGTCCGGGTTCTCCTTTGCCGGGGAACCGGTCCGGTGGCTCTGGATCCTGCCGATCACCGAGCGCGAGCGGCAGCTGGCCAAGGAGCGCGGCGCGGCCAGCCTGATCACCCAGCTGGCCGCGCAGCGCCGCAGCTGGGTAGTGGGCCGCTGACCGCCGGCCAGGCCCTGGGATGGGTGGAGGGCGGCCCGGTCAGTGCTGGCCAGCCACGGGCACGAACACCAGCAGGAGCAGCCACACCACCGGCGCGGCCAGGGCCATCGAGTCGATCCGGTCCAGCACGCCGCCGTGGCCGGGCAGGACCGTGCCCATGTCCTTGATCTCCAGGTCCCGCTTGATCATCGACTCGACCAGGTCCCCGAGCGTGGCCGCCAGCAGCGCCGCCACCCCCAGCAGCAGGCCCTGCCAGACCGCCCCGTGCAGCAGCAGCGGCAGCGCGACGGCCCCTCCCACCAGGCACGTCAGCGCCGAGCCCGCGAAACCCTCCCAGGTCTTCTTCGGGCTGATCGTGGGCACCATCAGGTGGCGCCCGATGAGGACGCCGGCGGCGTAGCCGCCGACGTCGCTGCACACGCTCAGGATGAGCAGGATCAGGGTGCGCCGTGACCCGTCCGGCGCGGCCAGCATGAGGGCGACGAAACTTGCCATCAGCGGCAGGTAGACCAGCACGAAGATGCCGGCGGTCACGTCGCGCAGGTAACCGGCCGGGCTGCCCGGCAGGCGCCAGGCCAGGATCGCGATCATGGTGAGGGCGATGCACGCCACCAGCGGGCGTGCGCCCCACCAGTAGGCCAGTCCTATGGCCGCGGCGCCGCCCACGGCCACCGGCGCCAGCGGGAAGCGGATATCGCGGCCCGCGAGCGCCCGGGCCAGCTCCCACGCCGCGATCCACACGGCGGCGGCCAGGTACAGCAGGAACGTGGCCTTGACCGTGAACAGGGTGACGATGGCCAGACCGCCGAGCAGCACCCCGACACCCAGCGCGGCGGGAAGGTTCCGCCCGGCCCGGCCTCCCCGGCCGCCGCCGGGCTGACCACCATCCGTGCTGCCGGGACCTGCGGGTTCCGGGCCGCCGGGTCCTCCGGGTTCCGTGCTGCCGGTGCCTCCCGGTTCCGGGCCGTCCGGTGTGCTGCCCTCCCCCGGCACCGTTGACCCGGCCGGTTCGTCGGCTGGCACCTCAGACCTCGAGGAGCTCGGCTTCCTTGTGCTTGAGCAGCTCGTCCACCTGCCCCACGTAGGTGTGGGTGAGGTCGTCGAGTTCCCGCTCGGCCCGGTGGACCTCGTCCTCGCCCGCTTCCCCGCTCTTGACCAGCTTGTCCAGCGAGTCCTTGGTGTTCCGGCGGATATTGCGGATGGATACCCGGCTGTCCTCCGCCTTGTGCCGCGCGATCTTGATGTACTCGCGCCTGCGCTCCTCGGAGAGCTCGGGGAAGATCACCCGGATGATGACGCCGTCGTTCGAGGGATTGACCCCGAGGTCACTGTTGCGGATCGCCTTCTCGATCCCGGCCAGCGACGACTTGTCGTACGGCTGCACGATGACCATCCGCGGCTCGGGCATGTGGAACGACGCCAGCTGGTTGACCGGGGTCTGGGTGCCGTAGTACTCGGCCGTGATCTTGCTGAACATGGCCGGGTTGACGCGGCCGGTCCGGATGGCGCCGAACTCCTCCTTGGCGACCGCGACGGCCTTCTCCATCTTTTCCTCGGCCCCGAGGAGGATCTCGTCTATCACTGTCGCTCCCGTCGGTCGGTCGCCAGCCTGGCTGGTCTGGCCTGCCCGCTTGCCCGGCCCGGCCCTCGCGGGACCGGCGGGCCGGCGTGCGCCTGGTTTTTGCTCGCCGTCCGCACGACGTTACCCCTCTCCGCCTCGGCGAAGGTAACAACAGGCAGGCCACCGGTCCGCCCGCGAAGGGAATCCCCTCAGCCGGCCTGGCCCACCTGGAACCGGACGAACGCCCGCACAGCGACGCCCTGCTCCGACAGGACCTGCTTGATGCTCTTCTTCGGCTCCTTCACGAATGCCTGCTCGGTGAGCACGACGTCCTTGAAGAACGCACCCAGCCGGCCCTCGACAATCTTGCCGATCGCCTGCTCGGGCTTGCCTTCATCGCGGGTTATCTGCTCCGCGATGCGCCGCTCGTTCTCGACCACGTCCGCGGGCACCTGGTCGCGGGTCACGTACCGCGGCCGCATGGCCGCTACCTGCTGGGCGACATCCTGGCCCGCTGCCTCGGACGGGCTGTCCAGCTGGACGAGCACGCCGATGGTCGGCGGCAGGGCACGGTCGGACCGGTGCAGGTAGCTGGCAATGTAGCCGCCCTCGAGCAGGGCATACCGGCCGAGCTCCAGCTTCTCCTTGAGCGAGGCGCCCGCCTCCTCGATGAGCTGCTGGGCGGTCATGCCGGGGCGGACCTCCGTGCCCAGCAGGGCCAGCCGGTCGGCGGGCCGGTGCGCCAGCGCGGCGGCGGCGATGTCGGCCGCCACCTGCTGGAAGAGCTCGGTCTTGGCCACGAAGTCGGTCTCGCAATTGAGCTCAACGAGCACGCCCGCGCTCGTGCCGTCGAGCAGCGCGGTGACGAGCCCGTTGGCCGCGACCCGGCTGGCCCGCTTACCGGCGTCCTTGACGCCCTTCACGCGGAGGATCTCGACCGCGGCGCCGAAGTCCCCATCGGCCTCCTCAAGCGCCTTCTTGCAGTCGAGCATCCCAGCGGCCGTCGCGTCGCGCAGCCGCTTCACCTCCGCGGCGGTGATGTTCGCCATGTCCTCATCTCTCGCTTCTGGTCAGTCAGGAAGTTGTGCGCGGTGGCCGTGGGCTCAGCCGGCGTCGGGCGTGCCGTTGGCCGCAGCCTGCTGCGCGCCCTCACCGGCGTCGGCGGGCGCGGCCTCGGCGGCGGGCCCGGCCTCGGCGGCGGTGGCCTCGGCACCGGTGGCTTCGGCGGCAGTGGCTTCCGGCGCGGCCGCCGCGGCCGGCCCGGCCCCGTTCGCCTCGGCGGCGGTGGCGGGCGCAGCCTCCTCGCCCGTGGCCTCGGAGTCGGCCTTGTGCTCGAGAAGCTCACGCTCCCACTCGGCCAGCGGCTCCTCGGTACCAAGCTCGCCCGACCCCGCCGCGGCGGCCGGCTTCTCCTCGCCGTCCGCGGCCCCGGCCCGGGCGATCAGGCCGTCCGCGACCGCGTCGGCCACCACGCGTGTGAGCAGGGAAACGCTGCGGATCGCGTCGTCATTCCCCGGGATCGGGTAGGTCACCTCATCGGGGTCGCAGTTGGTGTCGAGGATGGCGATAACCGGGATGCCCAGCTTGCGCGCCTCGCTGACCGCGATGTGCTCCTTCTTGGTGTCCACCACCCACAGCGCACTCGGGGTGCGGGCCATGTCCTTGATGCCGCCGAGCGAGCGGTCGAGCTTGTCCCGCTCGCGGCGCAGGTGCAGGAGCTCCTTTTTGGTCATGCCGGAGCCCGCGACGTCATCGAAGTCGATCTCGTCGAGCTCCTTGAGCCGCTGCAGCCGCTTGTAGACGGTGGAGAAGTTGGTCAGCATGCCGCCCAGCCAGCGCTGGTTGACGAACGGCATCCCCACCCGGCGGGCCTGCTCGGCGATCGCCTCCTGGGCCTGCTTCTTGGTGCCGACATAAAGGACGGTCCCGCCGTGGGCCACCGTCTCCTTGATGAACTCGTAGGCGCGGTCGATGAAGTCCAGCGACTGCTGCAGGTCGATGATGTAGATGCCGTTGCGCTCGGCGAAGATGAACCGCTTCATCTTCGGGTTCCAGCGCCGGGTCTGATGCCCGAAGTGGACGCCGCTCTCAAGCAGCTGCCTCATGGTGACGACCGGTGCCATGCCGGTGTCCCCTTCCTGTCATGCGCCGTGTCCGTGGGCACGGGCGCGCTCGGTTGGTCCTGGCGCCCGTGCGCACCTCACTGCGGGTAAGAACCAGCAGACCGAAGGGTGCGCCCCGCCGGAAGTCCGGCCGGATCTGCCTGGTGGCAGGCGGACGCGCGAATTTGGCCGGAAGACGCGGGCGCCGGGGCGCCCGGGACCTTCCCGGCCGTTCCGTAGTCTACCCGTTCCCGGCCGTCCGGGCCGCCCGGTGGCCGCTAGGCCCGGGGGTGGGCCTGGCGGTAGGCGGCCGTCAGGCGTTCGGCCGAGACGTGGGTGTAGATCTGCGTGCTCGCCAGCGAGGCGTGACCGAGGATCTCCTGCACGCTCCGCAGGTCGGCGCCGCCCTCCAGGAGATGGGTGGCGGCGGCGTGCCGCAGCCCGTGCGGCCCGGATTCGGGCACGCCCGCGACCGCGGCCAGGCGGGCATGCACGACCCGCCGGGCGGTCCGGGGATCGAGGCGGCCGCCCCGCGCCCCGAGGAACAGGGCGGGCCCGCTGCCCGGCCGGGCGAGCGCGCGACGCCCCGCCCGCCGCCAGGCCGCCACCGCCCGGACCGCGGGCAGCCCCACCGGTACCGTGCGCTCCCGGCCGCCCTTGCCAAGCACCCGGATCGTGTTCCGCCCGTCATCGAGATCGTCGACGTCGAGGCCGCACAGCTCGCTGACCCGGATGCCGGTCGCGTACAGCAGTTCCATGATCGCGGCGTCGCGGAGCGCCAGCTCCGCATCCCGCCCCCGCCCGCTGTTCGGCCCATTCCCGCTGTTCGGCCCATTCCCGCTGTCGCCGCCGGGTACGCCGTTGCCGCCATCACCGCTCCCGGGCGCGGGACCGGGCGGCGGCCCGGCCGCGGCCAGGACGGCGGCCATCTGCTCCTGGCGCGGCACCTGCGGAAGGCGGCGCCGGATTCTCGCCGTCCCGAGCAGCGGGCCGGGATCACGGCTGAGCCAGCCACCGGCGTGCGCCCACGCGGTGAATGTGCGCACGGCCGCGGCCCGGCGGGCCAGTGTGGCGCGGGCGTGACCGGTGCCGTGCTGGGTGGCCAGCCAGCGCCGCAAGACCGCGATGTCCAGCCCGTCCGGCGCGGTGATGGCGTCCCCCACTGCGTGTTCAAGCAGGGACCGGACGTCGCCGAGATAGGCGCGGACCGTGTGCGGGGAAAGCCCGCGCTCCGCCGCCAGGTGGCGCCTGAACCCGTCCAGCGCCGCCTGCATGCGCTCCGGCAGCAGCCCGGCACCCGGCTGCGGTGCGGGCCCTTGCTGTGGTGCGGGCCCTTGCTGCGATGCCGGCCCGTGCCGCGGTGTGGGCCCCGGCGGTGCTGCGGGTCCCGGCCCTGGCGCGTCCATGGACCCCAGTGTGCGGCACCGCGAGGCCCGGCCCGGGCAACCCGGGCCTCATCTGCCGTCGTGTCCCGCTGTGCCGCGGCGCAGCCGCCAGCCACGGTCGGAGCGCTCGACGAAACCGGCCGCCGCGAGCGCGCCCAGGCAGCGCATGGCGGTGTCGAAACCGACACCGGCCGCCACCGCGATCCGGGCCGGGCCGCGCCCGGCCCGGGCGGGCACTGCTTCCAGCACCTGCCGGGTCACCGGATCGAGTTCGTCACGTGGCAGGACCGGGCCACGGGCCTGGCCGGTCGGCTCGTCGCCGGGAAACGAGAGCACGTTGATCACGTCACGGGCACCGGTGACGCAGACCCCGCCCCAGTCACGGATGATCTCGTGGCAGCCGGCCGACAGCGGCGAGGTCACCGGCCCCGGCACCGCCATCAGCGGCCGGCCCTGGTCACATGCGTGGCGGGCGGTGTTCAGCGCCCCGCTGCGCAACGCCGCCTCCACCACCACCGTGCCGCGGCTGAGCGCGGCGATCACCCGGTTACGGACCAGGAAGCCGGGCCGGGTGGGCATGCGGCCCGGCGGCCACTCACTGATGGTGGCTCCCTTCTCGCGGATCGTGCGAAAGAGCCCGTAGTGGCTCTGCGGGTAGTCGCGATCGACGCCGCAGGCGAGGACGGCGACCGACGTTCCGCCGGCGGTGACCGCGGCCAGGTGCGCTCGGCCGTCGACGCCGAAAGCCCCACCGGAGACAACCGTCCATCCGCGCTCGGCCAGCGTCGCGGCCATATCGGTGCACACGTAGGAGCCGTAAGCGGTCACCGACCGGGTGCCCACGATCGACACCGAGCGCAGGCATGCGTAGCGCAGATCCCCGTTGCCCCGCACCCACAGCGCCCACGGGCGGGCGTCGCCCAGCACGTCAAGCTGCCCGGGCCATTCGGGATCCCCCGGGCAGACCAGCCGGATGCCCTCCCGCCGCCAGGCGTCCAGGGCAGGCTCCGCCGGCGCCTCACCCAGCCGGCCGATCCACCTGTCCAGCGCCTGCTTCAGTCCCGGCAGGCCGTTCCCGCCGAGTCCCGGCAGGCCATCCCGGTCCAGCCCCGGCAGGCCGTCCCCAGATGGCCCCAGGCCGGCGGAAACCGATGGCGGCCGCCCCTCGACCAGCGCGGTCACGATCTCGGCCGGGGTACAGGTACGCAACAGCGCGCCCATGACCGGGTCGCCGGGCTCGGCCACGAAGGTGAGGGCGGCCCGGGCCAGCCGCTCCTCGCCGCTGACGCCGCTCACCGGCCCACCCCCAGCCACAACCCCAGCGCGTAGCTGGTCTCGTCCACCGTTGGCCGGGCCACGCCCGCGAGGTCGGCCAGCGTCCAGGCGACCCGGATCACCCTGTCCACCCCGCGGGCGCTGATCTCGCCGAGGTCCATGGCCCGTTCCAGCGGTGCGAGCGCCCCGGGGCCCGGCGCGAAGCTGCGCCGCAGCTCACTGCCGGGGATCTCGGCGTTGAGCCGCCAGGGGCTGTGCCTGAGCCGGGCCGCGGCCCGGTCCCGCGCGGCCTCGACCCGTTTCACCACCACCGAGCTCGGCTCGGCGAACCCGCGGTCGCTGAGCAGCTCGGCACGGCTAACTGGCAGGAACTCGACCTTGACGTCCACCCGGTCCAGCAGCGGGCCGGACAGCCGGGCCAGGTAGCGCCGGCGCTGCGTCGATGTGCAGGTGCAGCGCCCATTCGAGGCAGGACCTTTCGCGCAGGGGCAAGGGTTCGCCGCCAGCACGAGCGTGAACCGGGCCGGGAAGCGGGCCGTCAGCCCCAGGCGGGCCACTACCACCTCACCCGACTCCAGCGGCTGCCGCAGGGCATCGAGCACATCCTTGCTGAACTCCGGCGCTTCATCGAGAAACAAACATCCTCGGTGGGCGAGGGATGCGGCCCCAGGCCGGATGATGCCAGTGCCGCCGCCCACGATCGCGGCCTTGGTCGCGGTGTGATGGGGCGCGCAGAACGGCGGCTCGGTCATCAGCGGGCTGCCCGGGGGCAGGGTCCCCGCCACGGAATGGATCGCGGTGACCTCGAGGGCGGCCGGGCGGTCCAGCGGGGGCAGGATGGTCGGGATCCGCTCGGCCAGCATGGTCTTGCCCGCCCCCGGCGGCCCCAGCAGCGACAGGTGATGACCACCGGCGGCGCAGATCTCGCCGGCCCGGCGCGCGGCCGGCTGACCGAGGACGTCGGCCAGGTCGGGCCGACTGCGCATCTTGCTCGATGAACTGGGTAGGCCAACCGCGCTTCCCCTACCTGCGGCTCCCCTACTCTCGGGCCGGTTCGGCTGAACGCCAGCGCCTTCGCCCGACATTCGCACCGTAACCCCTTGCCCAGGTCCGCGTTCCCCCCGCAGCCAGGTCAGCAAGGCGCCAAGACTGGGAGCGCCGAGCACGGCCAGCCTGGGCACCAGGGTGGCCTCCGGTGCACTGATCTCCGGGACGGCAACCTTGCGGAACCCGGCCGCCACCGCCGCCGCTACAGCGGGAAGAACACCACAGACCGGCCGCAGCCGCCCGTCCAGCCCAAGTTCACCGAGAAAGGTGACCCCCTCGATGGCAGCGGCCGGGACGGTCCCGGCTGCGGCCAGGACTGAGATGGCAATGCCCAGGTCGAAGCTGCTGCCGCGCTTCGGGAGGCTGGCCGGGGAGAGGCCGACCGTGATCCGGCGCTGCGGCCATTGCTCGCCGCTGTTGATGATGGCGGCCCGGATCCGGTCGCGGGCCTCGCGCAGCGCGGTGTCGGGCAGCCCGACCAGCAGCAGCCCGGGCAGCCCGTTCTCGATGTCGGTCTCGATCTCGACCGGGTGGCCCTCGACGCCGACCAGGGCGATGGAATGGGTGCGCGCGACCGGCACCTAGCCCACCCCACGCACGTGCTCAAGGTGGTACTGACCCGATCCGTCCCGGACCAGCCCGATCACGTCAATGCGCACCTCGTCGAAGAGCACGCCGTGCGCGACCAGCCACCGGATGGCCAGCCGCCGCAGCCGGGCGCGCTTGCTCCGGCTGATCGCCTCAAGTGGGCTGCCGTATCGCGTGCTGGAGCGGGTCTTGACCTCACAGACCACCAGCACCTGGCGCTCGGCGGCCACGATGTCGATCTCGCCTTCGGCGCACCGCCAGTTGCGATCGAGAATCCGTAACCCGGCCCGTTCCAGATACTCCACCGCCGCCTGCTCACCGCGGCGGCCCAGGCTGTCCTTGGCGTTCACGGTCACCACCTCCGCCAACGACGCTGCCCGACGATGGAGGAGGCACGCGCGATCAGTTGCTCTGCTGTGGAAGGCCGGGCCCGGCCCGGCCGGGCTGTGGACACCGGAGCCGCTTTGTCGCTGCCGCTTGCTTTGATGAAGGGGGGCCTGCAGCCCGCCAGCCGGGCCGCCTTACGGAGGCTCAGGCCGGCTGGAGCTTACGGGGCACTCAGGCTGGCTGGCGGGCATCACCATGAACGCGGGAGCCAGGTCTGGCGATTAAGCCCGGTCGGGCGTTGATGCCGTCGGAGCGGGCTGGATACGTGCAGGCCTCTCGACAGGAGCAATGTCTCCCGGCTTACTCGGGATCGGGCAGCTCCAGGTCGCTTTGGGCCAGCTCCTCGACGTTCACGTCCTTGAACGTGACGACCCGCACATTTTTCACAAAACGGGCAGGGCGGTACATGTCCCACACCCAGGCGTCCTGCATCGTGACCTCGAAGAAGACCTCGCCGTTGTCGGCGGTGCGGACGTTCAGCTCGACCTGATTGGTCAGGTAGAACCGCCGCTCGGTCTCCACCACATGGGTGAAGAGCTTCACGACGTCCCGGTACTCGCGATAGAGCTGCAACTCCATCTCGGTCTCGTACTTCTCGAGGTCCTCCGCGCTCATGGCCACACCTCCTATCGGGCGGCGGTTGGAGCTTCGGCCTGGATGAGATCAACCATAGGTCAATTCTCCGAGTCCGTAGGATCGCAGGTTTCCGCGCCCAACTGGTCGCGGACCACGCCGGCCACGTTCACGAACGAGCGCCGGTGCTCGGGGCAGGGCCCGTGGGCGGCGAGCGCCCGCATGTGAGCGGGCGTGGAATACCCCTTGTGCCGGGCGAAACCGTAATCCGGGTACCGCGTGTGCAGGTCACGCATGAGCTGGTCCCTGGTGACCTTGGCCACAACCGAGGCGGCGGCCACACACGCGGCCACCTCGTCCCCCTTCCACATGGCCAGCGCCGGCA
>Ga0187765_10000170_pt1 | contig 22636 bp, 21 predicted proteins | sample 0216_QUI02_MP05__3_FD_133018 | JGI IMG/M metagenome (GOLD analysis project Ga0187765, IMG submission 133018) | Tropical peat soil microbial communities from peatlands in Department of Meta, Colombia - 0216_QUI02_MP05_10_MG | ecosystem: Environmental > Terrestrial > Soil > Wetlands > Peat ...
ACCAAAGGATGATTGGTGCCGGCAATGTTGCGGGTGCCGCCCGCGCCAGTGCCCATTCGTGCAGCAGTGTCCATCATTGCACCGATTACCTTTGGATGCTGCGACATCCCAAGGTAGTCGTTCGAGCACCACATCACGATTTCGCGCTTACCATGCGGCGAATGCCAAACAGCGTAGGGGAACCGCCCGACCAATCGCTCCAGATCGGCAAACACTCGATAGCGCCGCTCGCGATGAAGTCGTTCGAGAGCTCCGGAAAAGAAACCTTCGTAATCCATATGAGGTCTGCCGTTACGCCACTCTGGCGAACCCAATGTGATTAATTGTCCTTCGCGCCCTGCCGAATCCATGTGCGGATACTGTTGCGATCGCAACTCGAAAGCTGCTTTTTGCCGTGTGGCATACGTAATGCGGGGGAGGCCCGCCAATCCAACAACAACATCAAGTTGCTGCTCTCTGGGTCGCGGGGGATGATCATGGGGCCGAATTTTGTGCCTTTCATCACCCCGGCATAGCTTGTTAAATCCAAACCACTCTTCTCATAGCCCGCGCCTCCCGCCTCATGGCACGAGGAGCAGCGCCATTTCAGAAGCGGAAGGATGTCGTCCTTGAAGCTGACGATCTCTTCCGCTGCGCACGCACTCGGAGCGTTCACGATCCCGGCGCTGGTCACTAATCCCATACCCAGCGCGACAACACTCATGAGCAGTAGAGGTCGTCCTGTCATGTGATTCTCCTATTTTCTTTGTTTGTTATCCGGGATTTAGCCGCAGTCCGTGGCCACAACATTAAAAATTATTTGGCCTTGTAGAGCTTTGATTTGCATCAAGCGGCCGCCCCCCATTTTGGTTGTTCGATGGTCTTTAGCCGCCCAGGCCCAGGGATTTAACGAAATCATCGAAGCGCTGCCGTTTCTCGGCATCACCAGCGATAGCCTGACGCGCGTCCGTTACGGCACTCATCGCCTTGTCCCGCTCGCCCAACACCACATACGAGCGCACAAGTTGCAACCAGCCATCAAAATCGGAACCGTCTTTCTTCAGACGGTTGGCAAGACGGGCCACCATGCCGCGAATGGACTCGTTGATCTGGTCGTCAGCCTGCGGGGGCGCATGTGGTACGGCGACAGCAGCGTCAGGCACAGCCGGAGCCGCGTTTCCGACGTCATCGATCTTGAACCGTTGCAGCGCTTCGTTGAACTCTCGCAGCCTCGCCGCGTCATCGGCGAGCGCGATACGAGCATCCTTGATCGCTGCTGCCGCTTTCTCCTTTTCCCCGAGAGATAGATAGGAGCGCGTCAGCATGATCCACCCCTCCGTATCGGAGCGAGAATTTTTCATGCGTTGGGCGAGTCTATCCACCATGCTCTGGATCGCATTGCCTTCATGTTGCGGCGGTGCAACGGGCGGGTCGGCCCGCTGAGTGGGCGCACTCGCTGCAACGGCACTGCGTTCAAGTTCTTTCAGTGCGGAATCAAGTCGTTTTTGCTTGTCGGGGTCGTTCGCTACCGCTTTCTGTGCGTCGGCGATTGCGCCTCGCGCTTTGTCGGACTGGCCAAGCACTTTGTAGGAGCGTACCAGTCGTGCCCATCCGTCGAGATCAGATCCATCTTGCTTCAAACGAGCTGCCAAGCCGTCGACCATTCCACGGATCATGGCGGCTTGCTGATCCTGCGGTTGATTTGCAGCCGCCGCTATCTGTGCGGCGCTCGGGCCAGGTGAGGGTGCGGCTGGGTTAGTTTCAACTCGAGCGAGCGCGGCGCGCACATCAGCCACCCAACGCGCATCGGCGGGGGCTTCCGCAATGAGGTCGCGCCAGATTTTGGCTGCTTCCTCGCGCTTTCCATCTTGCTCGGCGGCCGTGCCCAGGTAGAAGCGGGCAGTGACGGTCGTCTGGTCGAGTGTCACAGCCCGCACGAAAACTGTTTTTGCTTCGGCCGTTACAATTCCGTTTGCCTCCGCCACCAGGGCCTCGCCGAGATTGGCTTCGCGATCCGCATTCTCGCCAAGTAACGTCAACGCATTTCGCCACGCGTTTGCCGAATCCGTGTAGCGGCCGAGCTGCATATAGACGGGTGCCAAAATCTCCCAGCCGCGGCCGTCATTGGGGTTGCTTTGCAGATGTGCCTCGACCTTGGCGACCAGGTTTTCGACCGGCGCCTGCTGATCGATTTGCATACCGCGCTGTGCGGCGAGGGGTTCGGATGCTAGGCTTGGCGAACCTAGGCGAAAATAGAGGCTGCCAGCACCAATGGGCAACAATACAAGTGCAACCAGAGCGACCGCGCGTCGCAACCACGCGGTGGCGGCCGGAGCCACAGGAGGCGTTGCTTTGGCGGCGTCCGCTGCAGCAAGCAATCGCCTGGACAACTCAACGCGCGCTGCTTCAGCTTCGGTTTTTTTGATCAAGCCTGTCGCCAAATCGCTCTCGAGCTCTTCAAGTTGATCGCGATAGACCGCAACATCGCTACCCGGGCTGACAGGCGCGCCACCCCGTGCAAGGGGCCAGATGACGGCCAAGATTGCCACAGCAGTCATCAGCGCGAAGATCAACCACAAGGTCATGGCATAATCTACCAAACTACTGATGCAGTCATTCGCTTGCGCGCATCAGGTCCGAAGTGCTCGCTGAGCTTATTACTTCGGGACCTTATTGCCGTTGGCTTTAAACTTCTCGCCGAAGGTCTTCAGCTTGCCACCGCCCGCCGGATTTTGATGGCACTGCCCGCACGGCAATCCAGTCTGGGCAGCAAATTCCGGCTTTGCATTTGCTGGCGTCGTACCGACTACAGCCATAGTCACGCCTATCAGCAGCGCAATAGCGATGCCGGCCGTCAAGTAACCGGCACCTAGAATTGGATTGGACTGGTGGCTCTTTCCCGAGTGAATCATTGAGACCCCCTTGTTGCCCCAGAAAAACTTTAGCGCTCTTGCAACGCCGCGCAAGTGCAAGATTGTACGCATAACCAAATGGAGTAAATATTTACCGTACTAAGTATCTCTGACGGCAAAAAAACAACAGTGTGTTGAATTTTAGCGAGACAAATCATTTTAGCGCTTTGACACCGGTCACTCTCAGGTGAGAATACTTACCGGGGGCCTGAAGATGGTTCGTTCTGTTAGGAATGAACGTACGTTTTTGCCAACGCATCGGCGACTCTTCGTAAGCGGCCGCGTTCGCACTGGGTGGCTTGGTACGTGCGCCGTAACCGCATCGATTTTTTGGTTTGTGACAAGTTCACTGGCAGTGACGGCAAAAGCCGTTGAAGCGATTAATTCTCTTTCAGTGCTGCGCGAATACGTTCAGCTGATTGACAAAGGTCCCAAATCGGTCGCCAACGTCAGCCAAACTTCCAATCTGCCTGCACAGGAATCCACCGACGCCGCGTATATGGCGTTGCGTGCATTTGCGGAAAGTATCGGCGTTGATCAACTACCGTCGATTACCGGCCTGCCAAAATTGGCTGAGGCCGACAACTTGCTGGATTTTCTGCGCCAAGGGGGTTCGTCTTCTACAAAGCCTACTGCTCCTTCTGCGCCACCGAATAAAGGTCCCTTGGCAGGCGGAACGCAGCCTGGTGCTCCCGTTGAAGCCACTTATGTTGGTGCGAAGGTTTGCGTGACCTGCCACGCGAGCCAAGCTGAGGCATTCAGCCACACGATCATGGGCAGAATCGGAAAGACGCAGAAAGGCAAATTCGACTGCGAAAACTGTCATGGTCCCGGATCGGCGCACGTAAAAGCTGGTGGCGGACGCGGTGTCGGTGGAATCATTTCGTTCCGGCCGGAAGACCAATCACGCACGGCACAGCAGAATAATGCCATCTGTCTTGGTTGCCACGAGCGTGGTGAGCGGACCTATTGGAACGGAAGCACACATGAGACGCGCGGTCTGATGTGCAGCAACTGCCATACCGTCATGAAACAGGTGTCGCGCAAGTTCCAGATAAGGACAGCTTTCGAACCCGATACCTGCTTCCAGTGCCATAAGGATCGGCGCGCGCAGATGTTTCGCTCATCGCACATGCCGCTGCGCGAAGGCAAGATTACCTGCTCAGATTGCCACAACCCGCACGGCAGCTTCACCGAGGCGCTGCTGCGCGAAAACTCGGTCAACGACAATTGTTACAAGTGCCACGCTGAGAAACGCGGGCCGTTCCTATTCGAGCACACACCGGTGCGCGAGAACTGTTTGAACTGTCACGACGCCCACGGTTCGACGAATGAATATTCGCTGAAGATGCCACGGCCGAGGTTGTGCACCGAGTGCCATGCGATCGGTCACGGGACGACTAGCGGTCCGTTGGCCGTGCAATCGATCAGCCGCCAATGTCAGAATTGCCATACCGAGGTTCACGGCACTAACAGCCCATCAGGACCGCTTCTGCATCGCTGATTGGCGGGTCGATCGATTTAGGTTTGGGGGAATGATTGTTCGGGGGCGAGCGATATGAAAAAGGAAATTGTCCTCTCAACGATCGGATCAACGGTCGCAGGCTCGTTGCTATTGATGGCAGCGGTGTTCCCTGCCGTGGCGGGAGATGTCGCGGCTCCCGCGTCTTCCATGTCGGTTGCCGATACTTGGTGGGTTTTTCACGGCGAGGCCGAATTCGGTGGACGATTTTTTCTTAATGATCCGCAGAAAAACGGAATCAAGAGCCAAGGCGGACAGGCTCTCGGCAAATACTACGAATATAGCGACATCAAACCCGGACCATTCCTTTATGGCTGGCTGAACGGGCAGACCAAGGATGGCCTATACCGATTTGATATCTGGGGTGACAACGTTGGCTACAACGACCAGCGCTATGAAGCGGGCTTCTCGAAGGCTGGCGAGCACTACGTTGATGTCATCTGGGATCAGACGCCCCACGTCTATAGCACAAACGCACTGACGCTCTACAGCGGCTTAGGCGGACCTTCGCTCGTCCTGCCCCCTGGACTTTCGAACACACTGTTTACCGATGCCGGATGTACGAGAGTCGCAGGCCAGCAACCAACAGGCTGTGCCAGCGGAAACCCTACGGCTGGGCAAAGAGCGGCTATCCAGCGTGACATCACAAACAATCTTTACACCACCGATATCGGCATCCGCCGCGATACCGCGGGGATCGCATACCGTTGGACGCCCACCGATGCTTGGGACGTCAACTTTGCCTATACGAACATGCACCGCTGGGGCACGCAGGTTGATGGCGTCGTCTTTTCCCCCGGCACGTCTGGTGTTGCGGCCCAGGTACCAAAACCGGTCGATGATACAACGCAGAATTTCGGGGTGAATGGCGAGTACAAGGGCACTTCACCTTGGGGGCAGTCCTTCACTTTCAAACTTGGTTATTCCGGCTCGATCTACGAGGATAGCCTGAGTTCCTACACAGTGCAGAACCCGTTCTGCAGCTCGCTTACTCCTTCGACCGGGGTGGGCGAATGCGCGCGCACCGGCTCACCCTCCAGTCCGTTTGCTTTAATGACTTTGTGGCCCGACAACTCGGCGCATGGTTTTAACTCGACCGTTGGAGCAGACTTGCCGCTGAAAAGCCGGTACATGGGCACAATCTCTTATACCTGGATGCGGCAGAACGATGCATTCATTCCATCACCATATGCACAGCTTTTGAACGCAACGAACAACGGTCTTGTCCCGGCGCCGGGACTACCAGCATCAAGTCTGAACGGTTCGATCAACACGTTTCTGTCCAACAATGTCGTGACAACGCAGATTACGCCTGAGCTCAAATCCAAGCTCGTCTACCGCTACTACAATTTCAACAACAACACGCCCGAGCTTTTTTTCAACAATTGGACCCTGACGGACGTCAAGACCGCAGCCAGCGTTACCTCGACCTACGCACCGGTCAGCAGCCTTTCAGTTTCCTACATCAAGCAAAATGCCGCCACCGACCTCGTGTGGTCGCCAAACCGGGAATGGAACCTCGGTGCCGGCTACGGTTGGGAGCGCTACGATTGGACACGGGCTGATGCCAACATCACTAACGAGAACGCTGGCAAAGTATTTGCCGACTACAAGCCATGGTCATGGTTGCTGGCGCGCGCGAGCTGGAGTTTTGCCGACCGCCAGTATGACAACTATGACTACCGGGGCTACGTCGGCAACTTCCAATGGTCGAATCCGTTATGCATTACGCCCCAGCCACCTCCGGCCCAGGGTTGCAATGTGCAGTATTCGCAGGCCATGCGGCAGTTCTATCTCGACAACCGTCAGCGACAAATCGGCAAGGTCTCAGTCGCAATCGATGTGTTGCGTGGCCTGACCGTGACGCCGACTTTTGGTTATCAAGACGACAATTACTCGATCAGTGCAACCGAGGCCGGCCTGACACGTTTCCAGTCGATCAAAAGCGGGGTTGAGGTCGCTTATGCCGTCAATCCCGGGACCAATATCCTTTTTGCCTACATGAACGAGTACTATCGGCAGAACCTGAAGTTCACGACAGCCGTTAACATCCAGCCCATGACTTCGGCGAACACCTGGAACGCCGACGTCAAGGATAATGTCAATACAATCATGGCGGCTGCGAATTGGGCGGCGATTCCAGACAAGCTCGACCTCCGAGTGAGCTATACTGTATCGATATCAAATACCGATCAGCCACTCTTTGCCAATAATGGCACACAGCCATCGGCTGCAACAGGCGGACAATTTCCCAATATTAGTGGTCAATGGTCACGGCTTGAGGCCCAAGCGAAGTATAACTTCGACAAGTCCTCAGTGCGCATGTTCGGGATCAATGGCGAGGCCTTTGCCAGGCTGCGTTACATTTGGGAGCGCAACAGCGTCAACAATTTCGATCAGGACATCATGCAAGCCTATATGAATCCGCTGATCAACAACACCGGCTTCATGACCTGGATGGCTTTCGACAATCCCAACTATAACACCCACATGATCGCCGCTTCGCTCGGGGTCAAGTGGTAGGAAAACATGTCCGATCGCGTCTGTTCAGTCGACGCATGTATACGGTGAGAATGCAATGGACGCGATCGCAACTCGGCTTTTATTTTCATTAACACGTAGGATGTCGGTACGAGCTTCGATTCCTAGGGCCGCTGATCGAAATCATTATCCGGGATGACAATGAGCGATCACAACAAAAATGAACCTCGCAGGAGACTTGTCTCACGAGTCTGGACGTTTCTTTGGCGACCGAGTTCACGCTTCTCGCTCGCAACATTGCTCATTGCCGGGGGCATTGGCGGAATCCTGTTTTGGGGCAGCTTCAATTGGGCGATGGAAGTAGCGAATACTGAAACGTTCTGTATTTCCTGCCACGAGATGCGGGATACTCCGTACAAGGAGCTGCAAGACACCATTCACTTCAAGAGCCGATCGGGGGTCCGCGCCTCCTGTCCCGACTGTCATGTTCCTCACGAATGGTTTTATAAGGTGAGGCGCAAGATTCAGGCCTCCAACGAACTCCTTCACAAGGTGCTGGGAACTGTTGGCACTCCAGAAAAATTCGAACAGCATCGGCTTGAGCTCGCTCAGCATGTCTGGGCCACAATGAAGGCAAACAATTCGCACGAATGTCGCAATTGTCATTCGGCCGCTGCGATGGATCCGCACAAGCAATCCGAAACCGCGCAGAAAGTCATGGCTGAAGGCTTCAAGGCCGGGCTGACCTGTATCGACTGCCACAAGGGCATAGCCCACCACCTGCCGAAAATGCCCGATGAGGACGAGGAGCCTCCGAAAAAAGAGTAATGCGTCCCAAGACCCGAATTGTATTGCGGAGAACGAACATGATGGATCGCAAGCCAGAGCGCGAATTAGGACCGGTCCCTGGCGTTGTATTCGGATTGGCGGGAGCGTTAGCGACAGCCTCGATGGTCGCGTTCGCGGCTTTCACAGCCCCTCAACCGGCCGACGCACTACCGGCATATGCTCAGCAAACCGGCCTAGCCTGTGGTCGCTGCCATGTAAATCCGGCGGGCGGTGGTGCGCGCACTGCGTTTGGCAACACATTCGCTGCGAATGGGCACAAAGTGCCCTCAGGGGCTAAGGCGTCTAAGTCCGAAAAAACGGGCGCTACAGGAGGAGCGCCGGCGGCACCTTCGATTGTACCTCCGCCACCGCTAACGTATCCTGGCGTCACTGCCTATAGCGGCAGCTACTATTCTCCGGTTGTCAACCCGCATTTCGGCTATGTGCCGGAATTGAGCTATTCGAACGCGGTCGATTTCAAGCTTTATCCGCTTAAAGACTAAGTGCGCTTCAAGACCGCCAAGGCTCCTTTACCGGCGCAGCTTGACTAAGCGTTGCGTATCTCGCTGACGCAGCTGGCCAAAAACCATCCGAGGAAAATCACCACCGCCAAAACCAAGCAGGTCTCTGCACCGAACATTGTCCAATCGGCGATCGTCGTAACTCCAAGAAAGGCCGAAGCGGAGAGAAACAATCCGCCGAGCACGGCCAGTGCGAGCGCAATCAAAGGCGCACTCATGATTTTCTCCACAGACTTGCTACTGTTTCGCCTTCAGTAGTGCGTCGAGTGTAAAGGCGTTCGGGCAATAGTCACGAAAATTATCAACGCTCACACTGTTTGCAATATCAAACTCGCATCGCTTTTTTTCGCCACAGGTCGTGCACAACCGCTGGAGGTCGCGCATAACCGCTGGATCGTCATGTTCGAGGCCCTTTGCATCGACGCCAAGGGCAACGAGCAACTTTTGCAGAAGATCCGCAGCGTCGGGCCCTTTCTTTGCCAGCGTAGCAAGCTCGGCCGGATTGATCTTCAGATCGCGGGCAATTCTTACGACTTCGTCAGGGCCGCAGTTCGCAAAGTCGTCACGCATGCCGCGCGCACAGCGGTATTTCATCACCCACCTTGCGATGGAATTTAAGATCGACTGTAGACTTTCATAGTCCGGATGCGGGGTAGACTGCTTGTCCATGACTTCCCCCTTTGCAATCCTATGACAACAGCTCCGGTTCGACCGGCATTGATTTGCGTCAAAAGAGTCGATGCGTCACGGGGCATTTGAAGAAGGCTGTGATGCGTCGAACTATGCGCTTTCTATGTGCTGATGCTCGATTCCCACGATGCGTTTGAGCCGTTCAGCCATTAACTCATAGTCGGCGGCGACCCGAAGCATTGTGGTGCGGATCTCCAAATCTTTAAGCCCTTCGGCCAGCGCACGACATTCTTCCGCCCGGGCCAACAAACTCAGGCTCTCCGCGCTGCGTCGACCCGAATCGTCCCTCCTTCCATTTAACTCTCGTATGTAAGTGAATACGAATACTCGAATGGCAGATGAAAGATTGATGTTATTGCGCTCTCTGTCGATCTGTTCCACCAGGGTGGCCAGTGCGAATTTCCCAGGGCCGGCAATCTCGCGTAATGCATTCCAGAATTCGTTTTCCAGCGAGACGCTTGTTTTGCGCCTATTTATGAGGATTGAGCGTTTAATAACGACTGATTTCATAACGCGTGCTCGCGCGCGGCCAAGCTGCCGGGTAAAGATAGTCAGGCGGTCGTAAGGGGCGGTCGCCATCACGGGCTATTTGGGTCAATCTGAACAGGCAATCGTCATGAGGCGGGAGACCGCACTGTGCATTTCGGTCACAATCACCGCAGCTGAACCGGGGGGAAGACCGTCCGACCAGGAAATCTCCTATGGCCGCGAAAAGCTTTCCGATTTCGTCGATACCGCGCATGTCGGCACCTGATAGTTTGTACTCATTTATAAAACCTCGGATTTCATCGACATTGATTCATGTCAAATTTTGGCGCGGTGTGTATGACGCCGCGCCGGCAGCTCTCTTGCGGTTTATTCCAACGTGGGCGCGTTACTATTGATTTTGGGGAGATGTCAGCGTCGCGGGGTTCGACGCGCTTTTCGCCTTCGAGGATGTCTTCTGAAGTATTTGAATACGAATATACGAATTGCCGACGAAAGGTTGATCGTCTTACGGGTATCGTCTATCCGCTCCACTAACTCAGGGACGGACATTTTTTTATAAAGTGCGATTTCGAGCAGTCCATACCAAAACTCATTTTCCAGCGAGATACTCGTCTTCTTTGCGTTTATGAATATAGAACGCTTGATGACTGCCGACTTCATGCTCTGTTTGATTGTTTTGGTCCAGCTGACCGCCGGATTACCATTGTTTGCCCGCCCATGTCGCGCCGAATACCGCCGGCAGGTGGGATTTGCTCATTCACAAAGCTGGGAGCAGGTATCTGCTGGGCGCTGGTCTATCTACTAAGGCGCTAATCGGGCTCGGCTGCACGTTCCAGTCGTTCTGCGTTGGCGGCCATCCGCTCATAATCATCAGCCATTTTGAGCATCGCGGTTTGCGCTTCCGAACCCTTCAGCCTTCCCGCCAACGCGCGACATTCTTCGACTCGAATCCTTAGACTCTTGCTGTCCGGTTGACGATGACCGGGCTCGCTCGCTTCTCTTTGCTCGCGAAAATGGTTGAAGACGTAAATACGGATGGCGGATGATCGATTAACTGACCTGCGCTGGCGAACAATTTCCCCTACCAGCGTCGCTGTCGTTTTATTAATGGATTTGGCGATTTCCTGCAATCCGCTCCAAAATTCATTTTCGAGAGAAACGCTCGTTTTTTTCCCATTGATGCGGATGGAGCGCTTGATGACGGCTGACTTCATGGCTTCCACGCGGAATCATGATTTTTTGTAAGTCTAGCGGGAGCTAAACTTGCCGGCGTTGCGCTACATCAAAACTTTTGTTGCGCCAAATTGCCCATACGCAAACATACGTAGCTGGGCAAATGACGGCTTACAGCTAATTGCGGAATCTGAGATTGCGCCGCGACAATTGGCTGATGGACGCGCAGCCCATCAACCGCATGTCTCGTTCAATCTCTGTACGCATCAGTTGAAGCGCGTGCTCCACACCCGATTGACCTGCTGCGGCCAGCGCGAAAAGATAATAACGCCCGATTCCCACCGCCTTGGCGCCAACCGACAGAGCCTTCAGCACGTGGGTTCCACGCTGGACTCCGCCGTCAAGGAGAACATCGATTTTGTCACCCACGGCATCGACGATCTCCGCCAACTGATCGAAAGAACTGCGCGAGCCGTCAAGCTGACGCCCGCCATGATTCGAAACGACGATTCCGGCGCAACCGATATCGACGGCCTTTCTGGCATCGTCGGTGCTCATGATGCCTTTCAGGCAAAATCTACCACCCCAGTGCCTGACCATCTCCGCTACATCGTTCCAGTTCATCGAAGGGTCGAGCATATTGGTGAAGTAATCGGCGATGGAGGTTGCACCTCCGCCCATGTCGACATGCTCTTCCAGCTGTGGCAATCGAAACCGTTCGTGAATCAGATAGTCGATTGCCCATTTCGGCTTGATAGCAAACTGGGCCATGCCTTGCAGAGTCAGACGGAACGGGATGGAAAACCCGGTGCGCAGATCGCGCTCACGATTGCCGCCGGTAATCGAATCCACGGTTAGCATCATGATTTGCACGCCGGCATCCTTCGCGCGCTCCATCATGGCTTTGTTGAGGCCCCGGTCTTTGTGGAAATAAAATTGATACACCTGGGGGAACGAGAAACGGGATGAAAGCTCTTCGAGGCTGACTGTTCCCAGCGATGAGACGCCAAACATCGTTCCGAATTTTTCAACCGCACTTGCGACCGCGCGTTCGCCCTGGTGATGAAACAGACGCTGCAAGGCGGTCGGCGAACAATAAAACGGCACCGCGAGCCTTTGCCCCATGACGGTGACCGATAAATCGACCTGTGCGACGCCAGTCAGAACATTCGGCACGAGGTCGCATTCTTCAAACGCCGCCGTATTTCTCCGATACGTTGTTTCGTCGTCGGCCGCCCCGTCGATGTAGTTGAAGATCGGTCCGGGAACTCGCCGTCGGGCCAATCGACGAAAATCGTGAAAATTCACACAATCTCTCAGACGCATGTTGCCCCCGGCAAACTGTGGTTGCCCAATTTTTAGGCCAGTTTTTCGAATTGTATGCAATCGTCCGCGCCGAAAATGCCAACCCTCAATTTCCAATCTACAACCAATAACACCAGCAAATCAGCAAATTAGCGATGTTTGTTTGGCGAGTCCGAAGTTTGGCACGCCTTTTGCGGAAATCTCCCCATGCCGTTCAGGTGGATCGGGAGGCCTTTCCATGAAGCGTCGTGATTTCCTGCAATCGATGACAGCGCTCGCCGCAAGTACCGCCATCACCGCACCGGCGATCTGGTCGGGAGCGAAAGCGCAGTCGCGCAAAGAAACTCTGCTTTTGGTGACGGAGAATGGTCCGAACAATCTCGACATTCATGGCGTCGGCACCAACCGACCGGGATACGAGGCGTCGTGGAATTGCTACGACCGGCTTATCACCCACGAGAAGAAAACGCTGGCCGATGGGTCGGTCTCCTATGACCGCGACAAGTTTAAGCCCGAACTCGCGGACGACATGCAAATCGGCGATATGTCGGTCACTTTCAAGCTGAAGAAGAACGCCAAATTTCAGGACGGCACGCCGGTTACGGCAAAAGACGTAAAATGGTCGTTCGATCGTGCCGTCAGCGTCGGCGGCTTCCCCACCGTGCAGATGAAGGCCGGGTCGCTGGTCAACAAGGAACAGTTCATTGCGGTCGACGACAATACGTTCCGCGTCGATTTCATCAAAAAGGATCGCCTGACAATTCCCGATCTCGCCGTCATCGTGCCTGGCATCTATAACTCCGAACTCCTCAAGAAAAATGCCACGGAGAAAGATCCGTGGGCACTCGAATATACAAAAAGCAATACCGCCGGCAGTGGTGCCTTCAAGGTCACAAGCTGGAAGCCTGGAGTCGAAACAATCTACGAGCGCAACGACGATTGGGTCGGCGGTAAGCTGCCGGAGCTGAAAAAAGTGATCTGGCGCACCATTCCGTCGTCCGGCAACCGTCGCGCACTGATGGAACGCGGCGATGCCGATATTTCCTTCGACCTGCCCGCCAAAGATTTCTCCGAGATGAAGAAGGAGGGCAAGCTCAAGATGATCTCCAATCCGATTGGCAACGGCATGTACAGCCTCGAATTGAACGTCAAGAACCCGCCGTTCAACAACGAAAAGGTCCGGCATGCGGTGGCTTTTGCTATCCCCTATCAGAAGATCGTTGACGCTGCGATGTTCGGCGTCGCCAACCCGCTGTTCGGTGGCAAATCGAACGACGTCTCAGCGACAAATTGGCCGCAGCCGACCAGCTATGCGACCGATCTCGCCAAGGCAAAAGCACTGATGCAGGAATCAGGCGCGGGAGAGATCGACACCACAATCTCCTTCGACCTCGGAGACGGCGTAAACTCGGAGCCGATCGCCGTGCTGATCCAGGAAAATCTCGCGCAAATAGGCATCAAAACCACCATCAACAAGGTGCCGGGCGCAAACTGGCGCAGCGAGATGGCGAAAAAAACAATGCCGATGATGGTGAACTTCTTTTCGGGATGGCTCGACTATCCGGAGTACTTCTTCTTCTGGTGCTACTCCGGACAAAATGCCATCTTCAATACACCGAGTTATGTAAACAAGGACATGGATGCGTTCATCGACGGCGCGCGCGGCGCGGCCGCCGTTGGTGACAAGGAAAAATACTCAACCGACGTGAGGGGCTTCATCTCGAAAGCTTACCACGAGGTCCCGCGCGTGCCGTTGTTCCAGCCCTATCTCAACGTGGCTGCGCAAAAGAATATCTCCGGCTACAGCTACTGGTTCCACCGGCAGGTCGATTATCGCTCGCTCGTCAAGGCGTGACGGCGGGCTTCTCGCGCATCGAGAGCGCATGTCGCGCGCCGTCGGTGTAACGGGTTGAAAATCATGTTCATGACCATCGGTAAACGTCTGGTGACAGTGATCCCGACCGTGATTGGGGTCGTTGTCGTGACCTTTTTGCTGACGCGCGTATTGCCAGGCGATCCAGCCGTGTATTTCGCCGGACCGGCGGCCACGCCGCAATCCATCGCCGATATCCGCAAATCGCTTGGTCTCGACCGGTCGTTGCCGGAACAGTTCGTGCGTTACGTCAGCGATCTTGCGCATGGCAATCTGGGCAATTCGCTCTCGACTGGCCGGCCGGTTGTCACCGAGATTACCAGCCGGCTGCCGGCCTCGGCCGAACTCACGCTGAGCGGATTGCTCTTGTCCATTGCGATTGCGGTGCCGCTCGGGATCCTCGCTGCGGTCAAACAGGGGTCATGGATCGATCATACCTGCCGCGTGGTAACGACCGCAGGCGTGTCATTGCCGGTGTTTTTTACCGGTTTGTTGCTGGTCTACGTGTTCTACTTTCTGCTTGGGTGGGCGCCGGCCCCGATCGGCCGTCTTGACGCTTTTGCAACGGCGCCGCCGCAAATCACGGGATTCTATGTCTTCGACAGTCTGGTGAGCGGGAATTTCGAGACCTTTCGTGCTTCGCTCAGCCAGTTGATCCTGCCGGCGCTCACACTCTGCATTTTTTCGCTGGCGCCAATCGCACGCATGACACGCGCTTCAATGCTTGCTGTACTGAGTTCCGATTTCGTCCGTACGGCACGGGCGAGCGGGCTCGACACGCGCACGGTGATCCTTACCTATGCCTTCCGCAACGCCATGCTTCCGGTGGTCACCACATTGGGCATGGTGTTCTCGTTTCTGCTTGGCGCCAATGTGCTGGTCGAGAAGGTGTTCGCCTGGCCCGGCATCGGCTCCTATGCCGTGGAGGCATTGCTGCAATCGGACTTCGCACCCGTGCAGGGATTCGTACTGACGATGGCAGTCCTCTACATCGTGCTCAATCTTTTGATCGACATTATTTACGGCGTCATCGATCCGCGCGTGAGGCTCGAAGGATGACCGACACCGTTGTTCGAGCCGCGCCGCCTTCCGCTGCAAAGCCGGTCAGCAATTCGCTCCTGCGTCACGCGCAGTATGTGATCTCGGAAAATTCCGTGACCGGCATGGCCTTTGGCCTCTTTCTGTTACTCGCACTCTGCGCGCTGATCGGCCCCTATGTGGTGCCTTACGATCCGTTGGCGAGCGGGCCGGCCACGCTGTCACCGCCTTCCTTGTCGCATTGGTTCGGTACCGATCAAACCGGTCGAGACATCTTCAGTCGCGTGGTGGTGGCAACCCGGCTCGACATGATTATCGCCCTGTCATCGGTTGCTTTGGTCTTTGTGATGGGCGGTCTTGCCGGCATCGCCGCCGGGTTCTTCGGCGGCTGGACCGACCGCATTGTCGGCCGTATCTCCGACACCATCATGGCATTTCCGCTGTTTGTGCTCGCGATGGGAATCGTTGCCGCGCTTGGCAACACCGTAACCAATATCGTCATCGCCACCGCAATCATCAATTTTCCACTCTATGTGCGCGTCGCGCGCGCCGAAGCCAATGTGCGGCGCGAGGCCGGCTTCGTGCAGGCGGCGCGTCTCTCGGGCAATGGCGAATACCGGATTCTGCTGATGCATATTTTGCCCAACATCATGCCAATCATGATGGTGCAGATTTCGCTCACCATGGGGTACGCCATCCTGAACGCGGCAGGCCTGTCCTTCATTGGTCTCGGTGTGAGGCCTCCCACGCCGGAATGGGGGATCATGGTGGCGGAGGGTGCCGCCAACATCATTTCCGGCGAATGGTGGATCGCGCTGTTTCCCGGTGCGGCGCTTATGATTGCGGTGTTCTGTTTCAATCTGCTGGGTGACGGATTACGCGATCTAGTCGATCCGCAAAGGCGAACGTAAGACCGGACATGGCTAAGAAACTCCATAAACCACTCGCACCGGCTCTCCCCGATGCTTCCGGCGCGCGGCCGCTGCTGGACATAAAGGATCTGACGGTCGAGTTCGTCACCCGACGCGGCATAGTGCGCGCCGTCGAACATGTGGACATAACCGTTGCCAAAGGTGAAACGCTCGGCATTGTCGGCGAGTCCGGCTCGGGAAAATCAGTCACCTCCTATGCAATGATGCGTATCCTTGATCGCGCCGGCCGTATCGCGGGCGGCTCAGTCATGTTCAGCGGGCTCGATTTGCGCGATGCACCGGAAGATGACATGCGCGACCTGCGCGGCCGCGAAATGTCCATGATCTTTCAGAACCCGCGAGCCGCACTCAATCCGATCCGCAAGATCGGCCGTCAGATTGAAGATGTTCTGTTGCAGCACGCACAAGTCGACAGCGAAGCGGTGAGCGAGCGTGCAATTGATATGCTCGAGCAAGTCCGCATCGCGCGCCCGCGCGAACGTTATCACGCCTATCCGTTCGAACTTTCCGGCGGCATGTGTCAGCGCGTCGTCATTGCGCTCGCCCTGGCGTGCCGGCCACAATTGCTGATCGCCGACGAGCCAACTACCGGCCTGGATGTCACCACCCAAAAGGCGGTGATGGATCTTGTGGTCGATCTCACCCGCGAGCGTGGCATGTCGACGATCCTGATCACCCATGACCTCGGTCTCGCGGCAACATATTGCGACCGGGTTACCGTTATGGAGAAGGGTCACGTCGTCGAAAACGCAAAATCCGACGTCATCTTTAAAAAACCATCGCACGCGTATACGCGCAAGCTGATGCGCGCCACGCCCCGGCCAGGCGTCTCGCTGCGTGACCTTCTGCCAGCTGACGCACCCAAACCGGAGAATGCTGTCACGAAAATCCGATCGCGCAAATCCAATGGCACGCAGGGGCCTCTGCTGGTGGTCGAGAAATTGGTCAAGGAGTTTCCGCGTAACAGTTCCTCGGCACCTTGGACAAAATTATTCGGCCCAAAGCCGCCGCCGGAAGAGGAGACATTCCGGGCCGTGGATGGAATCAGCTTCTCCATTGCCCGCGGCGAAAGCGTCGGTTTGGTCGGGGAATCCGGCTGCGGGAAGTCTACGACCTCGACCATGGTAATGCGGTTGATCGACAGGACCTCGGGTCTGATCATGTTCGACGGGGATGACATCGGGGAAATCCCGGCGCGAAATTTCGCCAAGTTGCCACTGCGTAAACGCATTCAGATGGTGTTTCAGGACCCGACCGACAGTCTTAATCCGCGATTTACTGCGGGTCGAGCGATTGCTGATCCGATCCGTCAACTTGGCGGCATCGCGGCCAACAAGGTGCGAGAACGTTGCGAGGAGCTGGCTGAACAGGTCGGGTTGCCGATTGATCTGCTTGACCGCTTCCCGCATCAGCTTTCGGGTGGACAGAAGGCGCGCGTAGGGATCGCGCGCGCGATCGCGCTCAAACCGGATCTGATCATTCTGGATGAGCCAACTGCGGCACTCGACGTATCGGTGCAGGCGGTTGTGCTCAATCTGCTTCAGGATCTCAAAGATTCACTTGGCATGAGCTATCTGTTCGTCTCGCACGATCTCAACGTCGTGCGGCTCTTGTGCGATCGCGTCATTGTCATGCGCGCCGGACAAATCGTGGAAGAGGGGCCAACGGAACGGGTTATGGGGCGACCCAAGGCGGACTACACCCGCGATCTGCTCGCGGCCATACCGCATCCACCGCTTTAGGCGGAGAAATGGGGCGATCGTGATCGACAAGCCGCTTGAGGAATTTGTCGAGGCCGCTGCAGCCGCGTTGGGGCTGCCGCTGGAGCCCGAATGGAAGGCCGCGGTGGCGGCCAATCTCGACGTTACACTCAAACACGCCAACACGGTGGCCGGCTTCAGACTGCCTGACGACGCCGAGCCGGCACCTGTGTTCAAGGCCTGACAACGTGGCGCTGGTCACACCGCCACACGTCGATACGGCCTGGGCGACCGCTGCCGAGATCGCCAGTGCTGTCGCCGGCGGCCAGGTCAGCGCGGCGGCAGTCGTTGATAATGCGTTGGCTCGGATGACGCGGGTCAATCCGAGGCTCAACGCTTTCACCGCTTTTACCGAAGAACGAGCAAGAGCGCGCGCACGCGCAATCGATGCTTCCCGGAACAAGGCGGAAATGCCGCTCGCGGGGGTCCCATTCGCCGTCAAGAATCTTTTCGATATCGAAGGGCTCGCGACGCTCGCCGGCTCCAAGATCAATCGCGCCAATGCGCCGGCGAAGCACGATTCCCCGTTGATAGAACGGCTCGAGGCCGCGGGTGCGGTTTTGGTCGGCGCACTCAATATGGGCGAATACGCTTACGATTTCACGGGCGAGAACATCCACGACGGGCCGTCGCGCAATCCGCACGATCTTGCCCGCATGACAGGCGGGTCGTCGGGCGGCTCGGGCGGTGCGGTCGCCGGAGGTTTGGTGCCGCTGGCGCTCGGTTCCGACACGAACGGTTCGATCCGGGTGCCATCGTCTCTGTGCGGAATATTCGGCTTGAAGCCGACTTACGGCCGGCTGAGCCGTGCGCGTTCATTTCCATTCGTGGCGAGTCTCGATCATCTCGGCCCTTTCGCGCGGTCGGTGCGCGATCTCGCCATCTGTTACGATGCCATGCAGGGTCCGGATCCAACTGATCCGGCGTGCGCGCAGCGCCCGGCAGAGCCGGTGTCGGCCCAACTCGAACGCGGCATCAGGGGCCTGCGTATCGCGGTAGCCGGAGGCTATTTCCGCAAGGGTGCGTTCGCCGAGGCGCTCGTGGCGGTCGACCGCGTCGCAATTGCACTGAATGCGCGTGATGAAATCGACATCCCGGAAGTGCACCGCGCGCGTTCCGCTGCTTACGTCATAACCGCAACCGAAGGCGCGGCACTCCATATTGACCGGCTGCGGAACCGGGCGCGCGATTTCGACCCGGCGGTGCGTGACCGCCTTATCGCCGGGGCAATGGTGCCGGCAGCGTTGGTCAACAAGGCGCAGATTTTCCGGCGCTGGTATCGTGACCGTGCGCTCGAGCTATTCGAGCGGTGGGATGCGTTGATTGCGCCGGCGACGCCTTGCACGGCGCCCGCGATTGGCGAGCAAACCATTTCGCTGGATGGCGTCAGGATGCCACTGCGTCCTAACCTCGGTATTTACACCCAACCGATCTCGTTTATCGGCCTGCCCGTTGTTGCCGTGCCGGTGTCGCTCAAGCCACTGCCGATAGGGGTGCAGATCATCACTGCACCGTGGCGTGAAGATATCGCTTTGCGTATCGGGCGTGCACTTGAGCAAATGGGCGCGGTCGAGGCGCCAAGGCCGAGGCTCTAGGCGCGTCATGAGTCTGACATCGATATTTCAGGAATCTGCTAGTTCTTCCTGGCCGCGTCGTACGCGGGCTGAGGAATTGCGGCTCCAGCTTGCCGACGATATTGTGCGTGGCTCGCTGCCGCCGGGGGCGACGCTGGATGAAATCGCGCTTGCGCGCCGATTCAATGTTTCGCGCACACCGGTGCGCGAGGCAATCCGTATGCTGACCGCGAGTGGTCTCGTTCTCGTGCGTGCTCACCGTGCTGCAGTGGTAGCGCAGCCGTCGCCGGAACAGCTTGCCGGGATGTTCGAGGTAATGGCTGAGCTCGAGTCATTGTCCGCGGGATATGCCGCCGAACGCATGACGGGCGTTGAGCGCCGTGAGCTGGAAACCACTCATGAAAATCTACGCATACTTATCAAGAGCGGCGATCCGCAACGCTATCACGAAGCCAATGAAGCCTTTCACGCTGTCATTTATGGCGGAGCGCACAACGGCTATCTCTCGGATTTGACCCTCTCAACGCGCGCGCGCGTCCAGCCGTTCCGCCGCGCCCAATTCCGCAATCTCGGGCGGTTGGCCAAGTCCTACGCCGAGCATGACCGTGTTGTGCAGGCGATTGTTCGGGGCGACCGGATCCTGGCCGAGAAGACAATGTTCGCACATATCATCACGGTCCGCGAAGAATATGAGCAGTACACGGGGCGTTGTGACTATGCGGAAGCCGGAATCGGCTGAGGCACCTTCAGCGCGCCTAGGGGAAGCTGCGTATTGGCATGGAAGACGCGGCCGATCTCGGCGAGTCTTGCATCCTCGCCGCCGGGTGCGAGGAGCGTAATCCCAAAAGGCGTACCGAGCGGCGTTATCGCCGCTGGCAGCGCCAAGCCGCAAAGATCGAGCAAGTTGACAAAGTTCGTGTAAGTGCCGAGGCGGCTATTGAGCTGGATCGGGTCAGCCAAAACCTGCGCGACCGAGTATGCGGTTGGCGCGGTCGGCAGCGCCAACACATCGATTTCATCGAATGTCCGGTCTGCGACGCGGCGGAGCTCTTCCAGCCGATAAAACGCCGAGAATGCGTCGATTGCGGTCGGCCGCAGGCCACTCAGCATGATTTCACGCGTCACCGGATGAATTGCCTCGGGGTCCGACGCCAGGAGCGAACGCACCACAATCGTGCGCTCCGCCACCCAAGGGCCGTCGTAGAGCAGCCGCGCTGTTTCGTAGAATGGCTCAATATCGGTTTCGACAATTACGCAACTCAGGCGAACCATGAGTGCCAGCGCAGCATCGTACGCGGCTTCATAATCGCGGTCGCCGAAGAACAGCCGTTGACCCCGTCGCGGAATTCCCAGTCGCACGCGTGTTGGCATCGCGCCTGGGACGCCAAAATGGCGCTTTCGTGAGTACGGATCTTGCGCATCATGCCCGGCGATTGTTTCCACGGCCGTCCAGGCGTCATCGACGGTGAGCGCGAAGATCGAGACGCAATCGAGAGTGCGACAGGCGGGCACCACGCCAAACGTCGAGACTAGGCCAAGGCTTGGTTTGAGGCCGACGATGTTATTCAACCCCGCCGGCACGCGTCCCGAACCGGCGGTGTCGGTGCCGAGCGCCAGCGGTACAATACCGGCGGCGACCGCAACGGCCGAACCTGAACTCGAACCGCCGGGGATCAGGTCGGCTTTGAATGTATTACGCGGCACGCCGTACGGAGAGCGCACACCGACAAGGCCGGTGGCGAACTGATCAAGATTGGTTTTGCCAATTACGATCGCGCCCGCCGCGCGCAAACGTGCGACTGCGGTTGCATCGCGCTTTGGCGTATGCGCAAAAGCCGGGCAGGCTGCAGTAGTGGGCAATCCCGCGACGTCGATATTGTCTTTGACAGCGACAGGGACTCCATAGAGCGGCAAGTCGTCGCCTTTTTTCGGCAGCGCGCGCGCTTCGGCAATCGCCTCGGTTCGCTCGCGGACACTAATGAACATTGCAGGGTCACGATACGTGGCGAGGCGCTCGTAAGAGCGCGCGACAGTCTGCTCGGGCGTGAGCGCCCCGGCCCGGTGGGCGGCAGCGATCGCGGTGGCGGTTTCGGGCAAGGAAGCCCTCCTCAAGCAAAGCATTGCGGCACCGCTCGGCTCAGCCCGCCGGTCTTTTGTGCACAAAAATGGAGTTTACGCAACGCGGGGCGGGACGCGAGGGTCCGGCGTCACGACATCCGGTTAAAGTTCTAACCAGCCGCCGCGGGATGTCTTAAGGCGCGTCGGGTGCGGGTTCGGAGCGGCCTTGCATGAATGCCACGATGGACGCGAGCGCCCCTCTGAACGTCCAGCCCGACCAGAAACCGACGGCCTCGACTTCAGGCGACGGCGCGGATGTCACCACGGCCTTCTTCGCCGAGATCGGCCGGCCGTCAATGCCCTCGTTTATTCTCTCAATCATGTACGAAAAAAACGGGTTGGAGGAAGCACGCAGCAAAGAATCCAGGCTCGCGATCAGGACGTTTCGCTCGCCCCGAGGCGCGAGCGAGCCCAGGTTGAGGCCGAAGTTTTCCGCAGAATCGGGGGTCAATCCGTATAGGGCATCGGTCATCGGAAACGGCAAGGCGACGTGTGAAAGAGAATAAAGACCTGCAGGATAGACCAGCCCCAAGGCGCGATCGCGTTCGTCCACAGTACCGGCCGGGATCGTACGCTCGACTTCTTCGCCGCTGACGACATCGGCATTGGTAATGACGGTAGTTCGATAGCTTCGTATTGCTTTGGGCAGCAGCTGAGCGAGCGCGGTGTCAGCGGTCGGGCGCAAGAGCGCGCCGAACTTGACGGTGCGATTTACATCAAAAAGGACGAGCTCGCTTCCGTTCGAGGGCAGGTGAGCATAGAGGGCTGAAATAATGGCAGGCGTGCTGACTGTGAAGTCCATGACGGATTGGAATGTGATGATCGGTGGCAGATTGGAGAGGCCCGCGTTACGGGCATATTGCGCAATTTCCCGCTGAATGACTTGAGTTAGCCGATAGGATTGGACTGCGCCATTGACCGGAAATGAGTTGTACTTGAATGGGTTGAATTCGGGCACAACGCCAAGCCATGCGGCCTCGGCGAACGCCGGCAACAAAGCCGGCAAACTGGCCAACCCGGCGAAACGCGCAAAGCGCGTGATGCCAATCATCGGCGAAATCAAAACTAGGCGATCGGGTTGAGACAGTTTGGGGTCTGAAATCGCGTCGAGCGCATATTTGACCGCAAGGGCGCCACCATTGGAAAAGCCCACCAGATGCAAAGGGGCCGAGGGTGGGACACGTCTACGTGCTTCCCTTACGGCCAATCGCGTCGCCGCAACCCAATCTTCCCAGGTTACGTCCGTGAGGCCGGCCGGAACTGTGCCGTGTCCAGGCAGTCTGATGACAATCGCCACGAAGCCGTGATCGCGATAGACCTGTGCGATATGGCGCTGGCTGTACGGTGAATCCGTGAGGCCGTGCAGTAACACGACTGCGCCGACGGGAGGATCTTTCGGCTCCAGCACAAATGAACGGTTAAAGTCCTGAGAAAAATGCCC
>Ga0187765_10000171_pt1 | contig 22580 bp, 25 predicted proteins | sample 0216_QUI02_MP05__3_FD_133018 | JGI IMG/M metagenome (GOLD analysis project Ga0187765, IMG submission 133018) | Tropical peat soil microbial communities from peatlands in Department of Meta, Colombia - 0216_QUI02_MP05_10_MG | ecosystem: Environmental > Terrestrial > Soil > Wetlands > Peat ...
GTCCGGCGTTCCGCCGCAGAAAGGATGAAGGCTTACGTCAAGCCGACCGTGACGGAAATCGAAGCCGACAACACCCATGAGCTTTTCGCAGAGTGATCGCTGCCGCTCGATCGGAAACGGCCCGTCGAGCACGTGCGCTGCACCTTCCGTTGCCTGGCGATCGAGTACGGTTTCGAGAAACGGGCGCAGGAACTTCGAGAGCGGATCGAACACGCGATCGATCTCGGCGGATTTGCCGTCCGGCTCCCATTCGCCGAGAAGCGCGTCATAGGGTGTGAGACCGAGCTTCGCCGCCTTCGCCGCCGCCACCTCGCGCTGAAGTGCGAGGACGATTTCAAGCTGTGGCCGGATCATCGCAAAGTCGCTCTTTGGACGCGCCTCGCGCCAAAGCGCTTCGCACGCCGCATTTCCCTTCGACAGCGCTTCGACTAGGTGAGCGTCGATCGCCGTCGCATGCACGTAAGCACGAGTCATCTCCCGCAAATTGGCGCGTTGCCAGGGGCCAAGGTCGGCATCTGAGGCTGCGGCGCTCTCCAACAATTCGCCCACACGCGGATCCGTCATCAATTCATGGACAAGGACGTGAAGCGTGGCGGTTTGTTCGGCGCGCGACGCCTGGCCTCCCGGCGGCATGACGGTTGCCAGATCCCATTGCAGCATCGAGATTGCGTGCCGCACATTCACGATGCGGCGAAACCGCCGCTCGAGTTCCTCATAGGCCGACATCAGGTGCGCTCCGCTTCATCGTCCGACTCGCTCGCGTGCCGCTCCTTGGCCAGGTTGCGGTGATAGATCACGTAGATAACACCCAGGGAGACAGCAAATGAATACCACGTGATGGCGTATTGCAGATGGTTGTTCGGAAGATCGATCGGGCTTTGCCCGCCGATCGGGTAGCCGCCAGGATTGGGGTCCGGGCCGGCATCGACAAAATAGGGCCGAACCCCTCCGAGATTCGCCCATTTCGCCATCGCTGGAATGTCGACGTAAAACCAGATGTCGTTCTGCGGCTCGTTGTCCGGCACGAGCCAGTTTTGCTTCTGGCCGCGGCGCAGCAATCCCTCGAGCGTAACGGTTCCGGCAATTTCGCCTGTCGAGCGCGTCGAGGGGTCCTTGCGCTCAATAGGGATCCAGCCGCGATCGACGAGTATCGTGCTGCCGTCATCGAGACGAAGGGGGGTCACGACATGGTAACCAACGTTGCCGTTGAGCGAGCGTGCGGCAAGATACATTTCCTTGTCGTTGCGAAACTCGCCGCGCACCTGCGTTTTGCTGAAATCGTAGCTATCGGGCAACGCATTTTCGGCGGGCAGTGGGATCGGGGCCGAGGTCGAGCGCAGGGCGCGCTCCGCGATCAGATTTTCCTTCCAATGAAGCCTCTCGAGCTGCCACGTCCCAAGGCCGATCAGGATGATGAGCGACGGGACGGTAAACACAGTTGGCCAAAAGGTCGGTCGAAAGCGGAAGAACTCGTGAAAGCGCATGACGGTGAATTTAGCGCGCGACAGGCCCAACCGGCCAGCCCCCTTGCAATCGAGAGGGATGGCAGCCGCGGCGGCTATTCACTCAAAGCGGATTGCATGCCATCAAGAGGCAGCCTCAACTCCCGCCCCACCAATAAATGCAGGTGAAGAGGAAGAGCCACACGACGTCGACGAAGTGCCAATACCACGCGGCAGCTTCGAAACCCACGTGATGGTCGGGTTTGAAATGCCCCTTCAACGCCCGGAAGAAACACACGATGAGGAACGTGGTACCGATCATGACGTGGAAGCCGTGGAAACCAGTCGCCATGAAGAAGGTCGACGGATAGATCCCACCTTTGAAGCTGAACGGCGCGTGGCTGTACTCGTAAGCCTGAACCCCGGTGAAGGAGAGGCCGAGAAGAATCGTGAGCGCCAAGCCTCGAAGCATATCGCGCCGGTTGCCCTCGCGCAGCGCATGGTGCGCCCACGTCACCGTGACACCGGAGGTCAACAGAATGAGCGTGTTGAGGAACGGTAGGTCGAAGGCATCGAAGGGCTTGATGTCCTTTGGCGGCCAGACGTGCCCGATCGCCTCGGTCGGAAAGAGGCTCGCATTGAAAAAGGCCCAGAAGAAAGCGACAAAAAACATCACTTCCGATGCGATGAAGAGCGCCATGCCGTAACGGTGGCTGAGGGCGACGACCGGCGTGTGATCGCCCTTGAACTCGGCCTCCCGGATCACGTCGCGCCACCAGAAGAACATGGTGGTGAGGATCAAGGCCATGCCGACCGCCATGATCGCGGTGCCGTAGGCGATTTTGTGCATGAACATCACGGCGCCGCCGAAGGCGAGCAGGGCAGCCGTGGCGCCGACGGCCGGCCACGGGCTCGGCTGGACGAGATGGTAGGGATGCTTCGCCTCGTGTTCGGCGCCGTGGCTTGTGCTCATGATGCTTCCTCTTTTGGTCTGCTCTTTTCAGGGACGGCGTCAGTTGACGTTTTTCGGTTGGATCGTGGCGGCGGTTTTGCCGCTTGCCCGGTCGTATTCCTCGGCATCCTTGTCGCGGTAGAACGTGTAGGAAAGCGTGATCGTTCGAACGTCATCGAGATTGCGGTCCTTGACGATGTCCGGGTCGACAAAAAAGGTGACCGGCAACTCCGCGGTCTGGCCCGGTTCGAGGCGCTGCTGGCTGAAGCAGAAACACTGCACCTTGTCGAAATAGAGTCCGACCTTGAGTGGCGTTACGTTGAAGAGCGCCTGACCGACGATCGCTTCGCTCGAAAGGTTGGTCGCCTTGAAGTAGGCGAGCCCCTGCTGCCCGACCTTGACCGAAACCGCCGTTTGCTCCGGTTCGAACCGCCAGGGCAAATTGGGATCGATGTCGGCGTTGAAACGCACCGTGATGACGCGGTCTCCGACCGCCCCCGGCGCTGTTTCGGCCCGCTGAGTGGTGCCCTCATAGCCGGTCGCCTGACAGAACAAGCGATAGAGCGGGACGGCGGCAAATGAAAGACCCACCATGCCAGCGAAGACGCCCGCAAGGATCGTGGCGGTCGCGGCATTGCGGCGGTTGGAGCGATCGGTCATTGAGCGCCCCCGCCCATGCGAACGACGGTCATCGTATAAAAGAGCACGACCAACCCGGCAAGAACGGCGAAGATCGCCCAATTTCGGGCGCGAACGCGCCGGCTGACAAGATCGGGGGGCGCCACCGGCTCCCGCTTGCGCGCACGCTCAGCCATTGCCGAGTCCTCCGCCGAGGGCGGCGACGGGTGCGCGGTCGGCGATTGTCATCGCAAAAAGGAGGAACAGATAAAGGATCGAATAGCCGAACATCTGTTTGGCAGCACGGTCGCGCAGACCGTCCGGTTCGCGATAGACGCGAAGTGCTGCGACAATGAACATGGCGCCGAGCACCGCGGCAGCCGCGCCATAGACCGCCCCGACGATGCCAAGCGCCCAGGGCGCCAAGGTAATCGGCCAGAGCAGCAGCACGTAAAGGAGAATGTGGCGCTTGGTCTCCTGCCGACCTGCGACGACCGGGAGCATGGGTACGCCAGCGCGCGCGTAATCGTCCGACCGATAGAGCGAAAGCGCCCAAAAATGCGGCGGCGTCCACATGAAGATCATGGCGAAGAGGGTGAGTGAGCCAAGGCTCACGTCGCCCGTGACCGCGGCCCATCCGATCATCGGCGGAAAGGCGCCGGCCGCACCTCCGATCACGATGTTTTGCGGCGTGCGGCGCTTGAGCCAGATCGTGTAGACGAAAACGTAGAACGCAATCGTCAAGGCAAGGAGTACGGCGGCGGCCCAGTTGACGCCGAGGCCCATCACCGTGACAGACCCAACGGCGAGCATGACGCCCAGCGCCAATGCCGCTTCCGGCGAGACCCGTCCGTCGGGAATCGGCCGCCGCATCGTCCGTTGCATGACCGCATCGATATCCCGGTCGTACCACATGTTTATGGCGCCCGAGGCACCGGCGCCGACTGCAATACACAGAATAGCGATCGCCGCGAGCACGGGGTGGATGTGGCCGGGTGCGACGTACAGTCCGGCAAAACCGGTGAAGACGACGAGCGACATGACGCGAGGTTTGAGCAGAAGCGCATAATCGCCAACGGCGGCCCTGTCCGTGAGGACAGCACCGGCTTGACTGCGATCGAACTCGATGGGCGCGTTGGACACGTTTGCGGACTCCCAAACTTTACGTTGCCGCCAACCCGATTAGCGGCCGTCCCGGTTAGTGGATCCGCGGCAGCTCCTCGAACGTGTGGAACGGCGGCGGAGAGGGCACCGTCCATTCGAGCGTCGTCGCCCCTTCACCCCACGGGTTGGCGCCGATGCGCTTGCCCGCAAGAAGCGTCTGAATCACGAGGAAAACGAAAAGGACCGCCCCTGCGGCCGATATGTAAGACCCGACGGTCGCCACCTGGTTCCAGCCGACGAAAGCCTCCGGATAATCCGGCACCCGGCGCGGCATTCCCGCAAGGCCGAGGAAATGCATCGGGAAGAACGTGAGGTTGACCCCGATGAAGGTCAGCCAAAAGTGAACCTTGCCAATCGCTTCGTTGTACATGCGCCCGCACATCTTCGGGAACCAGTAGTAAAAGCCGCCAAAGATCGAGAACACCGCACCGAGCGAGAGCACATAATGGAAGTGCGCCACCACGTAGTAGCCGTCATGGAGTGCGATATCGACGCCGGCATTCGCCAGCACCACACCGGTGACGCCGCCGACCGTGAAGAGAAAAATGAAGCCGATCGCCCATAGCATCGGCACCCGGAATTGGAGCGACCCGCCCCACATGGTCGCGATCCAACTGAAGATTTTGACACCCGTAGGCACGGCGATCACCATCGTCGCCGCCGTGAAGTACGCGCGCGTGTTCACGTCGAGTCCGGTCGTGAACATGTGGTGCGCCCACACGACGAAGCCGATGAAACCGATCGCGACCATGGCATAGGCCATTCCCAGGTAGCCGAACACGGGCTTGCGCGAGAAGGTCGAGACGATCTGGCTGATCATGCCGAAGCCCGGGAGTATCAGGATGTAAACTTCCGGATGGCCGAAGAACCAGAACAGGTGCGCGAAGAGGATGGGATCCCCGCCCTTGGACGGATCGAAAAAGGCCGTGCCGAAGTTCCGGTCGGTCAGTAGCATCGTAATGCCGCCCGCGAGTACTGGCAGCGACAAGAGCAGCAGGAACGCCGTGACCAGGATCGCCCAAACGAAGAGCGGCATCTTGTGGAGCGTCATTCCCGGTGCGCGCATATTGAAAATCGTGGTGATGAAATTGATCGCCCCGAGGATCGACGACGCGCCCGCGAGGTGGAGTGCAAATATCGCCATGTCGACTGCAGGCCCCGGATGGCCCAAGAGCGAGGAGAGCGGAGGATAGAGCGTCCAACCGGTACCCGCCCCGCCCTCGACGAAGGCCGAGCCGAGAAGGAGGATGGCAGACGGGATGAGCAGCCAGAAGCTGATGTTGTTCATGCGCGGGAACGCCATGTCGGGCGCCCCAATCATGATCGGCACGATCCAGTTGCCGAATCCCCCGATCATCGCGGGCATGATCATGAAGAAGATCATGATCAGGCCGTGCGCCGTGATCGCTACGTTATAGAACTGCTTCCCTTCCGGGCCGCCATAGACGTGCATGCCGGGGCTGAAAAGCTCCGTGCGGATATAGAGCGACATTCCCAGGCCGATGAGCCCCGCGACGACCGCGAAGACCAGGTACATCGTGCCGATGTCCTTGTGGTTGGTCGAATAGACGTAGCGTCGCCATCCGGTCGGATGGGAAGCACCATGTGGGTCTGTCGTATGAGCCATATTTGGACCTCTCGGAATCGCTCAGCGTATGGTCGCGGTTTGGGCAAGCTGCGCGTCCGCGGCGGCATTCGAATTCGCGGCCTGCTTTTTCTTGTCGGCGAGCCACTTCGCATAATCGTCCTTCGAAACCGCGCGAATCTCGATCGGCATGAAGCCGTGATTGACGCCGCAAAGCTGAAAGCACTGTCCGTAATAGGTTCCTTCGCGCTCGATATTCATCCACGTCTCGTTAAGGCGGCCGGGGACCGCGTTGAGGTTCACACCAAGCGCCGGCATCGTCCATGCGTGCATTACGTCTTCGGACGCGATCAGGAGCCGGATGTTGGTATTGACCGGCACGACCACCGGATTATCGACGGTGAGGAGGCGCGGCTGGCCCTGCTTCAGGTCGGCGTCCTCGACGAGAATGCTGTCGAACGTAACCTTGTCGTCTGGGTACTCGTAGGACCAGTACCACTGATGGCCAATAGCCTTGAGCGTCATCTGTGCGTCCGCTGTCTTGTCCGCATAGTAAAGCAGCTTGAACGACGGTATCGCGATGACCACCAGGATCATGATCGGCACGACTGTCCACAGGATTTCGATGAATGTGTGGTGCGCCGTCTTGCTCGGGACCGGGTTGCGGCTTTCACGAAAGCGCCATATCACGTAGACGAGGAGGGCGAGCACAAAGAGTGTGATAAGCGTGATGATCCACAACAGCATTGTGTGGAAGCTGTCGATTCGCTCCGCCGTCAGCGAGGCCGCCGGTTGCAGTCCGATCTCCCAAGGTCGCGGTTCTTCCGCGCAAGCGCTGCCTGCCTGGAGACCGGCCACGCACAGCGCCAGCAATCCAAGTGCTGCATGACGGATTTTCAATGTCATTTCTCCTCGCCCCGATGGCGTTCTGATCAGGAGCCCGACCGCCGGCGGATCAAGATGCATTAGAGGGGCCGGTGCCGCGCGGCGCCCAGCATACCAGCACTGCTTCGATCCTGCCCACGGGCGTTCTCCCCAAGCGGGCCGACAATACAATAGGCCCTGCTTGGCGAACAACCAGCCCGCTTTGCCTTGCCGTGCAAGTCGCGCGCGCGCACGCGCGTAAGGCGACCCATGCAACGCTGCGAAAACCTTCGCATTCCGCGGACTTGCGCTATTTATGCGACGATATGTCGCACGAATTCTTCGCGCCCTCAAGGGCCTAGGCGCAGGTATGCGTTCGGCGGCCCCGAGTGCGAAAGAGAGACAATCGGGCCGCATCCAGCGATGGTGGCAATCCCGCGCCTGTCCGGGTTGTGCGATCGGGCACCGGCTTGCCCACGAAGCAGTCAATGAGGCGAATTCAATGCTCAACGAGAATGCCGTCGACGAGGAGAAACATGACCCATCTCCCGCCGGCGGATCGGCCGCATTGAACGGCGCTTATGGCAGCCGCCTCATTTTTGCAAGGGAAACGGGTGACAATCGTCACAGCGCAACCCACTTATATGCTGCGAAACTTCCCGCCTGACGGAGCGTTTTCTTAAAACGCGATCGGCGCGTTCGAGCCACAGCAGTGTCGAGAAAGGTCCACCATGTCAGACCGCACCATCGCCGAAGACATCTTTTTCAATCGCGCCGGCCTCGATCGCGGGCGTATTCAGGGTGTCGTCGACGAATCGCTTAAGAACGCCGATGACGGCGAGCTGTTCCTCCAATATAGCCAGTCGGAAGCCCTCGCCTTCGACGACGGCCACCTCAAGAGCGCATCCTTCGACACGACGCAAGGCTTCGGCCTGCGCGCCGTGGTGGACGATGCCGTCGGCTATGCCCATGCCTCGGAGCTTTCGGAAGACGCTATCCGGCGGGCAAGTATGACGGTCAAGGCGGTCGAAGCGGGCCACGGCGGTACGCTCGCGGCGCACCCGCTAGGCACCAATCGCCACCTCTATACGGATGAAAACCCCCTCCACGGCGTCGATTTCGAGCGCAAGGTGAAGCTGCTCGCCAAGATGGATGCTTATGCGCGCGGCCTCGACCCGCGTGTGCGTCAAGTCATGGTCTCTCTACTCGGTTCCTGGCAGGCCGTTGCGATCCTTCGCCAGGGCGGGCACCAGACGGCGGATTTCCGCCCCCTCGTCCGCCTCAACGTCTCGATTGTCGTCGGCGACGGCGACCGGCGGGAAACCGGCACCGAAGGGCGCGGCGGGCGCGTTGGATACGAGATGCTGCTGGACACCGCGAACTGGCAAGGCCAGGTACGAGAGGCGTTGCGTCAAGCCCTCGTCAACCTCGATTCAGTCCACGCACCTGCAGGCGAGATGCCGGTCGTCCTTGGGCCGGGCTGGCCCGGGATACTCCTTCATGAGGCGATCGGTCACGGGCTCGAGGGCGACTTCAACCGCAAGAAGACTTCAGCCTTTGCCGGGCTCCTGGGCCAGCGCATTGCAAGTCCGGGCGTGACCGTCGTCGATGACGGAACCCTCCCCGACCGACGCGGCTCTCTTACCATCGATGACGAAGGGACACCGTCGCAACGCACGGTTTTGATCGAGGACGGCATTCTCGTCGGCTTTATGCAGGATCGCCAGAATGCCCGCCTCATGGGCATGAAGCCGACGGGCAACGGGCGGCGGCAGAGCTTTGCCCATCACCCTATGCCACGCATGACCAACACCTATATGCTTGCCGGCGCCCACGAACCCGAAGAAATCGTCCGCTCGGTCAAGCGAGGGCTTTATGCGGTCAATTTCGGCGGCGGGCAGGTCGACATCACGTCCGGCAAGTTCGTCTTCACGGCGTCCGAGGCCTACCTGATCGAGAACGGAAAGGTCGGGCCGGCCGTCAAGGGTGCGACCCTCGTCGGAAATGGACCCGACGTGCTGACCCACGTCAAGATGATCGGCAACGACATGGCGCTCGATCACGGTGTGGGGACCTGCGGCAAGGAAGGCCAAGGCGTGCCGGTTGGCGTCGGCCAACCGACGCTTCTGATCGATCGCCTGACGGTCGGCGGTACGGCCGCATGAGCAAGCTCTTCTCCGCGCAAGCGTTTCGTCACCGCGGACGGGGGCGCGTTCGACCCTTTTAAAAGCCCCGAAATTCCCTCGGACACTCGCCTGAACGGGGCAACCGCGCGGATCAAGCCCAGTTGCGCCTCGCGCCAAGGACCCGTACAACTACGGCTGATGACGACGCGGCCGTTCCTTCATGCTTTGCTTATTGTCGCGGTGCTCACCTTGGCGGCGCGGGTTGCCGGCGCGTTACCGCCCGGGCTCGTGACCAAACGCAGCCCCTACGACGTAACTCAGACCCTCGACCGCCTCGAGGACCTCCTCAAGAAGAACGGCTTCACGATCGAAGCGCGGGTCGACGACCGCGCGATTGCGAAAAAGGGCGGGGAGACGATCGGCGCGGCCGAAACACTTTCGATCTCAAAGGCAGATTTCGACGCCGGGCTCCTGAAGAGCGAGCGCACGATCGCCCTCGATCTGCCATTACGCATTGTTGCTTGGGAGGATGCGAGCGGCCGCGTTTCACTCGCCTATCCCGACCTGGATCGCCTCGTCCAGCGATACAATATCACCAACCAGCCGGTCGCCGTCGAGCACTTGGCGCAACTCCTCGACCAGCTCACCGACGAAGCGGTGAAGCCTTAGATCCTTGCAGTCTCAACCGGCCCTAAGCCGTCGCGTCCATGCGTCGAGTGAGGTCAACAGGTCCTTGATAAGTCCGCGCGCCGTCTCATCGACAAGCTTGCCGTTGGCGTCGAACTTGTCATGGCAGGCCGGTATCATGACCTCGGGTTTATTGATCGGGTACAAATTGAGGAACACGCACGTCTGGCGCAAATGATACTGCGCGCGCGCGGTACCGGTCATGCCCACACTTGCGCCCATCATCGCGCAAGGCTTGCCATTGAAAGGCTGATCGGGCGGACGGGAGACCCAGTCGATGACGTTCTTGAGGACACCCGACATCGAGTAGTTGTATTCGGGCGTGACGAAGAGAAGTGCGTCGGCCGCCTTGACCTTGGCGCGGAGTTCCTCAACCGGCCTCGGAAAACCCGCCGCGCGCACGTCTTCGTTGTATAGCGGGATCGGCGCGATATCGTAGGTCTCAATCTTAATGCTTGGCGGCGCAAGCTCGATTGCCGTCCTGAGCGCCATCTTGTTGTACGACCCTTTGCGCAAACTCCCGCAAAAGCCCAAAACGTTAATCGGCTTGTCGTCGGCCACGCTCACGCTCCCTCACCCGAAACCGTCGCCCGAACGGTCAATAGTGGCACTCGCGAAAGACCTGCTGAAGATTTTCTCCCCAACGATTTGCGTAGGCGTCGAGCAGGGTATCGGCGAGCGTCCGGCCCGAACGCGCGATCTGCCACAGGACATCGAGGAAAGCGCACTCGTCCGACGCAAAGCCTCCCGCGGCCGCCCGGCGCTTCAACCCTCCCGCTGCGATCTCGAGCACGTCGAGTGCAACCTCGCGCAAAGTGCGTCCGCGGAAGGGTGTTTTCAGCGCGCGCTTTGGCACTTCGCGGCGAAGCTCGTCGTGCTCCGCGATGGTCCAGTCCTTGACGAGCTGCCATGCCGCATCCTGGGCGACGCGGTCGTAAAGCAATCCGACCCAGAGCGCAGGCAGCGCGCATAGGACACGCCACGGACCGCCGTCGGCTCCTCGCATTTCGAGATAGCGCTTGAGACGCACCTCGGGAAACGCGGTCGTCATGTGATCGGACCAGTCGCCGATTCTCGGCCGCTCGCCGGGAAGGGCGGGCAATTTTCCTGCCAGGAAATCACGGAACGATTGTCCGCTCGCATCGATATATTTGCCATCCCGGTAGACGAAATACATGGGCACGTCGAGGAGATAGTCGGTGTAGCGTTCGAAGCCCATTCCCGGCTCGAACACAAACGGGAGCATCCCACACCGGTCTGGGTCCGTGTCGGTCCATACGTGGCTGCGGTAGGAGAGAAATCCGTTGGGCCTGCCTTCGGTGAAAGGGGAATTGGCGAAAAGGGCGACAGCAAGCGGCTGGAGGGCGAGGCTCACACGGAATTTTTCGACCATGTCCGCCTCGGATGCAAAGTCGAGATTGACTTGCACGGTACAGGTCCGGAGCATCATGTCGAGACCGAGCTTGCCCTTCTTCGGCATGTATTCGCGCATGATCTTGTAGCGGCCCTTGGGCATCCACGGAATGTCCGCGCGCTTGGCGGTCGGATGAAAGCCAAGTCCAATGAGCTCGAAGCCGAGAGCCTCGCCAATCTCCTTTGCCTCGTGAAGGTGGTGATGCACCTCAGCACAGGTTTCGTGGAGCGTGCGCACGGGCGCTCCCGAAAGCTCAAGCTGTCCGCCCGGCTCAAGGGTGATTGCGCACTGATCCTTGCTGAGGGCGACGATGTTGCCGCCCTCGACTACCGGTTTCCAGCCAAAGCGCTCCTCAAAGCCCATCAATATGTCGCGCACGCCACCGCGTTCTTCATAGGACAGCGGCTTGAGGGTTTTCCGATGAAATGTGAACTTCTCGTGCTCGGTGCCGATTCGCCAATCGGACATCGACTTGCACCCAGCGGCGAGGTACTCCACCAGTTGGGCCTTGTTTTCGATGGGCGCTCCGCTCGAGATGGGCGGTCCAGACATTGGGAAGCCTTCGAATTATCGTTGGATTCGTCTTGCGGGCGTATGCGCGCGATCACGGCACCAATCACCCACGAGCGCTTGCCAGCAAGCAAGCACGGCGAGCGCCGCAGTATCGGCCCGGAGCACACGCGGTCCCAAACCGACGGGCGTAACAATGGGATTATTTCTCAAGCGGTCAAGCTCTTCCGATGAAAATCCGCCTTCGGGGCCGATCAGCGCGGCCGCGGGCTCTTCTGCCAAGGGCGGCGCTTTTCCAGCCGGCCGGAGAGCTTCGGCGATTGGAAGCCCGCCCCCGCCCTCATCGCAAAGGAAAATGCGGCGCTGTGCCGGCCAGCGAGCAAGTGCCTCCTCTAAAGACGCTTGCTCGATTATGTCCGGGACGGTCAGGCGTTCACACTGCTCCGCCGCTTCGACCGCGTTGGCGCGTAGTCGCTCGTCGTTGACCCGGCTCACGGCCGTGCGTTGCGTGAAGATCGGCCAAAGGGCCGAAACGCCGAGCTCGGTTGCCTTTTGGGCCACGAAATCGATTCGCGCACGCTTGAGCGGGGCGAAGACGAGCCAGATGTCAGGCTCCCTGACCTGCGGCCTGGTCGCCGTTTCAACGGAGCATGACGCCCAGCCCTTGCCGAGCCCGTCAAGCCGCGCGCGCCACTCTCCATCCCGTCCATTGAAGAGAAGGAGCGGCACGCCTGGCGTAAGCCTCATGACGCTTCGCAAATAATGCGCCTGCTCGGCCGGAAGGCCGATGGCAGCGCCGGGTGCAAGGGGCTGCTCGACAAACAATCGGATTCTCGCTTTTTCTTCCAAGCCGACGCCTCCTCAAGCGGCGGGCGATCTTGGCGCCCTTGTGAGCGCGCCCTGTGAGGAGCAAGATTAGCCGATGGCATCCTCCTTCAAAACTCTGGCGAACGACGGTACCGACATCTTCCGCGACAACTGGGTTGACCGCTGGTTACCCGCTTACGCGCGGCCCTATGTGCGGCTCATGCGCCTCGACCGGCCGATCGGTACCTGGTTGCTGCTTTTTCCGTGCTGGTGGAGCCTCGCGATGGCGTGGGAGAGCTGGCACGATCTCGGTTTATTTATCCTTTTTGCGCTTGGCGCCGTGATCATGCGGGGCGCCGGCTGCACGTGGAACGACATTACGGATCGCGATTACGACGCCAAAGTCGCACGCACGCGGACGCGCCCCCTGCCGAGCGGATCCGTGAAGCTCCATCAGGCTTTCGTCTTCCTCGCACTCCAGCTTCTGGCTGCGCTTGCGATCCTGGCGAGCTTCAATCGCTTCGCCATCTGGTTGGGTGCTGCGTCGCTCGTCGTCGTCTTTGCCTATCCGCTGATGAAGCGCTTTACCTATTGGCCCCAATTCTTTCTCGGCCTTGCTTTCAATTGGGGCGCGTTGCTCGGCTGGGCGGCGATCAAAGGCGAGCTCGCCCCGGGACCGCTTTTCCTCTACGCGAGCGGGATCGCGTGGACCCTCGGCTACGACACGATCTATGCCCATCAAGACAAGGAGGACGACGCCCTCGTCGGCCTGAAGTCTACCGCCCTCAAATTCGGCGAGCGCTCGAAACCTTGGCTTTATGGTTTTTACAGTGCCGCACTCCTTCTCATGGCCGCCAGTGCCGCGGCAATTGGGCTTCGCTGGCCGTTCTTTGCGGGTCTTGGCTGTGCCGCGCTCCAGTTCTTTTGGCAGATTTCCGCCCTCGATACCGACGATCCCGACGACTGCCTGGCCAAGTTCAAATCGAACCGATTTTTTGGTTGGCTGATACTCGGCGCAATCGTCGCGGCGCGAGCGATCGGGCCCGCACTCGGCACCTCGTGAGATCGTTCACGCGCGAGGAGGCGTTTGCCTTCGTGCGCGCGAATACGTCGTGCGTGAGGCCGCCATTTCTCCCCGAAATCGCACTTCACCTCGCGACGGAGATCACGCCCATTTGGCAGGCGACTGAGGCTAGCCTCGAGGCGAGCGGATTGGCCCCGCCCTATTGGGCCTTTGCCTGGGTCGGCGGGCAAGCGCTGGCCCGGTTCGTCCTCGACGATCCTGACCTTGTGCGCGGGGCACGCGTACTCGACTTCGCCGCGGGATCGGGGGTGGCCGGAATTGCGGCCATGCGATCCGGCGCTCGCACCGTCGATGCGGCGGAACTCGACGATCTTGCCGCAGCGGCGATCGAACTCAACGCGCATATCAACGCCGTCGCGATCGAATGCCTGACTGAAGATCTGACGTTCGCGGAATCTCACCAGGCCAATCGCGGCTGGGACGTAGCACTTGCAGGCGATATCTGTTACGAGCGGCCAATGGCGGAACGAGCAGCGCGTTGGTTGCGCCGGCTCGCCCGCGAGGGGGTCGCGGTCTTCCTGGCCGATCCCGGACGCGCCTACCTGCCGAAAGAAGGTCTCGTCGAGCTTCGACGTTACACCGTTCCAACCACTTGCGAACTCGAGGACCGCGCGAGCCGTGAGGTCGCGATTTATCGCGTTAACGCCTCGGAATGACCGGTCACCCCGTCGCCCGTCGCTCGCCGAGGATGCCGAGCCAACCCGATGCAGCAATGCCCCAGGCACTATTGGCGATGAGGGGAATGAGCGCTGCCGTGAAACCCCAATCGAGTCCGAATACACCAGCACCAAGCGAAAACGGATAGATCACGAACCATACGCCGGCCGAAGGCCCAAGGCCGAATACGAGGCCGCGGAGCCACCAAGGTGCGCCCCACGGGATAAGGAAAAGGAAACCCCAGAGCCCGCCCCACGTGATCGCCTGATAGAGCCATTCTTTCGAAATGTCGGGATGATCCATCAAACCCATGACGCCGAGCAACACCAGTGCGCCGCGATTGACCAAGCCGCCGATGGCGCCGGCGGAAAAGGCGAGAGCAGCGGAGCGCAGCAATTCTCTCATCGCAAACGACCCATCCGGTTAAATCGGCGCAAAAGCGCGCCCGAAACAGTGGCACTCAAGTTCGATCGCCCGGATTTGGCAAGCCTTCTAAGTGCTAATTAACGAATTCGCTCTAAATAAGTAATTACTTAACAATGGTCGCGCGACTGGATCATTTCGGATCGCCGGATTATTCTCCCGCCCGTCGGGAAGCTTCGATGGACTTGCAATAAGATCAAGGTGACAGGAGTACAGGATGTTTGCTGGGTCGGCACTTTTCGCGATTGCCCTCCTCATCCTTGCGATCGTGGTGTTGTTTATGGGGGTCGTGACGGTACCCCAAGGGCGCGAGTACACGGTCGAGCGCTTCGGCCGTTATACCCGCACGCTCCGTCCCGGCCTGAGCCTTCTCATGCCGTTCATCGATCGTATCGGCGCGCGGATGAACATGATGGAAGCCGTGCTCGACGTGCCCTCGCAGGAAGTGATCACGAAAGATAACGCCGTCGTCACGGTAAATGGCATCGTGTTCTTCCAAGTGCTCGACGCGGCGAAGGCCGCCTATGAAGTGAACCGGCTCGAGGTGGCGATTCTCAACCTCACCATGACCAACGTCCGCACGGTGATGGGATCGATGGACCTCGACGAGCTCCTGTCCCAACGCGACCGGATCAACGCGCAACTTCTGACCGTTGTCGACGACGCGACGACGCCGTGGGGCATAAAGGTGACCCGCGTCGAGATCAAGGACATCACACCACCCAAGGACCTCGTGGAGTCGATGGGTCGCCAGATGAAGGCGGAGCGCGACAAGCGTGCCGCGGTCCTCGAGGCGGAGGGTCTGCGCCAGTCCGCCATCCTCAAGGCGGAAGGGGCCAAGCAAGCCGCGATTCTCCAGGCCGAGGGTCGCCGTGAGGCTGCCTTTCGAGACGCCGAAGCGCGCGAGCGCGCCGCGCAAGCCGAGGCCAAGGCGACCTCGCTTGTTTCGTCCGCGATCGCGGAAGGAAACGTACAGGCGATCAACTATTTCGTGGCGCAGAAATATGTCGATGCGCTCGCCCAGTTCGCCCAGTCGCCCAACCAGAAGACGTTCTTCCTGCCGCTCGAGGTCACGAGCCTGGCCGGGCTCGTGGCCGGCATCGATGCGCTCATCCGCGACGCAAGTGCTAAGCGCGGGGGCACCTGATGAATTCCTTCGCCAGCATCCAGTTCTGGCATTGGTGGGTGCTCGGGGCCCTGCTGCTTGCGCTCGAGGCGATGGCGCCGGGTGCAATATTCCTTTGGCCCGGCATCTCTGCGGGGATCGTCGGCCTACTTCTTCTCGCCTTCGGCGATATTTCGATCGAGGCGCAGATTGTCGTTTTTGCGATCCTGTCGCTTGTCACCGTTGTGGGCTGGCGCGCTTATCTGCGCTGGCGGCCGGTCGGTACGGACGACCCGCGCCTCAATCGTCGTGGTGAGCAGTATGTCGGCCGCGAGTTCACCCTAGCCGAGCCAATCGTGAACGGCAGGGGTCGCGTGCGGATCGACGACACGCAGTGGCGCGTCGAGGGGCCAAATAGTGACGCAGGTACCACGGTGCGCGTCACGGCCGTGAATGGCGCCATCCTCATCGTCAAGCCGAATTGATGCCAGCGGACGACTCGGTTCGCCCGCCGGGCGGTAAGGCACCGTGATCGATCACGTCTCCATCACCGTGCGCGATCTCGGCACGGCGCAGAAATTCTACGACTCGGTAATGGCTGCCCTCGATTTTCCCTGCGTCTACCGGACCGACCGCGCGATCGGCTATGGCGTGCGCGATCGCCCGGCAAGCAAGGATCCCTACATTTCGATCTTCCAGAGCGACCGCGTCGTCGCGGACCACCGGCACTGGGCATTTCGCGCCAAAAGCCGTTCCGCGGTCGACCGTTTTCACGCCGCGGCCCTTGCGGCCGGGGGTCACGACGATGGCGCGCCCGGGCTTCGCCAGGACTACCACGCCGACTACTACGCCGCATTTGTGCGCGACCCGGACGGCAACCGCATCGAAGCTGTCTGTCACATACCCGTGTAGTAGCGCGCGGCGACCCGCTTGACGCAAAGCGGGGCGCAGGCGTTGATAGCAAGACAACCGACGGAGGGACGCGGGATGCCCTACGGCTCACTCCGGGATTTCATGGCGCGGCTGGAGCGGGACGGCCGGCTCGTGCGGGTCAGTGCACCCGTTTCGCCCATCCTCGAGATGACCGAAATTCAAACTCGGCTCCTCGCCGAGGCGGGGCCGGCAGTCCTGTTCGAGAACGTGGCGACGGCCGAGGGCAGGCGGTTCGAGATGCCGGTGCTCGTCAACCTCTTCGGAACGACCGAGCGTGTCGCTTGGGGCATGGATCGTGCGCCGGGCGATCTACGGCGCCTGGGCGAAACACTCGCCTTCCTGCGCCAACCGGAGCCGCCAGGCGGCTGGCGCGAGGCATTCGACATGTTGCCGCTTCTCAGAACGGTGATGGCGATGAAGCCACGGACCGTTTCGCGAGCGCCCTGCCAGGACGTCGTTCTGCAAGGCGACGAGATCGACCTTCATCGCCTGCCCGTCCAAACCTGCTGGCCGGGCGAGCCGGCACCGCTTATCACGTGGCCGATTGTCGTCACGAAAGGCCCCGGCCAGTCTCGCGAAGACGATTACAACCTCGGCATCTATCGCATGCAGCTCACCGGTCGAAAAACGACCTTCATGCGATGGCTCAAACATCGCGGCGGCGCCCAGCATCATGCGCGTTGGAAGGCTGCCGAGGAAACCGGGGGTAGAGCGGTACCGTTGCCCGCGGCTGCGGTCATCGGTGCGGATCCGGGCACGATCCTCGCCGCCGTGACGCCCGTGCCCGATACCATGAGCGAATACCAGTTCGCCGGCCTCCTGCGCGGCCAAAAGGTCGAGCTCGTCGACTGCAAGACCGTTCCCCTGAAGGTGCCGGCACAGGCGGAGATCGTCCTTGAAGGGCACGTCTCGCTCGACCGCTACGGCGATGAAGGGCCCTATGGCGATCACACAGGCTATTACAACGCGATAGAGCGCTTTCCCGTCTTCACCGTGAGCGCAATCACGATGCGTTCCGACGCGATCTATCTGTCTACCTTCACCGGTCGCCCGCCCGACGAGCCGTCCGTGCTCGGCGAAGCGTTGAACGAGGTGTTCATTCCTCTCCTCCAACAGCAATTTCCGGAGATCGTCGATTTTTGGTTGCCCCCCGAGGGCTGCTCGTATCGCATTGCCGTGGTCGCGATCAGGAAGGCGTATCCAGGGCATGCGAAGCGGGTCATGATGGGCGTGTGGTCTTATCTGCGCCAGTTCATGTATACAAAGTGGGTCATCGTCGTGGACGACGACATCGACGCGCGGAACTGGAAAGACGTAATGTGGGCGGTGTCGACGCGAATGGACCCCGCGCGCGATATCACCCTCGTCGAAAACACGCCGATCGATTATCTCGATTTCGCTTCGCCGGAGTCTGGGCTCGGCTCCAAGATTGGCCTAGATGCCACGAATAAATGGTCGCCGGAGACGACGCGCACTTGGGGTGACAAGATTCGCATGTCGGACGACATCGTGGAGACCGTGACCCGCAAATGGCCCTCCCTCGGCCTGCCGGGCAGCGGCAAGCCGATTTGGAGGTGACCGCCGGTGGAAGCGGTTCTTGAGTACCGCAACGTCATCGGTTACGTGCTTCTCGTGGCGTTGGCGGCTTTGATCGTCCTCCGCCTCCGGGCGGGGCGCGGTCGGCGAATGAATACCGGCCTGAGGCGACGTGTGGCGGCGGAGCGCTTGGCGGAACGCCGCAGTGCTCAGGAGACGGACCGTGGCGCGGCATTGCCCGAATTACCCGGCAAACGGATGAGCTTCGGCGAAGCACGGCTTCAGTTCTATGTCATGGTCATGGCCGCCCTCGCCATGATGATCGTATGGCTGGTCCACCAAATGGCTTGAAGGTCCGACTGGCCTTATACGCCCCCTATTCAGTATAAACGGCCGCGTTCCCGTGACCTCTTATTCCGGCGGAGTATTCCATGGTGCACGACGACGAAGCCCTCGATCTACTCAGTGCGCTGCTCGCCCAGGCAAAGAAATCGGGTGCCGACGCGGCGGACGGCCTCCTTGTTCGAAGCGCGTCATTGAGTCACACCCAACGGCTCGGCAAGGTCGAGAAGCTCGAACGGTCGGAAAGCCGGGACCTTGGCCTGCGCGTTTTCATCGGCGCGCGCCAGGCCGTGGTTTCGACGACCGATCACGACGGCAAGTCGCTCGACGCGCTCGTGGAACGCGCCATCGCGATGGCCCGCGTGGTCCCGGAGGACCCCTTCTGCGGATTGGCGCCCGAAGCGATGATTGCGCGGAACATCCCCGTCCTCGACATCTGCGACGTAGTCGAGCCGTCGCCCGAAACGCTCATCGAGCGCGCACGCGAATGCGAGGCGGCGGCACGGGCCGTCCCGGGTGTTACCAATTCCGAAGGGGCCGACGCGGGATGGTCTACCGTGAGCGTGGCCCTCGCCGCCTCGAACGGCTTTGCCGGCCACTATCGCACATCCGAGCATTCGGTCGGCGCCGCCGTGCTCGCGGGCCAGGGCACTGGAATGGAACGCGATTACGATGCGTCTTCCTCCGTTTATGGGAGCGACCTCGAAGCGGCGGCGGCCGTCGGCACGCGTGCCGGGGAGAAAGCCGTGCGGCGATTAAATCCGCGCAAGATAAAGACGACGAAGGCGCCGGTCGTCTTCGATCCGCGCGTTTCCAACAGGATCCTCGGCCACCTCGCGGCCGCGATAGATGGTAGTGCCATCGCCCGCGGCACCAGCTTCCTCTTGGACAAGATGGGCAAGCGCATCCTGCCTTCCGGCATGAACGTGATCGACGATCCGCTACGCCCGCGCGGATTCCGCTCGAAGCCGTTCGATGGCGAGGGCATTGCGACGAAGCGCCGTGCCGTCGTCGAAGACGGTGTGTTGACGACATGGTTTCTCGACCTGCGTTCTGCACGCCAGCTCGGCCTGACCACGACCGGCCATGCTGCTCGCGGCACCTCCTCGCCACCGGTGCCGGCACCGACCAATCTTTATCTCGAGCCGGGAAAAATCTCCGCGACGGGGCTCATCAAGGAAACGGGCAGCGGCCTCTACGTGACCGAGCTGATCGGCTTCGGCGTCAACGGAGTCACCGGCGACTACAGTCGAGGGGCTGCAGGCTATTGGATCGAGAACGGCGCGTTGGGCTATCCGGTGAGCGAGATCACCATTGCCTCGAATCTGAAGGAGATGCTTTTAAACCTCACGGCGGCGAGCGATCTCGTCTTCCGCTACGGCATGAACGCGCCGACATTGCGTATCTCGGAAATGACGATCGCGGGAGCTTGATCGCGTTATCCTTGGCTCGCACTGGCGGCATTGAACTCCAGCGGCGAAATCCTCACAATCGAAGGCCAAATATCAAGTGCTTTGCGAATGCCGTGCAGGGGGTCGCCAGCAAAAATCGAGTGTCCAATTTCAACGGGGGCCAGACATGGACATGACGCGACGACTTGGCGCTGAGTTCATAGGAACCGCATGGCTCGTTCTTGGAGGTTGTGGGAGTGCCGTGCTGGCAGCGGCATTTCCGAATGTCGGCATCGGGCTCCTGGGCGTCGCCTTCGCTTTCGGGCTGACGCTTTTAACGATGGCCTTCGCGATCGGCCACATATCCGGCTGCCACATCAATCCGGCCGTGACGGTAGGCCTTTGGGCCGGAGGACGTTTTCCGGCCCGGGAGATCATTCCCTATGTAATTGCCCAAGTGCTGGGTGGGATCGCAGGGGCTGCAATCCTCTACGCGATCGCGAGCGGCAAGACGGGCTTCGACGTATCCGCCGGATTCGCGGCGAACGGTTATGGCGATCATTCGCCGGGACATTACGCCTTGCCGGCATGCATCGTCTCGGAAGTCACGATGACCTTCGCATTCATTTTCGTGATCCTGGGTTCGGTCCATAAACGCGTGCCCCAGGGCTTCGCGCCGATTCCGATCGGCCTCTGTCTCACGCTCATCCATTTGATCAGCATTCCCGTCACCAATACCTCGGTCAATCCCGCACGCAGCACGGGGCCAGCCCTCTTCGTGGGCGGCTGGGCGCTCGATCAGCTTTGGCTGTTCTGGCTTGCCCCTATTGTGGGCGCGGTGCTCGGAGGACTCGTCTATCGCTGGATCGGCGGCATGTCCGGAGACTAACTTGGCAGAACCGGATTTGCGAAACTAGGTCGCGGTCACCAGCGCAAGGGGTCGCTCGGCAAGCGCCACCGATAATGGCAGCGAGGCGATCAGATCCCCGTCGGCGTGCACCCCCTCGCCGTCGGGTCCGTGAACCGTAAGCTTGGTCGCCGGAAGGATGACGACGTCGCGAAGCCGGTCCAGCCTGTCGGTTATGAGCGCCCAGGCATAGCGTACGAGGTTCCAGCGCCCCGGCCGCTCGAAGATCGCCACATGAAGTTGCGGGTCCTCGAGGCGCGCGCGTGCTGCGATCACGAAACGCCCACCATAATAATGTCCCTTGGCGACGACGATCGCAGCAGCGCTGAAGCGCTCGTGGCCGATCTCGACTTGGTAACGTTGCGAGCGATAGGACATGAGCTGGCCGAGTGCAGAAAGCGCATAGGCGGCTTTGCCGATCAGCCGCTTGAGCTTGAGATCGAGTTCCTCGACGACACGGGCGTCGAATCCGACGCCGACCATGAGCGCGAAACGCCGCCCGTTCGCGGTCCCCAAGAAGATGGGACGCGGCGGTCGGAACGCTATCGCCTCGGCGATCGCGTATGCATCGCCGTCGAGACCCACTTCGGCCGCCAGCACATTTGCCGTGCCGAGGGGTAGAAGTGCGAGCGGCAGGGCACTCTCGGCCAATCCGTTTATGACCTCGTTGATCGTACCGTCACCCCCCGCCGCCACGACCAAGTCGTAGCGCCCGGGCTCGGCCACGCGAGCAAGTCGCTCGGCATCGCCCCGCTCGCGCGTCCGCACCACCGTGACCGCACACCCGAGTTTTTCGAGAAGTGCGATCACCCGAGCAAATTGCCGGCGCCGGCGCCAACCGGCCGCCGGATTGTAAATGACAAGCAGGCGGCGCGGCCTCAAAGGATCGATCGGCAAGTTCGGGGAACCTCGTCCGGACGAAAAGGAAAGATCGATGTCGCTTTTATTAAAGATGATCCTTGAAAATTCGTGAAGTGACAGTTTTATGTACAATTTTTTACACATATTGTCATATAGTTTGTATGACTATTATTGTCTTGCTCTATATATTGATGTAGTCTTTCAAATCGCGAATCGGTTCTTTTCGGGCACGCTTAGGCATGGGCGGATGAGTAGAGCACAGCATTTCCGAACCATCTGGATTTCGGATATCCATCTCGGTACGCGTGGCTGCAAGGCTGAGTTCCTCCTCGACTTCCTCAAGCATACCGAGTGCGACATGCTCTACCTCGTGGGCGATATCGTCGACGGGTGGCGCCTTAGACGCTCCTGGTACTGGGCGCAGACTCACAACGACGTGATCCAGAAAATCCTGCGCAAGGCACGCAAGGGAACGAAAGTCATTTACATCCCCGGCAATCACGACGAGGTTTTGCGCGACTATGTCGGCCTCGTGCTTGGCGGCATCCAAGTCCTGGAAGACCATATTCACGAAACCGCGGACGGCAAGCGGCTCTTGATCCTGCACGGCGACGAGTTCGACGGCGTGGTCAAGTACGCAAAGTGGCTCGCCCTACTCGGCGACGGTGCGTACGCCGCATGCCTCACGTTGAATCACTGGTTCAACTACGTTCGCCGGAAGCTCGGCTATCCCTATTGGTCGCTCTCCGCTTATCTTAAGAACAAGGTCAAGAACGCGGTCGAATATGTTTCGAACTTCGAGACGGCGGTGGCGCAGGAGGCGCGGCGTCGCGGCGCCGATGGCGTGGTCTGCGGCCATATCCACAAGGCCGAGATGCGCGTCATCGATGGTGTGCTTTACTGCAACGATGGCGACTGGGTCGAAAGCTGCACGGCCCTCGTGGAGCATCCTTCGGGCCAACTCGAAATCATCGATTGGACCCGAGCCAAGGAGCTCGTTCTCTATCACGCGGCGGAGTAATGCGAATATTGTTGGTCACCGACGCCTGGTACCCGCAGGTGAACGGGGTGGTGCGCACACTCGACACCGTTGCAGCCATCCTTCGCCAGCAAGCCCATGCAGTTCACCTTCTCACGCCCCAAGGTTTTGCCACACTCCCCTGCCCGACCTA
>Ga0187765_10000172_pt1 | contig 22486 bp, 22 predicted proteins | sample 0216_QUI02_MP05__3_FD_133018 | JGI IMG/M metagenome (GOLD analysis project Ga0187765, IMG submission 133018) | Tropical peat soil microbial communities from peatlands in Department of Meta, Colombia - 0216_QUI02_MP05_10_MG | ecosystem: Environmental > Terrestrial > Soil > Wetlands > Peat ...
ACCTGGTCGGGCTTCAACTTGAGCGTTCTTACGATGAGATCGCGGCTGCGGCCGAGATCCTGCGATCCATCCCACACCTCGACCTTGTCGCCGGCGTCATTGAACCGCGCGACCGCGTTCAATGGCTCCATCTGCGCGTGATAGGTGTAGTCGCTGCGATATTCGGTCTTGTAAACCTTCGCAGCACGCGCGAACGCGGCTTTGACGTCGCCCCTGGCTTCCACGATTTTTACCGCTGCCGTCGGATCAGCGTGGATTGCGGCGTAATTCTCAAGCGCTTCTTCAGAATCAAGGCCGTCGACCTTGTTCTTGCTCCACTTCACGCGCAGTGCGCGGCGTGCAGTCATTGCCTGCGGAAATGATTCGGCAACGATACCTACGCCGGTCGGCAGCTTCACCGTGGTAAGCACGCCGGGCATTGCCTTGATGGCTTCATCATTCCAGCTCTCCGGCGAATTGCCGTGCACAGGCGAATGTAAACTGCTCGCATAGACCATTCCCGGCAAGCGGACGTCGATGGAATATTGCGCCGTGCCATTCACCTTCAGCGGCAGATCACGGCGCGGCACAGGGCGGCCGATCAGACGGAAATCCTTGCGCGTCTTGAGGTCGCCTCTGTCGATGTTCGGCAGTGTTTCCGGTACTTTCCCGAAGGCCGCGATATCACCATATGTGAGCCGGCGGGCTGACTTGGTGTCCACGACCACGCTCGGCCCGGTCTTGAGCGTTGCAGGATCGACGCCCCAGTATTGGGCCGCATTGGCAATAAGCACCTTGCGGACTTGGGCACCGGCTGTGCGCAGATCGTCCCAGTACATCATAACAGCGCGGCTGCCTGTGATTGTCATGACGCGCTGGCCGCTGCGATCCGGCCAGCCATAAAGTTCGGGTCGCGATGGCGCCCATTCGAGCACGACCTTGTCCCAGTCGGCGTCCATTTCTTCTGCAATCATCAACGGGATCGAATTGCTGGAGCCCTGCCCCATCTCGGTCACGGTGAGGATAGTGATCATGCCATCTGGCATGATGCGCACCCATGGCGACAGCGCGATCGGACCTGTGGCCGCGCCCGCGGCGGGCAGAATGCGCGAGCCGTCTGTGCCAAATGCGAAGGAAAACGTCATTCCGCCGATGCCGGCAAGCACGCCGCGGCGGCTGAGCGCGGGAGCTTTGAGGGTCGTTGACATTGGTCTAGCCCTCCCTTGCCGCATGTTGGATTGCTGCGATAATTCTGTTGTACGTCCCGCAACGGCAGATGTTGCCATCCATGTGGGTAACGATCTGCTGCCGGGTCGGCTTCGGATTGCTCGCCAGCAATTCCGCCGCTTTCATGATCTGCCCCGACTGGCAATAACCGCACTGGGGCACTTGTTCAGTGATCCAGGCTTTCTGCAGCGGGTGCGAGGAATCCGGCGATAGCCCCTCTATTGTAACAATGTTGGCGCCATCGGCTGCAGAAACCTGAACCTGACAGGAACGCTGTGCGCGCCCGTCAATGTGCACCGTGCAGGAGCCACAGAAGCCGGCTCCGCAACCATATTTCGTGCCTGTGAGGCCGATAACGTCGCGGATTACCCAAAGAAGCGGTGTCTTCGGATCCGCATCGACGGATACAGGCTTGCCGTTCACGATGAACGAAGCCATTGGTGGACCTCCCTGAAGCAGGTCTTTCCTGGCAAGCTTTTCTGTCGTCATGCCCGCTCAGGACTCTCGTACGGCTCCAATCTACCAATCGCCTCGGTTTTTGGACATCAAAAATGTGCGAACCGAGTTGTCGCTTAAAGTACGACTAACCTTCCGATTTATTCTTCTGCGCCAATCCGGTCACAGTGCCGCATTCTCCCGTGCAAAACGACAAAGAGCAGCGACGCCAAACCAATACGCAGATAAAGGCCGCAAGAGCGGGCTCCAGCCGCCGCGACTGGCAGAGCCAGCCATACATTTAGTGTTAGCCGGGATTCTTGCCCGATATGACCCAGGAAGACGAATTCATCACGATCCCGTCGGTTTCTTTCTTCTGAGAATTGATGGCTTCCGCTAGCGCTGTTTCGATTTGCTCTCGCTTTGCCTCGGCCTCTTTGCCCGCTTCTCTGAACACTTCTCCGGCCGGGCCGATCGCAAGCTGAAAATTTACGGCGTCCTCGACGGTTCTCCCGACCAGCACTGGGGCATCGACCCGCTTGAAGGTAATGTCACGATAACCGGCGATCTCCATCATCTTGGAAACCGTTGCCTCGTCCGCCATCGAAAATGGCCCGGGCCCACAGGTGAGAGCATCCTCACCGGGCGCCGGCAAATACTTCAAGACGACTTCCTTGGCCATGCTGAGCCACGGATTGTCGTTACGCGTACGCCAAACAATGTGCGTCATGATCCCGCCCGGTTTCAGTGCCGTCCGCATGTTTCTCAATCCAGCCACCGGATTGGCAAAAAACATCGTCCCGAAGCGCGAAAAGACGAAATCATACTCGGGCTCGAAGTGGTCAAGTAGCGCGTCACCATAGACGAACGAAACATTCTGCAAGCCCAGATCTGCTGCGTCCTTCCGGCCATACTCCAGGAACGCTTCGCAGCAATCCTGGCCAACGACCTTGCCGTTCTTGCCCACCCGCTGCGCAAGCTTGATAGCGGTGTCGCCAAAACCACAGCCAATATCGAGAACTCTGTCGCCCTCCTTGACCGGCAACGACGGAAAAATCGCCTCACTATGGTGGGTCAGACCATCGACCAAGATGTGCTTGTATTTGATGAATTTCGGGACCAGGACTTCGTTCCAGAAGTCGACGTATTGGGCGCTTTGCACGTTCGTTTCGACTGCGCTCATAGCCTTTCCTTCCAGAATGCCATTTTGAAATATAGCAGATTACTCAGCCGCTGCTAACGCCGCGATATGCCATCTCCGAGAGACCCGCTTTGAGATATTCCCGAGTTTTCCTTGAGGTGCTCTCGATTTTTCCTTGGGGCCGCTTTTTTGGTTCCTTCGCTCTCCAAGCGGCATCCGCCTTCACGATATTCTGGACATTCGGGCTCAACTGAGAAGATCATGGGTAGAGAGGTGGAATGCCATGACCTTAGTTCCCGACCTTGCCGTTTTCCAGAAAAGCCTCGCTGCGCTTCCGGTTGCAACCTACCAGCCCGGTGAGACCCTGCTCAATGCCGGTTCGAAAACCGGCCTCCTGCTGATCCTGAAAAAAGGGGCTGTGGCAATCTTCCAGGGTGGCATTGAGATGGCCAAGGTTGCGGAGCCTGGCGCAGTGTTCGGCGAACTCTCTGCATTGCTGGATCAGCCGCACACGGCGGACGTACGTGCATTGGAAACCACGCAGTTTCACGTCGCCAATGCAGACGCCTTGCTCGTGCAAAATCCGGTCGCACTTCTTTATGTAGCGGCAGTCCTGGCCCGGCGACTTGACGCCGCCAATCGAACCCTCATTGAGCTGAAACGCCAAATCCAGGTTGGCCACCCCCGCGCTGCGATCGAAAAAACAGTTGCGAAGATGGAAGGGCTGCTGGGCTCAGGCGGTGCGGGTCTCACTGATGCCGGCCATTGGATTGCGTAATCTCCATGTCCGCTTTGGACCAGAAGCGGACATTCGAGCGCTTAAATTAAATAGAGTCTGTCCGGTAATTCGTTTCGGCTCGCGTCTGTGCCGGGGAAATGTTGCGCCAGCTCGTTTCCGCAAGCTTCGATCGCTGCGATAAAACCATCGGCGATACGTCCATCTCGCATGTGCGAAACTAGCGCGTCGACAGCCCCTTGCCATTTCGACTGGGGGATACGAGCAGCAACGTCATCATCGACAACTATGCGTGCATACCGCTCAGCGAGTGAAACAAAGATGAGAATGCCCGGACGATCTTTAATTCGCGCGACACCGCGACGAATAAATTGCTCCATTGCAGCACGATGTGCTATCGCCCGACGGGCTTTACGCGGCAAGAGCGCCACCCGTACGCTTGGCAAACACAATACGATCAAAAGCGCTAAGAACACGAGGACTTGCAGCGATAAAATTCGTTGAAGTGTAAGTGCCGTTAAGCCCATGAAAACCCAAGGCAAAGCAAGCGCAACGACTGCGGCGATAAGAATTGGCAAGGCAGTTGTGTTGGCAGACGCCTGCGCCAGCACGCAGACTATCTCGCTCGAAGTCTTTGCTTCGGCAGACTGAATGGCAGCCGCAATGCGTTCCCGATCTTCTTTGGAAATGCTCATTACCAACTCCCCGAGGCTCCGCCACCGCCTGATGAACCTCCGCCTCCTGAAAATCCGCCTCCGCCACCCGAGCCACCCGAGCCACCAGAGCTGAATACGACATTGAGCACGATGTTCAGGAAAAACCAGCGGAAGCCAGGCGAAACGACGAGCAAAATAATAACAACAATCATTGCAACAAGTAGTAGCCAGCTCGGCGGGTCGGCGGTCTGCTGAGTGTCGAGCCGCAGCGATGGACGCTGCTGCCATTCAGATGCATCTGCCGTTAAGACAGTGATGATGTCATCGATGCCGCGCGCGATGCCATCGCTGAAGTTGCCGGCCTTGAAACGGGGCGTAATGGCATTGACGATGATGACTTTCGACAATGCGTCGGTGAGAGTGCCTTCCAGCCCATAGCCGACCTCGATTCGGACCCGTCGCTCGTTGGGTGCGACAAGCAATAACACACCGTTGTTTTTTGTCTTTTCGCCGAGCTTCCAGGTGCGAAAAAGCTCGTTGGCGTAGGGCTCGATTTCCTGGCCTTCGAGAGATGTAACAGTGGCGACAACGAGTTGAATGCCGGATTTGCTTTCAAGGTCAGCGAGCTTCTGTTCAATCGCTGTACGTGTCGCAGGCTGAATGAGATTTGCTTGGTCGACAACTCGACCTGTCAGCGGAGGAAAGGTGAGGGCAACGGCCGCCGCAATCGTCGAAAGCAAGACTGTAAAAACGACGGCGAGCAGGAATCCTCTTCTACCAGCGGCAGAAAGGATGCAGCCCGCATTCATTTTCGAGACCTATAAGTCAGGACGGTATTTCAGAATTTTACTTGCGGAGGCTTCTCTGCGCCCTCGCTTGCGGTGAATTCCGCCATCGGCTTGTTGGAACGGAAGAAGGTCATCGCCCACAACATCGTAGGGAACGTCCTGAGTGAAGTATTGTAAAGGCGGACCGCTTCAATGTAATCGCGGCGGGCTACCGCAATTCGGTTCTCGGTGCCTTCAAGCTGCGACTGGAGCGCCAGGAAATTCTGATTGGACTTGAGCTCGGGGTAGTTCTCGCTAACCGCCAGCAGACGGCCGAGTGCGCCGCTAAGCTGATTTTGCGCGTCCTGAAACTGCTTGAGCTTGTCGGGATCGCTAAGCTGCGAAACATCTATTTTTACCTGCGTGGCTTTCGCGCGGGCTTCCACAACCGCCGTCAGCACCTCACGTTCCTGCTTGGCGTAGCCCTGAACAGTGGCGACAAGATTTGGAATAAGGTCAGCGCGCCTTTGATAATTGTTTTGCACGTCTGCCCATTTGGCCTTGGCTTGCTCTTCGTAAGTCGGGATGGTGTTGTAACCACAGCCCGCAACTGTGAGGCCAAGCAGCGTGGCAGCGAATATGCTGCGAACACGCGCAGTTATCGTTGTCATGATGATCCCCTGAGCATGCGCGTAAAGTGATTTATAACTTTGCCATTTTGGAACGTACGCTGCAAAGCAGTCCTTGCGCCTGCGCAAACCCTTGTTCATGGCCGATTATTTGGCCGCGTATTGCCGGGAAATAGAAAACGCCAGCATCGTTCAAACCCCGCTTTGGGTCGTCAGGTCGGTGTCCCCTAAGGGCCAAAAAGCTTGGACCAAATGGACCACCACGGCGCTGTTTTTGATCTGCGTCATTGCATTGAGTTCCAATTGGTAACTCGTTTAGGCGCGACTTCGCGAGTTCAGCAATGCGCATAGCACTGACAGCACTGGCAATTGTGTTCTTCGGTTTTGGCGTGCTGGCTGAAAACGATGAGCCGTTCAACCTTACTACTGGCCCCGTGCTGGGGCACCCGTATTCAATCCACTGGCAAAAAGTACAGTATGACTGGGCAATCGAACGTGAATTGCTAGAACGCTGCCGGGCGAACCGAAACCAATGCTCATCACGGGAAGCGCTTCAGTTCCTGACCGTGATCGACGACGCGAGTGCTCTAACCAATCGCACCCGGCTTGGTCACCTTAACCGTGCAATCAACCTCGCAATTCGGCCAATGAGCGACATCCAAAACTATGGCATTCCAGAAATTTGGACGGCACCCCTTGCTACGCTCGCAAACGGCGCTGGCGATTGCACGGATTATGCGATTGCCAAATATTTTGCGCTTGGAGAGATCGGCATCTCCGCCAATGATCGCCGACTGGTCGTGGTGCAGTCTAAATCCCGGCGCGAAGAGCATGCTGTACTCGCCGTCCGCGAAAAACATCGTTGGCTTATTCTCGATAACCGCCGCATGACAATTGTGGATGCCGCCGAGGCAAAAGAATATGTTCCGCTGTTGGTGCTGGACTATCGTGGCGTGAGGCAATTCTTACCCTCAACTTCTATTTCGATGGCGAAAGCGACCAGCTGCACTCCGCCTGTTAGTTAAAGCGGATGTCGATGAGTAGGGGGCAGACTGGACTTTCGCGCTTCCGGCTACCGCGGCCAGGATCCGTTTTGTACGCGGCCACTGTAATGTGCGCTTAATGGGTCAAAGGCGATTGATTTCGAATTCCTCGAGGGAAATGCCGAGGGTTGAGAGGCCTTCTTCGAGGTAATCGCCGAGCAAAGGAATGCCCAGCAGATAATTTGCGGTTCTGTTGTTGCGGGCCCGCCAGGCTTCCTGGCGAACGTCATCCCAATCATCCGCTGTGCTGTCTTCGCGGCCAAGCCACGTCAGAGCCACAAGGTCGGCCTGCTCATCTTCCGAGAGCGATTCGATAAATTCCGTAATCTCTTGAACGACAGGATCGTTTGAGTGGTCTTCAAGCACCGCACGTTCGTTGTCGTCGGAAGGATTCGAGCCAGGACTGGGATCGGTGACCGCGTCCTTGACGTCGAACTCGCGTGCTTTCACGATGATATAGAATACTTTTTCGGGCGAGATCGTCAGCACATCGGGGCGATCATCGGTGGAAACAGGGGCTTTGACCTTCGGCATGATTGTCCTCCTGATATTGGCGTCGCGATTGGCTGGCCGTAATTTCACCAGCGCGGCAAATCAGGCAGTATGATCGCGACGGTTGCGAGCGCGATCGTCGAAAAAAGCGCGACTGCCACGATCTTCAAATGTGTCGCTCGATCAGCGGTTTCAAGCGAGTAATTCATGACGCCCTCCAATAAACTATAATTCTTTAATCAATGAAATTTGACGCGTCTTGACTTACGTCAATCGACAAGAAAATTGATCGTCTGACACAGGGTTGATCTGGCTCAAGGCAGCGATTTCCGCGATCCAATAGTTGTAAATGATGCGCGCTTCGCTGGCGCGATTTGGACTTTCCAAAATGGCGATCGCAAAGAAAGCTCGACCGGCCCGGCGCCGGGCAAAACCCGGCAGTCGCAGCGGCGGCCGTTTCTTTCATATTGAGGTGCGGCCTGCTCGGGAATTCGTGACGTTCCGGGTGCAAGATATTGGCTTGCCCGGCGGGGTCGAACGGCTCGCGGGACAACGCGCGAATGGGTCATGGGATACGCAGAAATGGTTGATCGAAAAGAGCGATGCGCACGTCGAGAATGACACGCTTGTGGCCGATACCGCCGAGGCGCGCAAAGTTCTTGCGTCGCTAGGCTCGGTCCCGGTTCATGTTCGCGGTGATCGCTTCAAGGCGAAACCACGACGCAATATCCCGGAATGGGAAAAACCGACGCCTGCGATGCGCCGAGCCCGCAAACTCAATATCAAAAAGGCCCAGGCGGCCGTGCGTCGGCGGCGGCGTAAGACGGGACGGCGCTGAAGCCCGTTGATTGGGTCCCCTGATCTGGATCAAGGCGCGGCGACCCGGGCGGCGTACAAGGTTCTGGATCGGATTCAATGAATGTGATGCGAATCCATGCCAGTCCAGAACGCGGAGATCGCAGCGCTTTTCGACCAGACGGCGGATCTTTTAGAGATCAAAGGTGAGAACCAGTTTCGTGTGCGCGCCTATCGTCGTGCGGCGCGGACGATTGAAGGACTGCCGCAAAGCGTGCACGCGATGTTGGCGTCGGAGGCGGACCTTTCCGAACTTCCCGGAATCGGCAAAGATTTGGCCGGCAAAATCGCGGACATCGTGCACACCGGCCGCTTTGACTTGCTGGAATCGCTGAAAAAGAAGCTCCCAGGCGAACTGGGGGAAATGGCCGTACTTCCTGGGCTAGGCCCGAAACGCATCAGGCTCCTCTATAAGAGGCTGCGGATTCGTACTCTCGATGATCTGCGGCGGGCGATAGAATCAGGTCGCCTCCATAAGGTGCGCGGCTTCGGCGAAATAACGGAGCAAAAGCTGCGGGCCGCTCTCAAAAAGCCGATAGCCGCCAAACGCTTCAGACTCGCGACCGCGGAAGCGGAAGCAACCGCTTTGGTTGCTTATCTGCGTGATCACGGTCGTGTCATCGTTGCCGGCAGCTATCGCCGGCGCCGTGATACCGTCGGCGACCTCGATGTTCTTGTTACCACTAAAAACGGGCCGACGGTCGGTGACAAACTCGTTGCATATGAGAATGCCGCCCAGGTTCTGGCGCATGGGCCGACACGTACAGCCGTTGTTTTGCGTTCCGGAATCCAGGTCGATGTGCGCGCCGTGCCGGAACAGAGCTATGGTGCGGCGCTTCTGTATTTTACAGGTTCGAAATCGCACAACATCGCGCTGCGTGCGATCGCCAACAAGCGCAAATGGAAGCTGAATGAGTATGGACTTTTTTCCGGCAAGCGCCGTATTGCTGGCGCAAGCGAGGAGGAAGTCTATCAAAAACTCGGGCTGTCATACATTCCGCCGGAAATGCGCGAGGATCGTGGTGAAATTGCGCTCGCCCAAACCGGAAAATTGCCGCGGTTAGTGACCATCGAAGATATCCGCGGCGATTTGCACGCGCACTCGGATTGGACCGACGGGACCGCCACCATTGAGGAAATGGCGAAGGCGGCACAAGCATGCGGCTACGAATACATGGCGCTGACCGACCACAGCCGTCGGCTCGCGATGTCACATGGCCTCGACCCGAAAAAAGTCAGGCGTCAGATCGGCGAGGTCGACAAACTCAATGCCAGGCTCAAAGGGTTCACGATTCTAAAGGGAATTGAAGTCGACATTCTGAAAGATGGCCGTCTCGATCTGCCGGATTCGACCCTGGCTCAGCTGGATATCGTCGTGGCCTCCGTACATTCGTTCTTCGATCTGCAACGTGAGGGGCAGACGGAACGCATTATTCGGGCAATGCAGAACCCTTATGTTTCCATCATCGGTCACCCGACCGGGCGCTTGATCGGCGAGCGGGAACCCTACGAAGTCGACATGGACCAGGTTACGTCGGCCGCGCGCGATCTCGGCTGCTGCCTGGAAATCAATGCCGAGCCAGACCGCCTCGATCTTAACGACGTGCATGCCCACATGGCCAAGAGCAAAGGGGTCAGAATTGCCATTTCGACAGATGCCCATTCTGTGAATGCATTCCGGTACATGCGCTTCGGCATCGATCAGGCAAGGCGCGCGTGGCTATCGTCGGAAGATGTCATCAATACGCAGCCGTTGTCTGTTTTACGTAAGGTGCTGAGACGGCAAGCCTTGCAGGCGGCTTGAGCCAGAGCAGGAAAAAGCGGGCATCATCGCGCGACTATTAAAGCAGCGAAGGTCATTAAGCTCTGTCAAATTGGTGGAAAGGCATAAATGCGAACATGAACGGCACGCTCGGCACTGCAGTGGGCGAGACAAAATGGGAGCACTTCCCGCATGCCGCCGATGTAGGGATACGTGGTTTTGGCAAGACGGTCGCGGAGGCTTTCGAACAGGCTGCGTTGGCGTTGACCGCAGTGGTTACGACCGCCGAGGTCCGGCCATTGATTTCGGTCACGGTGGAACGTGAAGCGCCGGATATCGAACTTCTCTTTGTCGAATGGCTCAATGCCATCATTTACGAGATGGCGGTACGCAAGATGCTGTTCTCACGCTTCGCGGTGACGGTTGACGGAACACAACTTCGCGGAACCTTATGGGGCGAGGCCGTGGACGTCGCACGGCATGCCCCAGCCTGCGAGCCGAAGGGGGCGACCTATACGGCGCTGAAAGTTGCCAATGAAGGCAGCGGCGTCTGGACGGCTGCCTGTATCGTGGACGTCTAGGGAGCGAGGCCGTGGATCTTGCGCGCTTCACCCGTGTTGACGAAATGACGTGGCGCATCGAACCGCACGGAGCGATGCGAGTACCCGGCATCATATATGCCGATGAAAAACTGATGCGCGACATGGACGACAAAGTCTATGAGCAGATTGTCAATGTCGCGACGTTGCCGGGCATTGTGAAGGCATCCTACGCAATGCCGGATGCGCATTGGGGCTACGGGTTTCCGATCGGTGGCGTTGCTGCCTTCGATGCTGAGCAGGGAGGCATCGTCTCCGCCGGCGGTGTCGGGTTCGATATTTCGTGCGGCGTGCGTACGATGCTCACCGGTGTCAAGGTATCGGACATTTTGTCCGTTCAAAAAGACTTGGCCGATTCGCTTTACCGGCAAATTCCGGCGGGAGTCGGCAGCACTGGGGCGATCACGCTTGATGCGATTGAGATGGACGCGATGCTGTCCGGAGGTGCGCAGTGGGCAATCAATCGCGGCTGGGGCGAGGCCCGGGATCTTGATCGGATCGAAGAGGGCGGCGAGATGGTTGGCGCGATCCCCGCGTGCGTTTCGGAGCGCGCCCGCGAGCGCCAGCGCCGCGAAATGGGGACGCTCGGGTCCGGCAACCATTATCTTGAAGTCCAGGCGGTCACGCAAATTTTCGACACCGATGTCGCCAGGACTTACGGCCTCGACGAAGACGACGTCGTAGTAACCATACACTGCGGTTCACGGGGGCTCGGTCATCAGATTGGCACGGAATATCTCCGCGACATGGTGATCGCCGCCAAGGCGTCAGGCATCGTACTCCCGGATCGTGAGCTTGCCTGCGCGCCGATCAATTCGGATATTGGTCAACGTTATCTCGGCGCTATGCGCGCTGCGATCAATTGTGCCCTCGCCAACCGAGAAATTCTCGGTCATTTCACGAGGCGGGTCTTTGCACATTTCTTTCCAGACGAGAGTTTAAAGTTGCTCTTCGATGTTTCGCACAACACCTGCAAGGTCGAGCGGCACGTGATCGATGGGAAGCGCCGCCAGCTGTTTGTTCATCGCAAGGGTGCAACACGCGCCTTTGGCCCCGGTCACGAAGGTCTGCCGGCTGACCTGCGTACCGCAGGACAGCCGGTCCTGATCGGCGGCAGCATGGGCACAGGCTCATACATCCTGGCAGGCGAAGCCTCGGCCGAACCTAAGGCGTTCTCCTCGGCGTGCCATGGCGCCGGCCGTGCGATGTCGCGCCATGCGGCGCTCAAGCAATGGAGCGGGCGCAAGATCCAGGATGACCTGGCGACACAAGGCATTTTCATACGAAGCCCGTCGACGCGTGGCATCGCCGAGGAAGCTCCCGGCGCCTACAAGGATGTAGGGGCGGTCGTCGCGGCGGCCGAGCATGCGGGACTTGCGCGCCGTGTTGCGCGACTGCGCCCGCTGATCTGCATCAAGGGATAAATCCATGCGGATCGGTATTCCGAAGAAAATTAAAACCGATGAATATCGGGTCGGAGTAATTCCGCCGACCGTGCAGGATTTAATCGAGTAGAGACACAGAGTTGCGGTGCAAACTGGGGCGGGTGAGGGTGATTTGCTTATGAGCCATTCGAGTGTCTTTTTGCAATCTGTGAAGACGCTTGAAAATACCGATTTGGGCGGCCTTCAATTTTGACGCATGTTAACTCGTTTCGGCGTGTCAGCTCTATTTTTTGCTGATGTATCCTGTCGAAATGCATTGGATGCCGAGGACTTCGAATTGCTTGCGCGTGGCGGCTAAAGAACCGTCAACATCGATACCGCGGCAGGCTTCGTCAAAAACGACGGCTGCGAAGCCTTCGCGCCGTGCGTCCTCTGCCGAATAGCGGACGCAGAAGTCGAAAGCGAGTCCCGCCAGAAATACACGCGTGAAACCGCGCTCGCGAAGGTAACCGCCGAGCCCAGTCGCGGTCTTGCGGTCGTTTTCATAGAACGCTGAGTAAGAGTCGATCTCGCGATGGTAGCCTTTGCGGAGGATCAACTCGGCATGGGGAACATCCAAATCGTCACGAAAGGCCGCGCCGCCGCTTCCCTGTATGCAGTGGTCCGGCCACAGGATTTGCGTGCCGTAGGAGACCTGGATTGATTGATACGGCTCTTTGCCGAGGTGGGAAGATGCAAACGATAGATGCCCCCGCGGATGCCAATCCTGCGTCAGCACAACATGGGCGAATTGTGTCGCTAGCCTGTTGACCAGTGGCACAATTTCGTGGCCGCGCGGAACCGCTAAACCGCCGCCCGGGCAAAAGTCGTTCTGGATGTCGACAATGAGAAGGATATCTCTCTCGCCGATCGTTAATTGATCTTTCAAATGGTGGCCCTCTCGTTCAGCGCGACGCGCCGATCGACTTCGGCGGCAAGTCCGACCAAAGCATTCGCAATCTTAACGGGGTAAGTTATGTCCGGTTCGAGCCTGCGCAATGGCTCCGGGAGGCGATCGAGATCCCGCTTAGCGCGTCCCCGAATTTCGGCCAGGGTCGGCGGGGCATGAAGACGTCCGCCTCCCTTCATAACCTGTTCAATTAATGGTTCGCCGGCCTGTTCGTCAGATTCAATCGAAAGAATATCATCCGAGAAGGCGCCATCCTGCCGGTATCGCCGCCATACTTGCTTCCGTCCAGGCCACGTCGCCTTTCCGGCAGAACGCTTACGGCGCGGCACTCCGGCATATTCCTGAAGCTTGTAAGCGCAATCGAGGGCGGGCGCATCTGTCGATATTGTAAGACTGGTGCCAACACCGAAGCCGGCGATTGGCGCGCCCGCCTGAATGATCTCGGCGATGCGATCCTCGTCAAGTCCGCCGCTTGCGAAGATATTAACCTGTGAAAGGCCTCCATCATCAAGAATACGGCGCACCTTGCGCGCAAGAGTGATCAAATCTCCGCTGTCGAGTCGCACTGCGGCGATGCCGATCCCTTTCGCGGCAAGCCGGGGCGCCAGCGCAACTACTTTATGTGCGGCAGCCTCGGTATCGTATGTGTCGATGAGCAATGTAAGATTCTGCGGCCGTGACTGAGCGAAGCTCTCGAATGCGGCGCTTTCCGTTTCATAAGCCTCCACGAATGAATGCGCCATCGTCCCATAGGTCGGAATACCGAACGTTTGTTCGGCGAGCATGGTCGCAGTTCCCGCAAAGCCCGCTATATAGCTCGCGCGGGCCGCCAGAAGCCCCGCTTCCGCTCCGTGCGCTCGGCGCAGGCCAAAATCGACCAGCAGCTTGTCCGGGGCGGTCAGCATGATGCGCGCCGCCTTGGTGGCGATTAAAGTCTGGTAATGCAGCAGATTGATCAGGCGGGTCTCGACGAGTTGGGCCTGCGGCATCGGTGCCGTAATTCGCAAAATAGGCTCGTTCGCGAAGAATATGCGGCCTTCCGGCAAAGCGTGAACGTCGCCGGTGAAACGAAAGTCCCTCAGCTGATCGAGCAAGGACTTTTCGAAACGGCGCGTGTTGGCAAGCCATTGAATCTCCTCGGCAGAAAAATGCAGATTCTCAAGAAACTGAAGGGCTTGTTCGAGACCCGCAGCCATCAGGAATCCGCGGCGTGCCGGCAGCTTGCGCACGAAGAATTCAAACACGGCAGTCTTTGTCTGGCCATGGTCCAAATAGGCCTGGATCATGTTCAGTTGATAAAGATCCGTGAGCAGGGGACTTCTTAAAGGATCCATTTTTTACTGCATCCCCCAACACCCTCCGCACACATTGCAGGATTGAGAACCGAAGTGCACATAGTCTCGGCGCTTGTTTCGTGAGCGGGACGATCGGTGGTGGTTGCTGGGCACGCTCGTTTTTCCTGATAAAACGTCGCATAATATGCGCGCAGAGCGCGCCGGCCGATTTGACCAGCATCAATCGAAAGCGGACCCCTAGGATTTCGCAAAGCGCTCGGCCGGCGGCGCGATTTCAGTGACCAGGTCGCGCACAAGTTTCTTATTCGAAAGAGGCGCTAGGGTCATTTCGCCCTGCTGCAGGCGTGCCGTGCAGGCATAAACCGTCTTGCCGTCGAGCTCGATCATGCACTCTTTGCAGGCGTTGGCGTTGATGCAGGAATAGCGGATCGCCAGCGAGGGGTCGCGATTGATCCGTATCCAACGCAAGCCATCGAGCACCGACTGGCCCGGCTCGAACGGCACCTCGTATGTCTCCCAGCGACCCGCCTTTGCATCGAGGCCGCGCCAGATCCTCAGCGTAGCGAACTCCATCATGACGCCACCGCCGCGCCGACCTGCGACGTCGCCGCGGACAGCACAACTCGATCATCTCGTAGCCTGACAAACTGATTTAGGGCCCAGTCCGGCGCCAGTTGCGGATAGTCCTCGCGCTGATGTGCGCCGCGGGTTTCGACGCGCGCGAGGGCGGCCTCGGAAACCGAGCGCGCGACCAAAAGCATGTTGCGCAAATCGAACCAATCAATTCGCCGCATATCGAAGCGCCCGCCATCGTTGGGCGGAGAATCGCCGAGTTCACGGGTCAGTTGCGCTATGGTGTCGAGCGCGTGGACAAGCCCCGCGTGGTTGCGCAACGGGCCGACATAGTCTTGCATCGTCGCCTGAAGCGTCTGGACGATTTCAGCGGTGTTGAGTTCACGGTTGGACGAAGCAGCAGTTAACGCGAGCGCCGTATGAACGTTGTCGGCGCGGCCGGGCATCGCGCGTGTGCGCTTCGCATGACTGGCGGCGCTGCGCCCGGCGCGGCGGCCGAACACCAGCGCTTCGGTGATGGCATTGCCCGACAGACGGTTGGCGCCATTCGCGCCGCCGACGGCTTCGCCGGCTGCGAACAGCCCCGGCAGATCCGTGCGCATCTGCGGATCAGCGGCAATGCCGCCCATGTGATAATGGGCGATCGGTGCGACTTCGACCGGCATTTTTGTGAGATCGATGCCATTGGCGGCGAGGCGGTCGATGACGGGTCCGAACGCCTCGCGCAACGACGTCGCCGAGCAGTGCTGAAAGCTGAGATATGCGCCGCCATGCGGAGAGCCGCGGCCCGCCTCGACCTCCTTGAGAATCGCGTAACTGCCGAGATCACGCGTGATGACATATTTTCCATCTTCAGCGACGCCATAGCGCTGCGTAAATTCTTCCATGCGGTTGTTCAGCAGCCGGCCTCCGAGCTTGTAGCGAAACGGATCCCACATGATTGGATCCATGCCGATCAGCCGGGGTGCCAGATGGCCGATGGGAAAGAACTGGACAAATTCCATATCCACGAGCGAAGCGCCGGCGCGCAATGCCAGCGCATAACCGTCGCCGCCCATATTGGCCGACGCACTGTTTCGCCGGTAGAGCCGCGTGAGGCCGCCGGTCGCCAGAACAGTTGACTTGGCCGACAGAATAACCGGCGCGCCCGAGCCGAGATGAAGCGCAACCGCTCCTGTGACCGCGCCGTCGGTCAGGAGAAGCTCGACGATGCACAGATCACCCGCCTTGCGAATGCCGGCGTTCTTGTTCAGCACCGTCCTCAACGTTTTCGACACCGCGGGGCCAGTACTGAGGAAGTCCACATAGACGCAGCGGGGGCGGTCATGGCCTGGCGCCATCGCCTGAGTAATGCGGCCGTCCTTTCGTGCCCAGCCGACGCCCCAGTCATCCATGGCCCGAATGCATTCAGGCCCGTCCTCGCATAACAGTTGCGCGAGTGGCTCGTTGCACAGGCCACGTCCGGCGGCGATTGTGTCCTGGTAATGATGGCTCCAGTGGTCCGGGGTTTCGGCCCCCAGCGCGACCGCGACCGTCATCTGTGCCATCACAGTGGCGCCGCCGCGGCCAATCAGACTGCGCTCGGCAAGCAGCACGCTGGCCCCTTCGCCTGCCGCCTCGATCGCTGCGTACATACCGGCGGCCCCGGAACCGATCACCAGGACGTCAGTTTCCGCGCGCATAGGATCGTATGGCATCGACAATCCAATACCATAACTTCGGCACCCTCGCGCCCATTCAATTCGCGCAGGTGCTTCAGGAGTTTTTGAACGCCGAACTGGAATGTTTATCGGGCGTTATCTTCGGCACGCGCCCGGTGGCAACCGGCCGCAACATGGAAGATGGACGCAGCTGATTTTGCCGGTTTCTCGCTGCGACACCAACGCATGGGTATGCGTAACACCTCACCTGTTCCGGGCGCGTGTACCGGAATTTGCACAAATTTTGATACTTGATTTGATATTCGGTTTGATACTCGGTTTGATACTTGCAGCACTCGGTAAATAAGCGGGTGTCGTGCCCAAGAATCAATCCTCGTCTGCCTCGTCGTGCGGCGTCGACAAAGAATGCAGAGCGTTGAGCGGATGCTTCAGAAGCTCGATATTTTGATAGTCAACGTACAAGAGCGTCATTGTCGCGATGATAATGACGTATAATATTGGTGTTATGTTTTCGCGCATGCTCGTTCTGCCTCGTCTTGGACAGACGGATGACAGCAAAAAGCGGGCCAAAGAATGTCCACTAACGGCGTCAGCAGACTCTCGGCGCTGGCGGCCGTTGATTCGCGTTGGCCGTCTTCACAGCTACGGCAAATCTGAATTGCTGGAATGAAAGTTCGAATTTGAGGTCGACCATCGGCAGCCATGCGGCCTGACTGCCTGATTATCAATCACTTTTTTGAAAAGTGCCTAGTCCATAACGTTTCCGTGAGCGATCGGTCAGTTTTTGTGACATCGCGGTGAATTGTCAGCGGCGCTGCATTAGGTCACACAGCGCACCCCGCAAGATTTCTCTTGCCCAAACACAACGGAGATGAACCGTGAAGATCGGTAACAAAATTCTATTTGCTTCCATTCTGGCGCTGTCGGCCGTCACCTCGGCTTACGCTGCTGAGGAAGATGCGCTGGTCGAACGCGAAACCTATATGTCAACCGCCGCGCTGCCTCAGCAACACGTTGCGGTTAACCGCGTTCGTGCTAATCGCGCCACCGAGGCGAGGGCCTATGTCCCCGCGGGCGTACCGGCTGATGAAGCCGTAGATTTCGGCATCGGCAGTCAGCGTTAAGCGTCCCCCTTCCCCAGCTTGGATCTGACTGCCAAGAGGCCGCCTGCAAAGGCGGCCTCTCTTTTCCATGGCGTACCGCTCTCATAAGCGAATCGAATTCTTTCATAAGTGAATGAGATCGATGATTTGAATGCACCTTCGTGTGACGTCGGTCACATTCGCCATACGTGTTGATGGGTAAAAGGCGACTCCGAACTGAACCATCAGGAGCACGAACACCTTGAATTTTCGCTTTTCGGAATTCGAAATTGATGTGGCGCGTTACGAATTGCGGCGGGCAGGGGAAATCATCTCTGTCGAGCCGCAGGTTTTTGATCTGCTCGTCCACCTGGTCCGCAACGGCAATCGAATTGTCAGTAAGGATGAACTCATCGATGCTGTGTGGAACGGGCGAATTGTTTCGGAAGCTGCGTTCAGCTCTCGCCTGAGCGCGGCGCGGCGCGCCCTCGGCGATGACGGTGTTGGACAGAAATTTATTCGCACACACTACAAGCGAGGTTTTTCATTCGTCGGAAAAGTCGAAGGTGAGGCCGCGCCGGTTGATTCGCTTGCCGTGAAGCCGGTTTCGCAACCAGTCGCGCCAGCTATTGCACATGGCGACCGGCCTTATGTTGCCGTTTTGCCGTTTCGCAATATAAGCGATGATACTGAACAGGAGCGCTTTGCGGGCGGGTTAACGGAAGATGTCATCACTGGACTGACCCGGCAACCCTGGTTCTCCGTCGTGACTCTCAGTTACCCCTCTGCACGCGCGGACGAGAACGTCGATCTCCGCGGAGTGGCGGATGAGTTGGGTGTGCGGTATGCATTTGAGGGGAGTGTGCGTACCGCTGCGGACCGGGTTCGTGTGACCGGTCGGTTGATCGATGCCCACAGCAATGTTCATGTATGGGCCGACCGCTATGATTGCGAATTAGCCAATACCTTCGGTCGCCAGGACGAAATATCCAACCAGATCGTCGATGCAGTGACATCGCAGATTATTGTGGCCGAGGCCGCGCAGCTACGGCGAAATCCGCCAGAGTCCAGCGATGCGCGAGATCTCGTAGTGCAGGCGCTGCCGCACATGTGGCGTACAAGCGTGGACGAGCATCTGCTTGCACAAGAGCTCTTGAAACAAGCCGTTAAACTCGACGCGAAGTGCGCACATGCACATGCGTTGCTGGGGTGGACTTACGCCAGCATGTTCAACCTGAGCTCTCATGTCCCGATTGGCGAATTGACGGACGGTGCCATCGATGCGGGCGCCAAAGCAGTGACATTTGATGAGCAGGCGCACTGGGGCCATCTTGTCCTTGGAATTGGTTATGCGCGGCGCCGCCGACCGGAGGAGGCGGTGGCGCATATTTCGAAGTCCGTTGCCCTGAACCCGAACTTTGCGCTCGGCCACGCGGGGCTTGGATATGCATTTGCATGCGGGGGCCAGCCCGAACGTGGGCTCGATTCATTAAGGGAAGCCCAACGGCTCAGCCCCCTGGATCCATTCCTCGCAATTTATGCGCCGGTCGTACGCTATATGGCATCATTTGCCATGCACGACTATGAAGAAACGATCGCGGTGTGCCGATCAATGATAGCTCGTCATCCCAATCACGTAGGAGCACGACGCTTGATGACGGTGTCGTTGGGACTGCTCGATAGAATTGACGAGGCAAAAGAGTCCTTGACGCGCACACTTGAACTCCAGCCCAACCTCTCCAGCGACCACGTCGCAAATGATACCGTGTACGCCAGTGCCTCGGATCGATCCCGTTTTCTCCTCGGGCTTCAGAAAGCGGGTTTAAAAGGGTAGCCGGCACGCCGGCCTCTTTGACAATGCGGCATGTTATTTCGGCGCAGGTTTGTGGCGTTGGATCGCCCGCCAGATCCGATACGGCGTCGCCGGCATTTGGATGTCGTCGACGCCATAAGCGCTGAGGGCATCCACGACGCCACTGATAATCGCGGCTGGCGCGGCCGTCGTGCCGCCTTCACCGCCGGCCTTGATACCGAGCGGATTTGTCGGCGACAGCACCTCGACAATTCTGGTGGTGAATGAGGGCAAGCGATCGGAGCGTGGCATTCCGTAATCCATGAACGAGCCGCACTGCGGCTGGCCCGATACCGGCTCTACGACGCATTGTTCCCAGAGCGCCTGACCGATGCCCTGCACGATCGCGCCATGCGTTTGCCCGTCGACGATCAATGGATTTATGCAACGGCCGACATCGTCAACGGATGTGTAGCGCGTCAACTTCACGTCTCCACTCAATGGATCGATCTCGATTTCGCAGATTGCGCACCCGTTTGGAAAAACAGGGTCATGCATCTCGTTATCAGTAACCACCGTGAGGCCCGATGCCAGATCATCCGGCATGGTGTGACGGGTCATTTCCTGGGCGAGTTCGAGAAAGTCAAAGCTGCGGTTGCTATCTCGCGCGGAAAAACGGCCATCGCTGAAATCGACACGATCCGGAGGGGTATTTAAGATCACTGCTGCGGCGTGCCTGCCTTTGGCAATCAACTCGCCTGCCGCCAATGAGAATACTGTCGCCGCGTGACGCATGGACCGTCCGGAGTGTGTCCCGCCCCCGGCTTTCACTACATCAGTGTCGCCTAGGATGATGCGCACCTTTTCGACCGGAACCGCGATCAGATCCGCCACCACCTGTGCGAAGCTTGTTTCATGTCCTTGTCCGGCCGGCTGGGTTCCAATGACAACCTCGACGCCGCGTTCCGGAGAAACTGCAAGGCGGGCCTGCTCTTTCGGCGCGCCAATAGAGGACTCGACGTAATTGGCAAGGCCTCGCCCGAGAAGCTTGCCGCGCTTGCTGGCGTTCCGCCGGCGTGCCTTGAAGCCGTCCCAATCGGCCAGGCGCATGGCGAGATCCATGTTTTCCGCATAGCGCCCGCTGTCGTAAAGCATGCCGACAGCATTGCGGTAGGGCATCGCCCGCGGCCGCACCAGATTACGCCGGCGCAAGGTGACGCGATCAATACCAAGTTGGTTTGCAGCAATGTCGATGAGCCGCTCGAGAGCAAACGTAATCTCCGGCCGGCCGGAACTGCGATAAGCCTGGGTGGGCGCCGTATTGGTGAAAACAGCCATCGCCCGGAGCGACGCCACCGGAATATCGTAGCTGCCGGTGATCAATCCGGAGCCCTTGCTCAGGGGCGACAGCGAGACGCAGCGCGCCCCGACGTTGCTGATATTGGTGGCGCGCAGGGCGAGAAACCGTCCGCGTTCGTCGAGAGCGAGTTCAAATTTTGCCACCAGGTCGCGGCCCTGGTAGTCGCTGATAAAACACTCCGAACGCGTGGCGGTGTACTTGACCGGGCGGCCCAGCTTACGGGAAGCCCACAACACCAGCCCAAATTCGACATAAACGCGATTACGTGTGCCGAAGTTTCCGCCGACATCATAAGACAGCACACGAATTTTTTCCGGGTCGATTCCAAGGGCGGCGGCAAGCTCGCGCTTTTGCCGCACCGCGCCGCCGCTGCCTGCATAAATAGTGTAGCGCCCGGTCGCTTTATCGTAGTGCGCCACCGCGGCGCGCGGTTCCATCGGCGCCCCGGTCACGCGGCCGACGTAAAACTCCTTCCTGACGACATGCGCTGCGCTCGCCAGGATTTGATCGGTCTCGGTGGCATGTCCGAAATCGGTATCGACCAGAACGTTATTGGCAATTTCATCCCAGACCACCGGGGCGCCTGGCCGCATGGCGTCTTCGGCGTGCAAAACGCACGGCAACGTCTCAAATGTGACTTCAACGGCTTCAGCGGCATCGATCGCCTGGTTCGGCGTTTCAGCAACCACCATTGCGATTGCTTCACCGACATGGCGGACCTTGTCCGTCGGGAGCAGGAGATGCGGGCCGAAGAAGACTTCGCCGCCGCCAGGTCCATGTAATTTCATATCGTATCTTGTTTTCGGCAGCGGATCGTGCGGGATTGCGCCGAGGTTGTCGGCCTGGCAATCCGCGCCTGTAAACGCGCCGAGTACACCGGGAAATTTTTTTGCCGATGCGGTGTCGATTCGGACAATGCGGGCATGCGCATGCGGCGAGCGCACCATGACCGCGTAGGTCTGCCCGGGAAAACAAAAGTCGTCGGTAAATTGGCCTCGCCCTGTCAGCAATCGCGCATCTTCGGTGCGCGGGAGCGGTTGACCTATAAAGCGGAACTTGGCGGGCTGTTCGGTCATCACTGAATGCGTGCAAGTTAAGTTCGGCCGCGCAGTTGACCGCAAATATCGCGAAAATCCAACCGCTGTTTAACTATTGGCGGCCATGCATGGGCGAAAAGCCTTGCTGCGATGCCGGCCATAGGAAATACTGAGGGACAGGAATAAGCGCAGCCATGAAACACGTAGCGATCAAATCCACCAATGCGCCGCTGCTCGTCGGGATCACCGGTGCGTCGGGGGTCATCTACGGTGTGAGGCTGCTGGAATTGCTGCGCGCCTGCAACATCGAGACGCATCTGATTGTCTCGCGCGCCGCGCAGATGACGCTGGCCTACGAAACAAAATTGAAACTTGCCGATGTCACGCAACTGGCCACGGTGGTTCATTCCAACAGTGACGTGGGTGCGGCCTGTTCAAGCGGCTCGTTTCGCACGCGCGGCATGGTGATCGCGCCATGCTCGATCAAGACCATGGCGGAAATTGCCACTGGAAACACGGCGAATTTGATCTCGCGTGCCGGCGATGTCGTCTTGAAGGAGCGCCGTCGCCTCGTTCTCCTGTTGCGGGAAACGCCGTTGCACATCGGGCACATCCGCAATATGGCGGCAGTGACGGAAGCCGGCGCTATCGTCTATCCGCCGGTCCCGGCATTTTATGCGTTGCCAAGCTCAATCGATGAAATGGTGGACCACACGCTTGCGCGCGTACTCGAGCTTTTCGAAATTGACGTCGGCAAGGTACACCGTTGGACGGGCGAGCGGGAGCGGCCGAAAACCCGCGAGCCGGCGGACCGTTCGTAGCGGGCAGGCACGCGCGTGATCAAGCAAGGCTCGGGCGACGGCAACCGCAACGAACTTCAGTACGACAATGAATTCTGGCGGTTCTCGCTCGCCGTCTATAAGCCGGCCGATGTGGCGGCCGAGTGTCTTGCCTTACAGGAGGCCGTCGGCCTCGACGTCAATCTTCTGCTGTTCTGCGCTTGGCTCGGCACCCGCGAAGTCGCTTTAAGC
>Ga0187765_10000174_pt1 | contig 22386 bp, 22 predicted proteins | sample 0216_QUI02_MP05__3_FD_133018 | JGI IMG/M metagenome (GOLD analysis project Ga0187765, IMG submission 133018) | Tropical peat soil microbial communities from peatlands in Department of Meta, Colombia - 0216_QUI02_MP05_10_MG | ecosystem: Environmental > Terrestrial > Soil > Wetlands > Peat ...
GCCACCCGCACCATGCGATTGACGACGTCGCGGCCCTGATCGGTCCGATAGTGCTTGGCCTTCGCCAGCACGATCTCGACCTCATTGTCGTGCGGCAGGTAGTTGAGCGTGGTGACGATCGACCAGCGGTCCATCTGGCCCTGGTTGATCTGCTGGGTGCCGTGATAGAGCCCCGACGTATCGCCGAGCCCGACCGTGTTAGCGGTCGCGAATAGCCGAAACGACGGGTGCGGCTTGATCACCTTGTTTTGGTCGAGCAGCGTCAAGCGGCCGGAGGATTCCAGCACGCGCTGAATGACAAACATGACATCGGGACGGCCGGCGTCATATTCGTCGAAACACAAGGCGACATTGTTCTGCAGCGCCCACGGCAGAATGCCGTCGCGGAATTCGGTGACCTGCATACCCTCGCGAATGACGATGGCGTCCTTGCCGATCAAATCGACACGGCTGATATGGCTGTCGAGATTGACCCGCACGCAAGGCCAATTCAGCCGCGCCGCGACCTGTTCGATGTGAGTCGATTTGCCGGTGCCGTGGTAACCGGTGACGATAACCCGCCGGTTGCGCGCGAAGCCGGCCAGAATGGCGAGCGTGGTCGGACGGTCGAAGCGGTAGTCCGGATCGAGTTCCGGAACGTGCTCGTCCGGCTCGGAATAAGCCGGGACTTCCAAATCGCTGTCGATCCCGAACACCTGCCGGACAGACACCTTCATGTCCGGCAAGCCGGGTTCACCAGTCGTATCAGTAGCGAGAGCCATTGCTCCTCCGTGACGTCGGCTCGGAGCGAAAAACCAAATCCGAGGCGCGAATCGGGTATCGGCAGCCGGCGGCGCGGTTAGATTTAGCAGAAAGTTCCGAGGCGGCGGAAGCCACCCAAAGATCAGCAGAAACCCGCCGATTTCAGGTAATTATAGGCTTGAATAATCTCCCGCAGCCGCGCTTCGGAACCCCTATCGCCACCATTGGCGTCAGGGTGATGCCGCTTAACCAAGATCTTGAACTTAAACTTGATATCGGCGCGTTTGGCATCCGCTTCAAGGCCGAGAACGTCGAGTGCGCGGCGTTGTGCATTGAAAATCTTGCGTGCCTCCGGCGCGGGGCGCGCATGACCGTGCCGCGCCTCCCATTCACCGAACAATGAAAACGGATCGTCGGTGGCAAAATTGGGCTCGCGAAAGCCACCTGCCGCGTTGCGGGTGCGCTTGCCTCCGATCGAACCCATTTTCCAGGTGGGCCGGTGCCCAGTGAGGGCTTCCTTCTGATATCTGGCGATCGCATCTTCGCTCATGCCGGCGAAGAAATTGTATGAATTATTATATTCACGGACATGTTCGAGGCAGAACTGCCAATATTCGCTGGCCCGCAAGCGGCCTTTCGGCGCGCGGTGCGTCGCCGACGCGCCACAGCCGGGCCATTGGCAGCCGGGAAGCTCCGCGCCGAGGCGGCGGTCCTGCTCCGGCTTGACCCGAATCCGGTCGAACAGCGGCGAGTGAGAGCGCATGGACAGATTATGCGGGCCTGTGGCGGTGCGGTTCAAGACTTGACAGCGGGCAAATCGCGCATCGCACCGGTACGCCTAACATTTTATTATGCCAATCATCCGAAACAGGCCTGAAATGGGAATGCAGGACATCATAACGACCAAGCTTATTGCCGCCTTCGCGCCGGAGAGCCTGCACGTCGAAGACGAATCTCGTCTGCATGAAGGCCACGCCGGCCACCGGCCGGGCGGCGAGACGCATTTCCGCCTGTATATTGTAGCGAAAGCCTTTCGCGGAAAGAGCCGGCTCGAACGGCACCGCATGATCAACGCGGCGCTGACGAACGAGCTCAAGGGCCGCGTCCATGCGCTCGCCATTCATGCGGCAGCGCCGGGAGAGAACGGCTAGTGGAGCGGATATCGGACCACTAGTGGTCGTCGGCGAGCGCCACTTGCGGCGCCAATTCGGGCTCCTTGAGCAACGCGATCAGATCGAGCGGCGCCGTGAACATCGCGAGCTGTCCGTCTGTTGTACGCGGCCATTGCTCGCGCGGCCGATCGCAATAAAGTTCGACGCCGTTGTCATCGGGGTCGCGCAGATAGAGCGCCTCGCTCACCCCGTGGTCGGAAGCGCCCTCGAGCGGAATATTTGCCGCCATCAGCCGCCGCAAGGCGTCGGCAAGCGCGGCGCGGCTCGGATAGAGCACGGCCAGATGATAAAGCCCTGTGCTGCCCGCGGGCGGCGGTTCGCCGCCGCGGCTCTCCCAGGTATTGAGTCCAATGTGATGATGATAACCGCCTGCGGAAATAAATGCCGCTTGCGGACCGCGCCGCTGCATCAACTGAAAGCCGAGCACGCCGCAATAGAAGTCGAGCGCGCGGTCGAGATCGGCGACTTTCAGATGGACATGCCCGATGCGAGTCCCAGGATCGATGGATGGTGCCGTCATTCAGCTCGCCTTTGCGATCGGTTTGCGGGTCAGCGGCGCAATGCGCAAAGCGGTGATGCGGTTGCGCGTCCGGCGCAGAACCTGAAAACGAAAGCCGTGAAACGTGAAACTCTGTCCCGGCTCCGGGATAGAGCGAGCCTCGTGAATGACAATGCCCGCAATCGTGGTCGCTTCATCGTCCGGAATATTCCAATCCATCGCCCGGTTGAGATCGCGGATCGGCACCCCGCCGTCGACATTGACCGAGCCGTCCGGAAGCGGTCGCACGCCGGGCACGGCAATGTCGTGCTCGTCTCTGATGTCCCCGACAATCTCTTCGATGATATCTTCAAGCGTCACCAGACCTTCGAGTTCGCCGTATTCGTCGACCACGAGCGCGAACGGCGTCTTGCGGTGTCGGAATGCTTTGAGCTGCTCGGCCACCGGAGTGGTATCCGGCACGAACCACGGCGCCTTCGCCAAGCCTGGAATGTCGATTTTGGAAGTATCGCCTTTGGCGGAGTGCAGTGCGCGCCAAAGCTCCTTGGCGTTGAGCACACCGATGACGTTCTCAGGTGAATTGCGCCATAGCGGAATACGTGTGACGCCCGCCGCTAGCACGGCATCGATCAGTTCATGCACCGGCTCGTCGGCATCGAGCATCACCATCTTGGTGCGATGGATCATCACATCGGAGACCGTGAGTTCGCGCAAGTCGAGCAAGCCGCCCATCATGTCGCGGTCAAGCTTTTCGACGACGCCGGCGCGATGCATCAGATCGACGGCGCCGCGCAGTTCCTCGCTTGGCGATAGAATCGATTGAATCCTGCCGACCGGCATACCCAGCCCGCGCAAGATCCACCGCACCATCCACTCGACCACGCGCAAGAACGGCGAAAACAAACGCACCGTGCGCTGCACCGGACTCGCTACTGCCAGCGCCATGCGGTCGGGAGCGTTGAACGCTGCGGTCTTCGGCAAAACCTCGGCAAGGATGAAGATCACCAGTGTCATCGCGAAGGTCGCATAGATGACCCCTGGGTGGCCGAAATAGACCAGCAACAGGCCGGTCGCCAAAGTCGAGGCTGCTATGTTGGTAAAATTATTGGCAAACAAGATCGCGCCAAGGAGCCGTTCACGGGTTGCCATCAGCCGGTTGACGATACCGGCCTCGCGGTTGCCCTGTTTTTCCAGACGCAACATCGCCGCGCGCGAGGACGCCGCGAGCGCCGTCTCGCTCGCGGAGAAAAATGCCGAAATCAAAAGGCACAGAACGACCGCCAAGACGGTCAACCAATCGACAACGCTCATCGCTAGTAGTCCGATTCTAACATTCGCATCCGGGTCCGGCAGTTCTCATGCGAATGTTAGAATCAAAGGACCACTAGCAAATATAAGCCTTAGTGGAGCTTTTGGATTTGACATTCGCTTTCACGAGTTCGCGGCCAGGTGGGTAGCGAATGTCAAATCCGCTCCACTAGGCAAGCTTTTCGTTCAAAAAGGCGCGCACGTCGCCCTCCGCGACCCCGGTTTCGATCACCGCCGAGCCGATGGCGCGCACGAGGATAAATGTAAGCATTCCCCGCCTGACTTTCTTGTCCTGGCCGATCAATTCCATGACCCGGTCGAGGCTGGGCAGAGGGCCGCAAATAGCAGCGGGACTCGTCGGCAGACCCACTTCGGCGAAATGACGCTTGACCCGCTCGGCCTCGGAGGCGGGGATAAGGCCGCGGCGCGCTGAAAATTCAAAGGCCAGTACCATGCCGACGGCAATCGCCTCGCCGTGCAGCAGCCGATCGGAAAATCCGCAAGCCGCCTCCAGGGCGTGACCGAAAGTATGACCGAGATTAAGGAGCGCGCGCTCGCCGGTCTCGCGCTCATCACGGCCAACGATCGCCGCTTTGGCGCGGCAGGCGACCGCGACCGCATGTTCGCGCGCTGAACCGCGCGACGAGGCCACGGCAAAAATGTCGCGCCAATGCGCTTCCAGCCAGGAAAAGAACGCGGCATCGCCAAGAAGGCCGTATTTCACCAGTTCGGCGTAACCGGCGCGGAATTCGCGTTCCGGCAGAGTGTCGAGGAGCGCAGTATCGGCAACCACCAGAATGGGCTGGTGGAATGCTCCGATCAGATTTTTTCCCTGCCTTGAATCGATGGCGGTCTTGCCGCCGACCGAAGAGTCGACCTGCGCCAAAAGCGTTGTCGGCACCTGGATGTAATCGAGGCCGCGCCGCACCACTGCGGCGGCGAAACCGGCGAGATCGCCGATCACCCCGCCGCCAAGCGCTACGATCAGATCACTGCGTTCGATCTGCGCATCGAGAATCGCCTCACAGGCCTGTTCGAGCACGCCATAGCTTTTTGAGGACTCACCCGGCGGCACGATCATCTGGCCGCTCGTTATGCCGGCGCGCTTGAGCGCCGCTTGCGCGGGCGCCATGGCATGAGCGGCAACGTTTTCGTCAGTGACGATAAAAACCTTGGCACCCGGCCGCAGTTCGGCGATGCGCGCTCCCAGCGTCGCGATGACGCCGCGCCCGATCACGATATCGTAGCTGCGCGGCCCGAGTGAGACCGGCACGATCTCGGCATCGCCGCGCACCAGCGCGGTCATGACTGGCTCCGTTCCGAGACCGCTGCGCCGAGAAAGTCGGCCAGCCGTTCGGTCATTTCGGCAACCACCGCATCGTGCGGCACGTCGCGCGACTGCACCGTCAGATCGGCTTGCGCATAGATCGGCTCACGCTCCGCCAAAAGCTCGCGCAACGTGGTAGCGGGATCGGCGGTTTGCAGCATCGGACGCTCGACCTTGCGTTTGCTGATTCGCCGCAGCAACAGATCGAATTCCGCCGATAGCCACACCGAAACGCCCCGTTCTTGAATGAGCGCGCGGGTTGCCGGATTCATCACCGCGCCGCCGCCGGTTGCCAGAACCTGCGGACCGCCGTTGAGCAATCGTGCGATGACCCGTGCTTCGCCGCTGCGGAAAGCGGCCTCGCCATGACGAGCGAATATGTCGGCGATGCTCATGCCGGCGGCGCGTTCAATTTCGGCGTCGGCATCGACGAAGGGAATGGCCAGACGCGTCCCGAGCCGCCGGCCGATCGAGGATTTGCCGACGCCCATCATCCCAATCAGGACGATCGAGCGATCGCCAAGGCGCGCCACGATGGCCGGCGCCGAACCGTTGATAGTCGATTTTTTATCATCAAAATCAGTCATTTAGAGTGCTAGCCTTAGATAAACCCACGCCGATCGCGGCGGCATCACCGTAACAGACGCCATCGTACCCGTTCCCGGCGGGCGGCACCAACCGGATGCGGCTTCCTTAAGGCGGCTTTGAATCGCCGCGCTCAGCGACGCATGGATCGAAACCACGAATGCAGAACCGCACGAGCATTAATAATTTGGTACTTTCGCGAGAGATTTGATTCTGAAGTTCGCCGGCAAGGTTTACTGCAAGTGCCTGCGGCCTTCACGGTGGGGACGGCGGACGAATGCCCAGCCTGGTGCGGCTTTTGACGATCGTCGGCCTGTTGTGCGCCGTCATCTATGGCGGGCTCTATGCGCTTGCGCATTTCGTGCAGCCGAAGCCGCGTGAAATTTCCGTTTCGATCCCGCCCGACAAATTTTTCAAGGAACACTAAGAGATCATGGCCGGCGCATCGCCGCATGCGGCGCGAAGTTCCGACGAGCGGCTCCTTCGGCTCTATTTCGACATGCTCGCGGCCGAGCGCGGCGCCGGCGCCAACACGCTTGCCGCCTATCGGCGCGATCTCGAAGATCTTTGCTTCTATCTGCGAGGGTTGCGGCGCAGTGTCGCCTCGGCGCGCACCGGCGATTTGCGCGCCTATCTGGAAGAGCTTTCTCGACGCGGACTGAAGGCGACGACCGCAGCGCGCCGGCTATCGGCAATGCGCCAGCTGTACCGCTTCCTCTACAGCGAAGGTCACCGCAGCGACGATCCCGCCGCGGTGCTCGAAGGGCCGAAGCGGCAACGCGCTTTGCCAAAAATACTGAGCATGGCCGAGGTCGATCGTCTGTTGCGGGCGGCCGCGCAATGCGACCCGGCGGCGGCGCCGCCAGTACGGTTGCGGGCGGCGCGGCTGACCTGCTTGCTCGAGATTTTATATGCGACCGGATTGCGCGTGTCCGAATTGGTGGCGCTGCCGATCGCGGCGGCGCGCCGGGATACCCGCGTCATCGTGGTGCGCGGCAAGGGCAATAAAGAACGTCTGGTGCCGCTCAACGAGGCGGCGCGCCGCGCTATTGCCGATTATCTGGCGCTCCGCACCCGCTCCGGCGCGACGCAATCGCAATGGCTGTTCCCGTCGTTCGGCGACAGCGGGCATTTGACGCGACAGCATTTGGCGCGCGAGTTGAAGACCTTGGCGGCCGCGGCCGGGCTGCGAGCCGACCAGGTCAGCCCCCACGTGTTGCGCCACGCTTTTGCCAGTCATCTCCTGCACAATGGCGCCGATCTGCGTGTGGTGCAGACGCTTCTCGGCCACGCCGACATTTCGACCACCCAAATCTATACCCATGTGCTGCAGGAGCGCTTGAAAAGTCTGGTACGCGACTTGCACCCCTTGGCGCGTGAATAAGCTTGGCGCATGAATAATATGTCTGGCCTCGCCAGTTCCGGTGGTGCAATTAGCTTTGGTTATGCGCAGCTATCTCGATTTTGAAAAACCGGTCGCCGAACTGGAGGCCAAGATTGAAGAATTGCGCGCGCTGCAAAGCAACGGCGAGTCCATTGCGATCGGCGACGAAATAAACCGCATCGAAGGCAAGGCTGCGCTTGCGCTCAAAGAGCTCTATGGCGGGCTGACGCCGTGGCAGAAGACGCAAGTGGCGCGGCATCCGCAACGCCCGCACTGCCTTGATTACGTGAATGCCCTGATTACCGACTTCGTGCCGCTCGCCGGCGACCGCAAGCACGGCGAAGACGCGGCGATCGTCGGCGGCTTCGGCCGCTTCCGCGGTGAGAGCGTTTGCGTGATAGGCCATGAGAAGGGTTCCGATACCGACACGAGGTTGAAACATAATTTCGGCATGGCGCGGCCGGAGGGCTATCGCAAAGCGGCGCGGCTGATGACCATGGCGGATCATTTCGAGATCCCCGTCGTCGCGCTGGTCGATACCGCGGGCGCCTATCCGGGCATCGGCGCGGAAGAACGCGGACAGGCCGAGGCGATTGCGCGCTCGACCGAAGCCTGTCTCGACATCGGCGTCGCGAATGTGGCGGTGATTATCGGCGAAGGCGGATCCGGCGGCGCGATCGCGATCGCCACGGCAAACCGCGTGCTGATGCTCGAGCACGCGATTTACAGCGTGATTTCTCCCGAGGGGGCAGCGTCAATTCTGTGGCACGATACCAGCAAAGCCGAGGATGCCGCATCGAGCCTGAAAATTACCGCCCAAGACCTCGTTCGCTTCGGCATCATCGACGAGATCGTGCCGGAGCCGACCGGCGGAGCGCACCGCGATCCGCCTGCAGCCATCAACGCCGCCGCGGAGGCAATCGCCGAAGCGCTTTCCGAATTGCGTGGCCTGGACCGGTCGACCATCGTCAGATTGCGGCGGGAGAAATTCGTCGCGTTCGGGCGGACACTCGGCTAAGCGGGCCGCACTTCTGCGAACGCGCAATTGCCACAATATCGCCGCGATTCTTCCACGTGGCCCGGCATGGTTGCTAAACCCTTGGATTTAAGGGACAAATTATCCGATAATTTACCAATCATTTAGCCACAGGGTGTTCAACCAAGGGGCCGGCGGCAGCTGCCTTGCGAAAGCCGCTTGTTGCGGATAACGATTACAAGCGATGATGGCGCGGGGGATGGTCCATCTGTCGGGGGATCTTGCTTTGATCCGCAGCTATTTCGGCCGCGCGCTGGGGCGCCGCGGCGCTGGTTGGCGTGCCGTTGCGACAGCAACGGTGCTCGCCTGCGGCTTTGCGCTCGCGGGCTGCTACGGCGAAGAGGGTTATCAGCTGCCGGCGAGGGCGATGAAGGAACTGTCGCCGGAAATGCTGGCGCTGCTGCAGCAGAAAAATATGCCGAAAGACTCTCCGATCCTCGTGCGCGTGTTTAAGGAGGAATCGGAGCTGGAGGTTTGGAAAGAGGACACTACCGGCCTTTATCAGCTCTTGAAGGTGTATCCGATCTGCCGGTGGTCCGGCGAATTGGGACCGAAGAAAGTGGAAGGCGACCGGCAGGCGCCTGAGGGCTTCTATTCGATCACGCCCGGCTTGATGAATCCAAATTCCAATTACTACCTCGCGATCAACATGGGCTTTCCCAACGCCTATGACAAAGCCAACGGCTACAGCGGCGGATTTTTGATGATTCACGGCGACTGTTCGTCGCGCGGCTGCTACGCCATGACCGACGAACAGATCGGCGAAATCTACTCGCTGGCGCGCGAATCGTTCTTAGGCGGCCAGAAGGAATTCCAAATCCAGGCCTATCCCTTCCGCATGACCGCGGCGAATTTGGCGAGGCATCGCACCAATCCGAACATGCCGTTCTGGAAGATGCTCAAGGAAGGCAACGACCATTTCGAAGTGACCCATATGGAGCCGAAGGTCGATGTCTGCGAGCGGCATTACGTTTTCGATGCGCAGCAGCCGGCTGACTCGACCAAGGCGCTGGTGTTCACCCCGGCCGGTCGCTGTCCGGTTTACGAAGTGCCCCAGGAGATCGCCGGACCGGCGCTGGAGAAGCAGCGTAACGACGAATATCAGATTGCGCAGCTGACCAACCTGAATACGCCTGTGGCGCCGGTCGTCATGGGCACCGATGGCGGCATGAATCGGATCTTCGTCGCCAAACTCCAGGAGACCCAGCCGGTCTACGACAATGACGGCCACATCCATGCCCCGCCGATCCATCCGGGCATGCCGGCGCCGACCATCAGCGGTCCGCGCGAGGACCCGCAAGCCGGCATGAAGACAGCCTCAATCCAAAAGCCGGGCCTGTTTGGCGGTCTGTTCGATCGGACCACGACCCAGAGCACCGGCCAAAGCAACGCCCCGACTACCGGCCAAGTCGCTTCCGCGAGTACGAACTCCAGCAACGAAGGCTTCTTCGCGCGGTTATTCAAGCCGAAGAGCGATGCCGCGTCGCAGCCCGCGCCACAGGGGACAGCGCTGGCAGGCTTAAGACCGGCCCCGGAACCGCGCAAAGCCGAGGCGGCGAAGGCTGAAACGGCTAAATCCGACCCGCAAAAGCTCGAAGCGCAAAAAACGGAAGCGCCGGCTGCGGCCGCATCGCGCTCCTCGGCGCCAGTGCCACAAGTCGCCAGCGCTGCACCGCCGGCAACGCTGATCAAAGGCGCCCAACCGGTCGTTCCGACGGGCTCATTCGACGGACGCTGGGCGGGGCTGCAGTAGTCAGCAAGCCGGTAATCAGTAATCAGAGGATATCGCGCTTCCGATTACTGACCACGGTTTCCGATTCCGGCTAGGCGTATCTCCCGTGGCAGTGCTTGTATTTTTTGCCTGAGCCACACGGGCATGGCTCGTTGCGACCGACCTTGCCCCAACTCTGCGGATCTTGAGGATTGCGGGCCGGCGCTTGTGGCCGCAACGACGGTGAGCGCATCGGCGCGGCTCCCGCGATCGCCTCGCCTGCGCCAAGCCCACCGCCTGGACCGATGCCGTGCCGGGCCAAGGTTTCCGCGCCGGCGAGCGCCAGCGCCATCTCATCTTCGCCGGTCGTCGGGTCGATCTTGTGGGCTACCATTGCCGGCAGCGCTGCCGGCTGCTGCGGCGGCGCCGCTTGGATTTCGACGCGCATGAGCTGCGCGGTTACGGCTTCGCGCAGGCTCTGGCTCATATTCTCGAACAGGCTGAAGGCCTCGGCCTTGTATTCATTGAGAGGATCGCGCTGCCCATAGCCGCGGAATCCGATCACCTGACGCAAGTGATCGAGCATCACGAGGTGCTCGCGCCAGAGATGATCGAGCGTCTGCAGCAGGATCGATTTCTCGATATAGCGGATGACGTCGGGGCCCCATTGCGCGACTTTGGCCGCCATATGTTCGTCGGCGCGCCGCTCAACGCGCGTGAAAATCTCTTCGTCGGCGATGCCCTCTTCCTTGGCCCATTCATCGGCCGGCAGATCGAGGCCGAGCACGCGCTTGAGTTCCTCGCGTAGCCCAGCCGTGTCCCATTGCTCCGGATAAGCATTCTCCGGCACGTGCTTGGCAACCAGGTCGTCAATCACGGTGTGGCGCATGTCGGCCACCACTTCGCCGACCGCCTGGTCTTCCATCCATTCGACGCGCTGATCGAAAATGACCTTGCGCTGATCGTTCATCACGTTGTCGAACTTGAGGATGTTCTTGCGGATGTCGAAATTGCGCGCCTCGACCTTTTGCTGCGCTTTTTCCAGCGCCTTGTTGATCCAGGGGTGAATGATCGCTTCGTTCTCCTTCAAGCCGAGCCGCTGCAGCATGCCATCGAGCTTGTCGGTGCCGAAAATGCGCATCAGGTCGTCTTCAAGCGACAAGAAGAATTTGGAGTGACCGGGATCGCCCTGGCGGCCGGAACGGCCGCGCAACTGATTGTCGATGCGACGGCTTTCATGGCGTTCGGTCCCCAGCACGTAGAGACCGCCGGCCGCGAGCGCTTTCTCCTTCAAACGCGCGACTTGAGCGCGGATATCGCCGGCCTGCGCACTCTTCTCGCGTTCGCGTTGATCCTCAATATCGGCCAGTTCCTGCCGAATGCGCATATCGGCATTGCCGCCGAGTTGAATGTCGGTGCCGCGGCCGGCCATATTGGTGGCGATCGTGATCGCGCCCGGCACGCCGGCTTGCGCGACGATATAGGCTTCCTGCTCGTGGTAGCGGGCATTGAGGATAGCGAACACCTTGGCCTTGGATGCGCCCTCATCCCCGGAATAAAGCGCCGCAAATGCATTGGGATCGGCGAAATCGTGCTGCTCCCAACCCTGCTTGCGGAGCATTTCGGCGAGCTGTTCGGACTTTTCAATCGAGGTCGTACCGACCAGCACCGGCTGACCGCGTGCCTTGCAGTCCTCGATAAGAGTCAAAATCGCGCGGAATTTCTCCGGCGCGGTGCGATAGACCTCATCGTCATCGTCGAGGCGGATCATCGGCATGTTGGTCGGAATTTCCAGGACCTCCAAATTGTAGATGTCCTGGAATTCGTCCGCCTCCGTAACCGCGGTGCCGGTCATGCCGGCGAGCTTCTCGTACATGCGGAAGAGGTTCTGAAAGGTGATCGAGGCGAGCGTCTGGTTCTCCGGCTGGATCACCTGATGCTCCTTGGCCTCGAGCGCCTGATGCAGCCCTTCGGAGTAGCGCCGGCCTGGCATCATGCGGCCGGTGAACTCGTCAATGATCACCACCTCGCCATTGCGAACGATGTAGTCCTTGTCACGGGCAAACAGCTTGTGCGCCCGCAAAGCTTGGTTGACGTGATGGACGACCGAGACATTCTCGACGTCGTAAAGGGAATCCGATTTCAGAAGCCCGGCGTCGCGGAACCAGTTCTCCATCTTCTCCATGCCGACTTCAGTCAGATTGACGGTGCGCTGCTTCTCGTCGAGCTCGTAGTCGGCTTTGTCCAGGCGGGGAATGTACGCGTCGATGGTATTGTAGAACTCGGAGCGGTCGTCGAGCGGACCGGAGATGATCAGCGGCGTGCGCGCCTCGTCGATCAAGATCGAATCGACCTCGTCGACGATGGCGTAGATGCGGCCACGCTGCACCATATCCTCGAGCCGGTACTTCATGTTGTCCCGCAGATAGTCGAAGCCGAGCTCGTTGTTGGTGCCGTAAGTGACGTCGCAGTCGTATTGTTTCTTGCGCTGTTCGTCGTCGAGCCCGTGCACGATGGTGCCAACCGTCAGGCCCAAGAACCCGTAGATCTGGCCCATCCATTCGGCATCGCGCTTGGCGAGATAATCGTTGACGGTGACGACGTGCACGCCGCGGCCGGCGAGTGCGTTGAGATAGACCGGAAGCGTGGCGACCAGCGTCTTGCCTTCGCCGGTCTTCATCTCGGCGATCTTGCCTTCGTGCAGAACCATGCCGCCGATGAGCTGGACGTCGAAGTGGCGCTGGCCGAGCGTGCGCTTGGCAGCCTCGCGGACAGTGGCAAAAGCCGGCACCAGGATATCGTCCAGCGTCCGCCCCTCGGCAAGCTGCTGCCTGAAGGCGTCGGTTCGCGCGCGCAACGCCTCGTCCGAAAGCGCTTCCAACTCCGATTCCAGCGCATTGATTTCGTCGACGCGCGGCCGATAAGAGCGGATCCGGCGGTCGTTCGAGGAACCAAACAGCTTGCGGGCGACTGCCCCGATCATCGTATTATCCCTTGGAATGCCGGCTTATAAGGCCGCTTTGACGACAACACGATTTTTCCGGAAATCCGTTCCCGCTGCTCGGACGATGCCGTTGTGTCTCGCCGGCGGCGCAAACCCAACCGCCAGAAAATACGGCGCTATTCGGGCGGTGACGAGGCGACTGAACATCCCGATGTAGGCCGAGAGATAGGAGGGGGTCGTTTTGTTGTCAATGCGATGACGCTTTCACGCGATCGTTAGGCGTAGCCCGATTTGTCCCATTGCCAAGGCTGGGGCGATTGGGCGAGTGTCCGCACCGCATATTAACCGGCAGGACGCCCCGACTGGGCGCAGAACTGGGCCCAGGAATAGCCTAGATGCGGCCCAACAGACTTTCGCGGTCTCGCCGCTTCGGCTAGCTGTGGTGCTTAACCCGTCGTGGCGAAGTCGGGCCATCTTGGCAAAGGATCACCTGTAAAGGATCACCTGCAAAGGATCACTTGCAAAGGATCACGTTGATGTCTTTCCCACGTTTATTTGCTGCTCGCATACTGGGTGCGGTTGCGCTTGTGGCGCTGCTGACCGCGCCGATCGCAGTGCGCGCAGAGGATTCCGATCCGGTTCTTGCTCGTGCTAACGGCGTCGATATCCGGCAGAGCGATCTGGCCTTGGCTGAAGAGGACATCGGCTCGGCAATGCCGCAAATGGGTCCCGATCAGAAACGGGACTATCTCATCACCTATCTCGCTGACGTCATCATCCTGGCGCAGTCCGCCGATCAGCATCAGCTCGCCAATCGCGACGACGTCAAGCAGCGGATCGAATTCGAGCGGCACAAGGCGTTGATGGAAGCGTTGTTACAGGATGCCGGCAAAGCCGCCATGACCGACGAGGCGATGCATAAGATTTATGACGAAGCGATCAAGCAGACTCCGAACGAGGAGGAGGTCCGCGCCCGCCACATTCTGGTCCCGACCGAAGGCGAGGCCAAAGACATCGCGGCGCAACTGAAGAACGGGGCGGATTTCGCCGCTCTGGCGAAGGAAAAATCCAAGGACCCGGGCGCGGCCGAAGGCGGCGAACTCGGCTGGTTCACCAAGGATCAGATGGTGCCGGAATTCGCCGAAGCCGCCTTCAAGCTCGATAAGGGCCAGATGTCCGATCCGATTAAGACGCAATTCGGCTGGCACATTATCCAGGTCGAAGACAAGCGCATCAAACCGACGCCGACCTATGATCAGGTCAAGGGTCAGTTGCAGAACTACGTCGCGCGCCGCGCTCAAGCCGAGCTTGTGGACAATTTGCGCAAATCGGCAACGATCGAACGGTTCGACCAGCCGGCCGGCCAGTCCAACCCGTCCACGCTTAATCCTGCCGCGCCGTCGAAGAAGTAGTCAGCGGCACACCCGCACTGTAGTTATACCGTCACCCTGAGGAGCGACCCTCGAAGTGCGGCAGCCTCTGCACTTGGGGCCGTAGCCTTCAAGGACCGCGGAGCTTGTCACCAGCCCTGCCACTTCGGCCGGACCGTTGGCGGCCACCTCAGGATGACGGGAAACAGAATGCCTGCATCGATCTCTCCACTCGCGCCGAAGACCACGCCGCATTTGCCGCCCATCGCCGGGGTGCGGCTGGCCACGGCGCAGGCGGGCATCCGCTATCGGGACCGCACCGATGTGATGCTCGCGTTGCTCGACCCGCAAACCAGCGTTGCCGGCGTGTTCACCCGTTCGAAATGTCCGTCGGCGCCGGTTGAATGGTGCCGCGCGCAGATCAAGGGCGGCCGCGCGCGCGCACTGGTCGTCAATTCCGGCAATGCCAATGCCTTTACCGGCAAAAGCGGGCGCCAGGCCTGTGCGCTGACTGCAAAATTCGCCGCTGGCGCAGTCGGCTGTAAGACTTCCGAAGTTTTTCTCGCTTCGACCGGCGTGATCGGCGAACCCCTCGATGCGCAAGCCTTTGGCCGCGTCATGGCTGGCCTTGCCGGTGCTGCGCGCCCGGACGGCTATGGCGAGGCGGCAAAAGCGATCATGACGACCGATACGTTTCCGAAACTGGCGACAGCGCGCGCTCGGCTTGGCGGGACGGATGTCACCATCAACGGTTTCGCCAAAGGCGCCGGTATGATCGCCCCGGATATGGCGACGATGCTCGCCTTCGTTTTTACCGACGCGCCTATTTCCACTCCGGTCCTGCAATCGGTATTGCGCGAGGCTGTGACCGATACGTTCAACGCGGTCACCATCGACGGCGACACCTCGACCTCCGACACCGTGCTGGCATTTGCCACCGGTGCGGCGGCGGCATCGCGCATCAGTCGCAGCAATGACCCGCGGCTGCCGGCATTTCGCAAGGCATTCGCCGGCGTCCTGGGCGATCTTGCCGAGCAAATCGCTCGCGACGGCGAGGGCGCGCGCAAGCTGGTCGAGATCGTCATCGAAGGCGCCGTGTCCAAAAGTTCGGCGCGCCGCATCGCGCTTTCGATCGCCAATTCGCCTCTGGTCAAAACCGCGATAGCCGGTGAGGACGCCAATTGGGGCCGCGTGGTGATGGCAGTCGGCAAGGCCGGAGAGCCGGCCGATCGCGACCGGCTATCGATCTGGTTCGGCGGCATTCGCGTCGCGCACAAGGGTGCGCGCGACCAAGCTTACGACGAAGCGGCGGTTTCCGCCGCGATGAAGCGGCCGGAGATCAGCCTGAAAGTCGCGCTCGGGTTGGGCAAGGGTCGCGATCGCGTGCTCACTTGCGACCTGACCAAAGAATATGTCGCGATAAACGGGGATTATCGAAGTTGATCGCGTCCATCAAACACATCCGGACCTCGGTGCTTGACATCGCTTACGAGGAGAGCGGCGCGCCTGACGGCATGCCGGTGTTTCTCATGCATGGCTGGCCCTACGATCCCCGCTGTTATGACGCAGTGATCGCGCCGCTCGCCGCGGCAGGCGCCCGCGTCATCGTGCCTTACCTGCGCGGTTTCGGTGCGACGCGTTTTGTTGCCCAGGCCACGCCGCGCTCGGGCCAGCAGGCCGCGCTCGGCAACGATCTGCGCGAAATGATGGATGCGCTTTCGCTCGAGCGCGCCGTGCTCGCCGGCTACGATTGGGGCGGCCGTGCCGCTTGCATCGTGGCGGCGTTATGGCCGCAGCGCGTGCACGGCCTGGTTAGCGTGAACTCCTACAATATCCAAAACATTCCAGCCGCCGAAGCGCCGGTGACACCGGCGCAGGAGCACCGCCTCTGGTATCAATGGTATTTCCAGATGCAACGGGGACACGCTGGAGTCGAAGCCAACCGGCGCGAGCTGTGCCGGCTGCTGTGGCGATTGTGGTCGCCGCATTGGTCTTTCGATGAAGTAACTTTCGAGCGCAGCGCGGCGTCGTTCGATAATCCCGATTTCGTCGCTGTGACGATCCACTCTTATCGCCATCGCTACGGCAACGCGCCGGGCGATCCCAGGCTCGAGGAGATCGAGCAGCAGTTGGCGCAACAACCCAAGATCACGGTGCCGACGATTGCATTGCAAGGCGAGGCCGACGGCGTGCATCCGCCCGAGAGCTCCGCGCATCATGCGGCTTTCTTCACCGGCCCCTATCAGCGGCGCGTGCTGCCGCGGATCGGGCATAATCCGCCGCAGGAAGATCCAAAAAACTTCGCCGATGCCGTGGTCGAGATGATGCGGATTTAACGCCGATGAGAAACCGGTGAGTGTCAAACTGGTGCTCGTCGCCGCCTGCGCCTTGATCGATCCCGATGGCCGGGTGCTGATCGCGCAGCGGCCCCCCGGCAAAGCGATGGCCGGTTTATGGGAATTTCCCGGCGGCAAGGTCGAATCCGGCGAGCGGCCGGAGCAGTGTCTCATTCGCGAACTCAAAGAGGAGCTGGGCATCGCGGTGAAGGAAGACTGTCTGGCGCCGCTGACATTCGCAAGCCACCTTTATCCCGATTTCTATCTGCTCATGCCGCTGTATGTGTGCCGGCGTTGGGAGGGCTTCGTTCAGGCCAAAGAGGCGCAGCAGCTGAAATGGGTGCGGCCGCATGACCTGCGCCAATATCCGATGCCGCCGGCCGACGAACCGCTGATCGCGCATCTTGCGGCATTGATTTAGAGCCTGATCGTGAAAAGTGGATACCGGTTTTCGGAACAGATCATGCTCAATCAAAACGCTAGAGCGGTGATCGATTCAATATGAAACGATTACCGCTCTAGCGGCCGGCCTTATCACCGGCCGAAATCTCGCGCGTGCCAAGCGCATCGGCGAGCCGCGTCTTGGCCGATCCCGGCTTCAGCGGCTGCTGCTGATCAGGATGTGGCGCCCAGCCCGACAGCCACACAATGTCGAAAGTCGCCCGAATGCGACCATCGGCATCGCCAAAGCGGCGGGCGTAAACATCCGCCATCCGCATAACCGTCCGGCGCCGCAGCGGCGCGCGGCGGCGTGCCAAGAGCGCGTTGGTAGCGCCCATGCGCCGCAGATCGTGCATCAAATCAAAGACCGAGCCGTAACGGACCGTCAGGCGTTCGACATCGGTTACCGGCAGGGCAAATTCCGCCCGCTGCAGCAAGCCGCCAAGCTGACGCAGATCGGCGAATGGCGCCACGCGCGGCGAGGCGCCACCTTCGATTTCACTTTCGGCTTGCGCAAAAGCTTGCCGCAGCTCGGTTAGTGTTTCACCGCCGAACAACGCAGCCAGAAACAAACCATCCGGCTTGAGCGCGCGGCGGATTTGCGCAAGGACACCCGGCAGGTCATTGGCAAAATGCAGCGCCAAGCCCGACGTCACGAGATCGAGACTGCCGTCGCGAAATGGCAACGCCTCTTCGTCGGCAATCACGAACGGCTTGGCGCGGGCGATCACGTCGGCCCCCACGATCGTTGCCACGGTGCCGAGCCGGTGCAGCGCCATGCGCACCGCTTCGCCAGGGCTGCCAAGATCGACACCGAGGTCGAAGCGGCGCAGCACCACGCTTAAGCGATCGGCGAACTCGCCGGCGACATGGTCGAGTAAAAAATGGCCCGCAGGCGATGCCGCCGCCCGGAAGCGCCGCCGGCGCTGCAGCAAACGGTCAAAGATCAACGGGCTCTCAGCCATGCTCTCGGCCATACTCTCAACCGTCATCATCCCATGTCGCACAGCATGTGTCGCCACGGCCGGCCATGACAATCACCCTCGGGGACGCTAGCGTGGCGCGTCATGATCTCTGAAGGCACCGCTCTTGCCACTCCGCTCAAGCGCTTCGCCGGCACGGCGCATTCGGCGTTGCGCCGCGTGCTCGATCTCGCGCTGCCGCCGCTATGCGCCGCCTGCCGTGAACCGGTCGAGGGCCGCGGGCTGTGTCCGGCGTGCTGGTCGAAACTGTCCTTCATCACGCGACCCTATTGCGAGCGACTCGGCACGCCTTTCGTCTACGACCCTGGACCGGGCATCTTGTCGATGGAGGCGATTGCCGATCCGCCGGCTTATAACCGCGCCCGAGCCGCGGTACGTTTCGATGAAATTTCGCGGGCGCTGGTGCATGGGCTCAAATATGGCGATCGGCTCGACCTTGCACCAATGATGGGCCGCTGGATCGGCCAGGCCGGGCGCGAACTGCTCGCCGAGGCCGACGCGCTCATCCCAGTGCCGCTGCATTGGCGGCGCTTATGGGCGCGACGTTTCAATCAGTCGGCCATGCTGGCCGCGTCGGTGTCGCGTCAAACCGGCGTGCCGGTCGCCGCCGGCGCGCTCAAGCGAGTCAAGCCAACCGCGCAGCAGGTTGGATTATCGCGCACCGAGCGGGCCGCCAACGTTCAAGGGGCGTTTCGCGTGCCCGCCGACAGCAAGGCGGCGGTGACCGGCCGCCGCCTGGTTTTGATCGATGACGTGCTGACATCGGGGGCTACCGTCGACGGCTGCGCCCGGGCGCTGTTGCGCGCCGGAGCCGCCAATGTCGATGTACTGGTTTTTGCCAGGGTTGCCGAGCCGGCACGAACGTCCATATAAGGCTTTGCTAAAAATTATGACCGATCATGGCCAAAATCGATATTTATACCGTCCGATACTGCCCCTTTTGCCAGGATGCCAAGGAGCTCCTTTCGCGCAAGGGCGTGAGCTATCATGAGATTGACGTCACTGGAAAACGGGACGTTCGCAAGGAAATGATCCAGCGCGCCAACGGCCGGAGCACCTATCCGCAGATTTTTATCGGCACGACTCATGTCGGCGGCTGCGATGATCTTTATGAGCTGGAGGAAGCGGGCAAGCTCGATCCGCTCTTGGCCGAGGCGAAGCAATCATGAGCGCCGCAGAGCGTTCAGGTTTCAAGGCCGCAATGATCCAGATGCGCTCGGGACTGGACCCGACGGCCAATTTGGCTGTTACGTTGGGCTTGATCGAGAAGGCCAGACAGGTCGGCGCCGACTACGTGCTGACGCCGGAAATGACGAATATCCTCGCTGCCAAACGCGAGCAATTATTCGCCAAGATTGTCGCTGAGGAACAGGATGCGACGCTGGCGACGTTGCGCGAACTGGCGCGCAAGCTTGCGATCTACATCCATATCGGCTCGCTCGCGATCAAGGCGTCGCCGGAAAAAGCAGCAAACCGCTCGTTTCTAATCGACCGCCGGGGCAAGATCGCCGCGCGCTACGACAAGATCCACATGTTCGACGTCGATCTCGCGGGCGGCGAAAGCTATCGAGAATCGAACACCTACCGCCCCGGTGAACTGGCGATGGTTGCCGATCTGCCGTGGGGCCGTCTCGGCCTGACCGTGTGTTACGATTTGCGCTTCCCGGCGCTTTATCGCGCGCTGGCGGAAGCGGGTGCATCGTTCCTGGCGATCCCCTCGGCTTTTACGCGGCAAACCGGCGAAGCGCACTGGCATGTTCTGCAGCGCGCGCGCGCCATTGAGAATGGCTGTTTCGTATTCGCCGCAGCCCAGGGCGGCAGGCACGAAAACGGCCGCGAGACTTACGGACACTCGCTAATCGTCGACCCTTGGGGCCGCATCCTGGCCGAAGGTGGCGCCGAGCCGGGCGTTATCATCGCGCAGATCGATCCGTCCGAGGTCGTCGCCGCGCGCAGCCGGATTCCTTCGCTGCATCACGGCCGGCGCTTCGAACTTGTTGAACCGCTGGCCGAGCCGACCTACCTCCACGCAGTGCGAGAGCCGACATGATCCGTTACGCGCTCAACTGCGACCAAGGCCACGCCTTTGAAAGCTGGTTTGCGAACTCTGCCGCTTATGACAAGCAAGCCAAGCGAGGACTCGTCGCTTGCCCGGTTTGCGGCTCGGTAAAGGTAGAGAAGGCGATCATGGCGCCCAACTTGGCGTCTAATCTGACGGCCAATCTCGGGCAAGGCGCAGCGGCGGGTCAATTACCGACAGCTGGGCCATCAACGCCTCCTTCGTCGTCAACGCCACCGCCGCAGCAGCCGGCGGCGCCTTCAATCCCGCCGAACACGCCAGTTGCCATGATGTCGGCAACGGAGCGCGAGCTGCGGCACAAGCTCAAAGAGCTGCGCGATCACATCACCAAGAATGCACACTATGTCGGCCCGCGCTTTCCGGAAGAAGCGCGCAAGATACATTACGGCGAGGCCGAGCATCGCTCGATCTACGGCGAAGCGTCGGCTGAACAAGCCAAGCAATTACACGAGGAAGGCATCGAATTTCACCCGCTGCCGATTCTGCCTGACGACAAGAATTGACGTCGCGAGATCTGCGCCGACAATCTTTCAATAAGCTAAAATCAACAGCGCGACGCCAGCGATCACAAGTACCATGCCGATGGCTTCGCGCGCGCTGGTATGTTGACCGAAACCATACCGCGCCACCAGTTGCGCGAACAGAACTTCGACAAGCGCCAGTGTCCGGACACTCGCCGCCGTGGCGAGCGCGAAAGCGAGAAACCAGAATTGCGACGCCACCGCGCCCATGAATCCGGCGAACAGCGACGGTTTCCATGCCCGCAGCAGCGCCAGCATCACCGCAGGGCGGCGTAGCGACAGATAGAGCGACAGCGCAACAGACTGCATGGCAAGGCCAATGACCAGCGTGAAGGTCGCCGCCATGAAGTAATCCGGTAATTTCAGACTGAGGATCGCGCCGCGAAATCCGATTGCGGCGAGCGCGAAGGCGCCGCCCGAGGCCAGCCCCAGCACTGTCGGCTTCATTCCGCCGATCATGCCGCCGGGTTTTGTGGACGTGACAATCACGCCAGCGGTGGCCAAGAAAATGGCCGCGGCCATCATCCATGTCACCGTATCGTGAAGAAAGATGAAGCCGAATATCGCAACTTGGATCGGTTCGGTCTTGATATAGGCAATCGTGACCACGAACGATCGCTCGCCCATGGCGGCAAGCATCAGCGCGGTAGCGGCGATCTGCGTCAATGCGCCGGCGATGACCCAGGGCCAGAAGGAAAATCCCGGCCGCGGCAATGGCGCGCCGCTCGCGACCAGTAGCACGGCCAGGAAAACCAGCGCGAAAGGAAAACCAAACAGAAACCGTACCTGCGTCGCGCCGACGGTGCCGAGAGCGGCCGTCAATTCGCGCTGCATGGCGTTGCGGATGGTCTGGGCGAAGGCTGCGGCGATGGTGAAAACGGCCCAGAGCCAGGGCGTGGCGGTCACGCGGGCTTCTCCGCAATCACCATGTAATTGACGTCCATGTTATTGGAGAGCCGCCAGCGATCGGCCAAGAGGTCGTAGATCACGCCGGTCTCGTTACCGATCTGCAGCCCGCTCTGCTCGAGAGCAATCTCAAGTTCGTTCGGGGTGACGAATTTGTCCCATTGATGCGTGCCGCGCGGCAGCCAGCGCAAGATATATTCCGCGCCAACGATCGCCAGCGCGAAGCTCTTGATGGTGCGGTTGAGCGTCGCGACGAACAAAAGGCCGCCGGGTTTAACCAGCGCGGCAGCGGCATTAATGAAGCCGGCGAGGTCGGTGACGTGCTCGACCACCTCCATCGCCAGGACTGTGTCGAATGTCTCGCCCTGCGCAACCAAGGCCTCGGCGCTGCTGCTGCGATACTCAATCGTCAGCTGGGATTGCGCGGCGTGCCGCCGTGCCACGCCGATATTGCTGTCCGACGGATCGATACCGACCACTTTGGCGCCAAGTCGCGCCAGCGGCTCGGCGAGGATGCCGCCGCCGCAACCGATATCGAGGATCGTTAGGCCGGCAAGGCTGTCGAGGCGGCTTGCATCGCGGTGGAAATGGGCGGCCGACCGGTCGCGGATATAGGCAAGGCGCACCGGATTGAATTTGTGCAGCGCCGCCATCGGCCCATGCGCATCCCACCACTGGCCCGACAGCCGCGAAAATCGCGCGACTTCGTCGTGGTCGACACTAGCTGCGCGCGGTTGGCGCCGCTCCATTCTCAGCTCCCAGCACTGCGGGGCCGCAGCCCACCAGGCCCACTTAAGCGACGCACAACATACGCGGCTTCAGCGAGTGTTGCACTCGCTGCCGACCTGAACGAGGATAGGCTCGGAAACAGGCCCGCGCATCAGAAAAACTGGGAGGGAAAAATGCGACGTTTGACTTGCAGCTTCGCTGGTTGTGCGTTGGCGCTAGTCTTTGCTGCGCTGTTTGGCGCCCGCGACGCCGACGCCCAGGACAGCGTAAAAATTGGCATCATCATGCCCTATTCGGGACAATTCGCCGACAC
>Ga0187765_10000176_pt1 | contig 22355 bp, 17 predicted proteins | sample 0216_QUI02_MP05__3_FD_133018 | JGI IMG/M metagenome (GOLD analysis project Ga0187765, IMG submission 133018) | Tropical peat soil microbial communities from peatlands in Department of Meta, Colombia - 0216_QUI02_MP05_10_MG | ecosystem: Environmental > Terrestrial > Soil > Wetlands > Peat ...
CGAGTGCCGTCCCTGGCAGGGCGGCGAGCGCGAGCACGGGCGGCTTCCGCCACAGGACCTCCGGAGTCGGGACCGGCGCCATGGCCATCGCCTCGACCTCGACATCGGTGCGCGTCTGATCAGTGTCGATCTTCAGGAACACGTCGCCGACGCGCAGGGTCGCGCACTCGTGATGGGCGACGACGACCTCGACCTCCTCCACGCCGGCCATTGTCGCGGGATGACCACCGACGTCGCCACGGGTTTATCGGGTGCGATTGCGCGGCTGGCCGCGTCCCGCCGCCCGGCGGCCTCGTGCACGACACGGGCCGCTGACGGGCCGGGCACTGCCGCGGCCCGCCGGGCCCCGGCACTGGATCGTGAGGTCCAAATGACCGGTGAGACAGGACAGCTCATGCGGCCCGGGACGGGACGGGTGCTCAGCCCTGCCGCTTGTCGTACGCCTCACGGTTGGCGTCGATGTCAGGGTTATGCTCGATGGCCCAGTTGGCCAGGGCGACCGCGTGCGGGATCAGGGTGCCAGCGAGTTCACTGGGTTCGTACTCCACCCGGGGCGGCACCTCGGCGTGCACCGTACGGATCACCAGCCCGTCGCGTTCGAGCTTGCGCAGCGTCAGGGTGAGCATGCGCTGGGAGATGCCCGGGATGCGCTGCTGCAGCTCGGTGAATCTCAGTCGCTGACTGTGCAGCGTGGCAATGATCAGCAGGGCCCACTTGTCGGCGATGCGGTCGAGCAGCGCACGGATGGCCCGGCCCTGGTCGCCCCTGATCAAGCACACGTCCTCGTAGTCGGACACGGGCACCTCGCTGGTAGCTACGCACACGGGTGTGCCTTTTGTAACCCCTTCGACTGTGATCGACAATGGGGCTACTTACAAGAAGTAACTACTGGAGTGCGGCATGACCGTGGCCTACTGGATCGCCGCCAGCCTGCTGGCGTTGTTCTACCTGTATGCGGGCGGGCTCAAGGTCCTGCGGTCCCCCGATCAGCTGCGGCCGATGATGGGCTGGGTCGACACGGTGCCGCTGAGGCTCGTGCGGACCATCGGGGTGCTGGAGGTGCTCGGGGCGCTCGGGCTGATCCTGCCGCCGCTGACCGGCATCGCGGCAGGCCTCGCCCTTGCGGCGGCCACCGGGCTCGTGCTGATTCAGGTGGGCGCGATTTCGCTGCACCTGCGCCGGGGCGAAGCCAGGCTGATCGGGCTGAACATCGCCCTGCTTGCCCTCGCCGGCGCCGCCATATGGCTGGCCACCATCTGGCTGTAGGGAGCTGCCCGGGTCAGGTGCCGACGTAGGCCGCGAGGTGCTCGCCGGTGAGGGTGGAGCGCGCGGCGACGAGGCCGGCGGGCGTGCCCTCGAAGACGATCCGGCCGCCGTCGTGGCCGGCGCCCGGGCCCAGGTCGATGATCCAGTCGGCGTGCGCCATGACCCCCTGGTGGTGCTCGATGACGATGACCGACTTGCCGGAGTCGACGAGCCGGTCGATCAGGCCGAGCAGCTGCTCGACGTCGGCCAGGTGGAGGCCGGTGGTCGGCTCGTCGAGGATGTAGACGCCGCCCTTCTCGGCCATATGGGTGGCCAGCTTGAGCCGCTGCCGCTCGCCGCCGGACAGCGTGGTGAGCGGCTGGCCGAGGCTGAGGTAGCCGAGCCCGACGTCGGCGAGCCGGCCGAGGATGGCGTGGGCGGCCGGCGTGCGCGCCTCGCCGGCGCCGAAGAACTCCCGGGCCTCGGTCACCGGCATCGCGAGCACCTCGCTGATGTCCTTGCCGCCCAGCTTGTACTTGAGTACCTCGGCCTGGAACCGCTTCCCCTCACACTCCTCGCAGATGGCGGCGACGCCGGCCATCATCGCCAGGTCGGTGTAGATGACGCCGGCGCCGTTGCAGCTGGGGCAGGCGCCCTCGGAGTTGGCGCTGAACAGCGCCGGCTTGACGCCGTTGGCCTTCGCGAACGCCTTGCGGATCGGGTCGAGCAGCCCGGTGTAGGTCGCCGGGTTGCTGCGCCGCGAGCCCTTGATCGCTGTCTGGTCGACCGACACCACACCCGCGCCAGCGGGAATCGACCCGTGCACGAGCGAGCTCTTGCCCGAGCCTGCCACCCCGGTGATGACGACCAGCACCCCGAGCGGGATGTCGACGTCGACGTCGCGCAGGTTGTGCGTGGTCGCGCCGCGGATCGCCAGCTTGCCGGTGGGCGTCCGCACCGTGTCCTTGAGGGAGGCGCGGTCGTCGAGGTGGCGGCCGGTGATGGTGCCGCTGGCGCGCAGCCCACCGGGGGTTCCCTCAAACACCACCTCGCCGCCTGCCGTGCCGGCGCCGGGGCCGAGGTCGACGACGTGGTCGGCGATCGCGATCGTCTCCGGCTCGTGCTCCACGACGAGCACCGTGTTGCCCTTGTCCCGCAACTGCAGCAGCAGGTCGTTCATCTGCTGGACGTCATGGGGGTGCAGGCCTGCGGTGGGCTCGTCGAAGACGTAGCTGACGTCGGTGAGCGGCGAGGAGCCGAGCTGGCGGATCATCTTGACGCGCTGCGCCTCGCCGCCCGACAGCGTGCCCGACGGCCGGTCGAGTGACAGGTAGCCCAGCCCGATCTCCGAGAACGAGTCGAGGGTCTGCTGCAGCGTCGCGAGCAGCGGCGCCACCGACGGCTCGCCGAGGCCGCGGACCCACTCGGCCAGGTCTCTGACCTCCATCGCGCAGGCATCGGCGATGCTGATCTCCTGGATCTTCGATGACCGGGCCGCCTCGGTGAGCCGGGTGCCTCCGCACTCCGGGCACGTGGTGAACGTGACCGCGCGGTCCACGAACTCCCGGATATGCGGCTGCATCGCCTCCTTGTCCTTGGACAGCATCGACCTCTCGATCCGCGGGATCAGCCCTTCGTAGGTCATGTTGATGCCCGCGATCTTCATCCGGACCGGCTCGTGATGGAGGAAGTCGTGCAGCTCCTTCTTGGTGTACTGGCGGATCGGCTTGTCCGGGTCGTAGAAGCCCGACTCGATGAACAGCCGGGAGTTCCAGCCGCCCCCCGTGTAGCCGGGGACGGTAATCGCGCCCTCGTTGAGCGACTTGGAGTCGTCGAAGAGCTGGGTGAGGTCGATATCGGTGACCGTTCCCCGGCCCTCGCAGCGCGGGCACATGCCGCCCGTGATGCTGAAGCTGCGCCGCTCCTTCACGGTCTTCCCGCCGCGCTCGAACGCGACCGCACCCGCCCCGCTGATCGAGGCGACGTTGAAGGAGAACGCCTGGGGCGAGCCGATGTGCGGCTGCCCGAGCCGGCTGAACAGGATGCGCAGCATCGCGTTGGCGTCGGTGGCGGTGCCGACCGTGGAGCGGACGTCGCCCCCCATCCGCTCCTGGTCGACGATGATCGCGGTCGTCAGCCCTTCGAGCACGTCGACGTCGGGCCGCGCCAGCGTCGGCATGAAGCCCTGCACGAAGGCGCTGTACGTCTCGTTGATCAGCCGCTGCGACTCCGCGGCGATCGTGTCGAACACCAGGGAGCTCTTGCCCGAGCCGGAGACGCCGGTGAACACCGTCAGCCGGCGCTTCGGAAGCTGGACGCTGACGTCCTTGAGGTTGTTCTCGCGCGCGCCGTGCACGCGGATCAGATCGTGGCTGTCGGCAACGTGCCGCGCAGGCGGCTGTGTGTCCGTCCTCGTGGCCATGCTCAATCTTGTCTCCATCGTTGTGGCAACGGTCCCCTGTCTACCCGACCGGCGGTGCCGCCGGGTGGCGCACCGTCCGCCGAGGCGCTGGCCACCCAGATATCGATGTCGTGCGTGAGCCGGTGCTCGGTGTCGCGGCGGCGCTGGGCGCGGGAGCGGGGGCCGGCGTTCATTGGTCCTGGAGCAGCCCGAGGACGTTGCCATCGGGGTCGGTGACGGTGGCTACCAGGCGGCCGCCACCGACGTCGCGCACGGGATCCTTCAGGGCGGCACCCGCGGCGATCACCTCGGCCAGCTTCACCTCGATGTCCGGCACGTGCCAGTAGGCCACCGGCGAGGTCATGCCCTGCGCTGCGCCGCCCGGCACCAGCCCGATGTGCTGGCCCGCGGCGTCGAAACCCACGTAGTAGGACGCGTCGGCCGACGGCGGTACACCGAGCAGGGCGGCGTACACCACCTTGGCCTTGGCCAGGTCGGACACCGGATGCAGCACGGTCTTGATTCCCTCGGTGGATGAGCTGGTCATGTTCACTCCCAGAAGGTCGTGTGAATGGTGATGTCCATCGCGGCCAGGCTAGTTGCGGCCCGGTGACCGGCGCTTCTCGATTCCTGACCGGTCCGGCCACCGGCCAGGGGCTACGTGCCCGAGGGCCCCGGCCTGCGCTTGCCCGGAAGCGCCGGGCCCGGACCTGTCCCCCGTTCCCGGGCCTCTCCCCCGGCGTAGAGGTCATCGGCGTCCCGCCGATCCCGCCGGGTTTCTCGCCGCGGCGAACGCCCGGCTGGCCTGATGCGGATCGTAGCCTCGGGCACAGTGACAGTGACGGCACCCCGGAGAGCGGAGGGTTTCGGTGAACGGTGCACAGAGCCTGCTGGCGACGATGATCCGGAACGGGATCGACGTGTGCTTCGCCAACCCGGGAACCTCCGAGCTGCACTTCGTCGCCGCGCTGGACCAGGCCGAGGGCATGCGCTGTGTGCTGGGCCTGTTCGAGGGCGTCCTGACCGGAGCGGCGGACGGCTACGCCCGCATGGCCGACCGGCCGGCCTCGACCCTGATGCACCTGGGACCGGGCCTGGCCAACGGCCTGTCCAACCTGCACAACGCGATGCGCGCCCAGTCCCCCGTCGTCAACGTCATCGGCGACCACGCCACCTACCACCGCCACTACGACGCGCCCCTGACCTCGGACATCGAGGGAACCGCGCGCCCGTTCAGCCACTGGGTGCGGACCTCGCCGAACGCGGACTCCCTGGCCACGGACGCGGCCGCTGCCGTCGTGGCCGCGCGCACGGCGCCGGGGCGGATCGCGACCCTGATCCTGCCGGCCGACGCCTCCTGGAGCCCGCTCACCGCGGGGCCCGTCGCGGCCGCGGCGGTCGTGCCCGAAGCCCCGCAGGCCGCCGGCACGGCGGTCGACGCCGCCGCGCGCATCCTGCGGTCCGGCGAGACGACGGCCCTGATACTCGGGCCGCAGGCGACCCGGGAGATTCCTCTCGAGCGGGCCGGGCAGATCGCCGACGTCACGGGGGCGCGGCTGTACGCGCCGACGCACACCGCGCGGATCACCCGCGGCGCGGGCCGCGTCCCGGTGCAGCGGGTCCCGTACCCGATCGGCCGGGCGGCCGCGGTATTCGACGATGTCCAGAACATCGTCCTGGTGGGCGCGAAGTCCCCGGTCGCCTTCTTCGCCTACCCGGGCAAGCCCAGCCAGCTGTACCGGCCCGGGACGCGCGTCCACGAGCTCGCCCGGGCCGACCAGGACGTCCCCGGTGCGCTGACGGCGCTGTGCGATGCGCTGGGCGCGGGCCGCGCGACCCCGAAGCGAGCCGAGCTGAGCCTGCCGGACCGCCCCACCGGGGCACTGACCCCGGCGAAGATCGGTGCGGTGCTCGCGGCGTCGCTGCCCGAGCAAGCCATCGTGGTCGACGAGTCGATCACCACCGGGCGCTCGTTCCTCGCCGACACCGCGGGCAGCCGCCCGCATGACTGGATCCTGGGCACGGGCGGCTCGATCGGCTACGCGCTCCCCTGTGCGACCGGCGCGGCCATCGCCTGCCCCGGCCGCAAGGTCGTGGTGCTGGAGAGCGACGGCAGCGGCATGTACATGCCCCAGGCGCTGTGGACCCAGGCCCGCGAGCAGCTGGACATCCTCACCATCGTGTTCGCCAACCGCACGTACCAGATCCTGCGGCAGGAGATGAGCCACCTGGGCGTGACCGCCCGCGGCCCCAGGAGTGAGGCGCTGACGGACATCGGCGGCCCACCCATCGACTGGGTATCGCTGGCCCGGGCCTTCGGCGTCGAGGCGTTCCGCGCTGCCACCGCCGACGAGCTCGCCCGCCACGTCGACGCCGGCCTCGCGCTGCAGGGACCGGTTGTCATCGAAGCAGCACTCTGACGCCAGGCCGCCGCCGGCCCGGGGCATCTCCCCCGCCGGAAGTTCATCAGGGTCCTGTTGAACATATCAGGGTCCTGATGGTATAGTCATCAGGACCCTGATGAACTACCCCGGGAGCGCGACGACATGGTGACGGCGATCGGCGAGGGATTCCGCGGACCGGACGGCCACGTGGGCTACCTGCTGCGCCAGGCGCACCAGGCCTTCCGCGCTGCGGCGCAGGCCGGGCTGACACCGCTGGGGCTGACGCTGCCGCAGTACTCGGTGCTGACCGTGGCCGACGCCGAGCCCGGGCTGTCAGGCGCCGAACTGGCCCGCGACAGCATGCTGACCCCGCAGACCACGAACGAGATCGTCTCGCTGCTGGTGGCGGGAGGCCTGCTGGAGCGCCGCCCCGACGCCAGCGACAAGCGGCTGCGGCGGATGTTCGTCACCGGAGCCGGGCGCGACCTGCTGTCCCGGGCCCGGCCGGCCGTGGACGCGGTCGAGCGGCGGATGACCACCTCGCTCGGCGGCGCCGACCTGGCCGTACTGCGCGGCTGGCTGACCGACTGCGCCCGCAACCTCACGCCGGGGCCCTGAGAGCAGGGCCCTGAGAACCGGAGGAAGACACCATGACCACGCTCGCCTACACCCGCACCGGCGCGGGTGCGCCGCTGGTGCTGCTGCACGGGCTCGGGTCCTCGCGGCACGCCTGGGAACCCGTCATCCCCGCCCTGGCCGGGCGATTCGATGTCCTCGCCGTCGACCTGCCCGGCTTCGGCGACTCCGAGCCGCTGCCACCGGAGGTGGAACCGCGGCCGGCGGCCCTGGCGGCGGCCGTCGCCGGCCTCCTCGATGATCTGGGCATCACCGCCCCCCATATCGCGGGCAACTCGCTCGGCGGCTGGGTGGCACTGGAGCTCGCCGCCCTCCGCCCGGTGGCCTCGCTGGCGCTCCTCTCCCCCGCCGGGCTGTGGCGGGGCCGCGTGCCGCGGTATGACTGGGTCAGCCTGCGCGCCTCCCGGTGGTTCAGCCAGCATTTTGCGGGGACGCTGTCCCGCCTGGTGAACTACCGGCTGGGACGGGCCCTGGCGCTCGGCCAGACCCACGGCCGGCCCTTCCGCATGACCCCCGCCTACGCGCGCACGGCCATCTGGGCCATGGGCACCAGCCCGGGCTTCGACGCCACCTTGAGGGCCACCATCTGCGGCTACCGGGCCGGCCCGCCCATCGGCGCCCCGGTCACGCAGGCCTTCGGCTCGCGCGACCTGCTGCTCCGGCGCCGGAGCCGTCATCTTGACCAGCTGCCGCCCGCCACCCGCGCCGGGGCGCTTCCCGGTTGCGGCCACGTCCCCATGGCCGACAACCCGCCCGCCGTCACCGCCTTCATCACCGCGTCCGCCGCCCGCGCCATCCCGGCGGTGCCTGCGCGGCCCGGCCGGCGCCAGCCAGCGGCGCACCGGTAACGTGCGGGTGTGGAACACACCCGACTCGGCCGGACCGGCCTGCAGGTTTCCAGGCTGTGCCTGGGCACGATGACCTTCGGATTGCAGTGCGACGAGCCGGCCGCACACGCCATTCTCGACCGGGCCGCCGAGGGAGGTATCGACTTCCTCGACACCTCCGACGCCTACCCGCTGGGCGGGGACCTGGCGACCCGGGGGGTGACCGAGGAGATCCTGGGGCGCTGGCTGCGCGGCCGGCGGGACCGTTTCATCGTCGCCACCAAGTGCTTCGCCCCGACCGGGCCGGCGCCGTTCGACGGCGGCAACTCGCGCAAGCACGTCCTCGCCGCCGCCGAGGCATCCCTGCGGCGCCTGCAGACCGACTACATCGACCTCTACCAGCTGCACGGCTACGACCCGGCGACGCCGATCGATGAGACGCTCGGCGCCCTCGACGACCTCGTCCACCAGGGGAAGGTCCGTTACATCGGCTGCTCGAACTTCCTCACCTACCAGCTGGTGCGGGCCGTCGGCCGGACCGAGACCCTCCGGCTCACCCGCCTCGACTGCGTCCAGCCCCGCTACAACCTGCTCTTCCGCGAGACCGAACGGGAAATGCTCCCGTACTGCCGTGAGGAGGGCATCGGTGTCATCCCCTACAACCCGATCGCGGGCGGCCTGCTGTCAGGCAAGCACTCCCGGGTCCAGCCACCCCCCGATGGCACCCGCTTCACCCTCGGCAACGCCGCGCAGGCCTATCAGGACCGCTACTGGCACGATCGCGAGTTCGACACGGTCGACGTCCTGCGCCGCCTGGCCGAGAAGGCGGGGGTGAGCCTGGTGACCCTCTCCGTGGCCTGGGTGCTGGCGAACCAGGCGATCACGGCGCCGATCATCGGGGCGAGCAGCCCGCAGCAGCTCGGCCCGAGCCTGGCGGCCGCCGAGTTCAGGATCGATGACGGGCTCAAACGCGAGCTGGACGAGCACACTCACCAGTACCGGCTCGGTGACGCACCCCGGTAGGGCACAAGGGCGCCGGGCCAGCGTGGCTGCGGTGTCATCGGCGTGGCCGCGCACCAGACGGAGAGCGGGCCCATCAGGCCCGCTGCGGATCCGGCTCACCGGCGCCGGGCACGGGCTGCGCGGGCGGGTGACCGCGGCCGGCCTGCCCGAGCGCGAGCCGCGCGAACCCGCGCACGCCGACCAGGCCGATGATGTTCCGTGGCGACATGAACTCCCGCACCGGCACCACCCCGCCGAGCATGGCGATGAACCGGTCGGCGTCCGGCTGGCTGCGGGACAGCGCCTCGAACAGGGCCATCTCCCCCGGCCGCGGCGGGCGGAGCGCGGCGAGGCGGGCCGTGAAGTCATACATCGGCCCGGCGGCGCGGTCGCGGGCCCGCTGATAGCCCGCCAGCGCCGTGGCCAGCGGCCGGTCCCCGCCCAGCCCGGCGGCCACCGCACCGGCGAGCAGCTCGGCGTCGCGGAACGCGTCGCCGATGCCCTGGCCGGTGACCGGGTCCAGCAGCAGCCCGGCGTCGCCGACCAGGGCCCAGCCGGGCCCGTACGGCTTGCGGAAGTAACTGGGCAGATCCGGGGTGCCGCGGAAGCGCTCGGCGCGCCGCCCGGCCCGGACCCGCTCCCCCAGCCCGACGGCGTCCAGCGTGCGCAGGAAGTTCCCCTCCGGGTCGGCGCGGAACTCGGCGAACCGGGCGTTCGGCCACGCCAGGTACGTCATCACCAGCCCGTCGTTCGTCGGCCACGCCCCCACCGCGCAGCCCGGCCTGCCGTACAGCTCACCGCCGGTGACCGGAACGTCCGCCCAGTAGGTGTAATACGCCATCGACAGCGGCGGCCTGGCCCGGTAACTGGGCGCGCCCACCGCCCGGGCCACCATCGAGTGCCTGCCGTCGGCGCCGATCACCAGGCGGCCATGCTCGGTGACGCTGGGTGAGCCCTTCTCCTGGCCGCGGATGCCGGTCACCGTGCCGCCGTCGGCCAGCACGTCCTCGGCGATGAAGTTCTCCCGCACCTGCGCTCCGGCCGCCCGGGCCGCGTCGAGCAGCGCCTGGTCCAGCACGGTCCGGCGCGGGCTGCACATCATGTCCACCCCGCCGCAGGCCGGCGTGCGCGCGGTGAACGCGGCCGCGCCCTGGTCGAAGCGCACCGTCCGGGTGGGCGGCGTCCCCGCGGCCAAGATCGCGCCGAGCACGCCCCAGCGGGCCAGCCTGGCCACCCCCGGCACCTGCACCTGGTGGGTGGACAGGGTGTCGCTGGGGAAGGTGGCCCGGTCCACCACCAGCACGTTCAGGCCGGCCCACGCCAGCAGCAGGGCCGTGGCCGAGCCCGCGACCCGCGCCCCCACGATGATCACGTCATGCATCGCAACCTCCTCATGCGTCTGCCAGGAGGGCGCGAGAAACCGCCAGAAACCGCTAGAAACGCCAGCTGCCGCGCCGGGCGCGCTAGGATGGCGCCGCCGTGGCGCCCGCCGGTGGGTTAGGCCGGCCGGCCGGCCGGTCCGCGGGGGCCACGCCCAGGTGCCGCTGCAGGAACCGCACCTGATGCCACAGCAGGTTCTCGGTGGCCGGGCTGGTCATCGCCTGGTGGCCGGCCCCAGGCAGCAGCAGCACCTCGTGCGGGCGGCCGGCCGCCAGCAGCGCGCTGGACAGGCGCAGCGTGTTGGCCGGGTACACGTTGTCGTCGGCGAGGCCATGGATCAGCAGCAGCGGCCGGGTCAGCTCCGGCGCCGCCAGCACCAGCGAGCACGCCTCGTACCGCTGCGGGAACTCGCCGGGGTGTCCGAGGAACTTCTCGCGCCAGTGCGCGTTGTAGAGCCGCTGGTCGGTGACGGGCGCACCGGCCACCGCGGCGTGGAAGACATCGGGCCGGCGCAGCACGGCCACGGCCGCGAGCGAGCCGCCGAACGACCAGCCCCGGATGCCGACCCGCCCGAGGTCGAGGTCCGGGTGAAGCCGCGCCGCCTCCTGCACCGCGGCCACCTGATCGTCCAGCACCGGCCCGTAGATATCGCCGTGAACCTCCCGCTCCCAGTCTGGCCCGCGCCCCGGTGTGCCGCTGCCGTCGGCGGCCAGGACCGCGAAACCCTGCTCGGCGAACCACTGCGAGACCAGCGACCGCCAGTCCAGCTCGGCGGTGACCTGCTGCCGGCCTGCCCCGCCGTAGGGGTCGGCCAGCACCGGCAGCCGCCCGCCGCCCGGGCGGTGCCAGGACGGGAGGTACAGCACGGCGCGCAGCTCGCGCGGCCCGAGCACCAGCCGGGTCGCGTGCACGCCGAGCACCGGCCGTTCCACCAGCGACGCGACGGGAACGGCGGGTCTCCCTTCCCGCAGCACCGTGACCCGCCCGCCCGGCCGGTCCCCGCACGTGGCGACGTGCACCAGCGTCCCGCCGCCGCGCACTGCCGAGTGCACGCCGGGTCCGGCGCTCAGCCGCCGGATGCCGGCGCCGGGCCGGTAGGCCCACAGGTGGGTCTCGGTGGGCTCCTCGGACGCGGTGAACAGCACCTGTTCGCCGTCCACGCCGAGCACGGCGCGCAGCTGGAGACCGGCCGGGGTCACGGCCGTGCCGTCCACGGTCAGGTGCCGGGTGCCGCCGCGGTCGGCGTGGGCGATCAGGGCGCCGGAGCCGGTGCGCGCAGGCAGGCCGGGGATCAGCTGAACCCAGCACGGGTCGCGCTGCTCGGTCAGGACCGTCACCTCGCCGGTGGCCGGGTCGATCCCGAGGAACCGGACGGTGCGCTGGTCACGGGACTGCACCAGGGCGCAGGGGCCGTGCGCGTCCCAGCCGGCGCCCACCAGGTACTCGAAGGCGCCGGTGTCCCAGCGGGCCTGCACCCGCGAGCCGTCGAGCCCGGTGAGCCACAGCGTGACCTCGGCGTTGGCCGTGCCGGCCGCCGCGTAGCGGACGGCCCGCGGCGCGGCGGCGGGGTCGGACGGGTCGGTGATGTACCGCAGCCCGACCGCCGCGGAATCCACCCGCGCGGCCAGCAGCCGGGTGCCGTCCGGCGCCCACCAGTACCCGCGCGGGCTGTCCAGCGACAGCGACGTGGCGTGGGTGTGCTCGGCGGTCCCGAACGTGACATCCGGCCCGTCAGGCGCCGCGACCGCCCGGTCACAGGTCCCGTCCGCCTCGATCACCCGCAGCGCGCCGCCGGATACGTACGCGATCCGCTGGCCGCCCGGGCCGGGACGGGGATCGGCGGCCGGCTCTGCGGCGGGCAGGCGCCGGGGCTGCCCGCCGGCGACGTCCACCGCCCACAGCGCGCCCGCCAGCGTGAAGGCGGCCAGCCCGGTGCCCGGGCCGGTGGCGTAGGCATCGATCCCCGCTGGCTCCGCTGCGCCGGGCAGCTGGGCGGGATCGGCAAGCAGCCGCTCCGCCCCGGCGTCCACATCCAGCGCCCACAGGCAGGTCACCGGGTCGCCGCCGCCGCGGCTGCGCAGGAACAGCACGGCCGCTCCGTCCAGCGCGACCGAGAACTGGCCGGGAACGCCCAGGGTGAAGCGCCGGGTGCGGACGAGCTGGCCGGGCAGGGAGGTCGGCGCCACGCCCTCACCCTGCCACAGCCGCGCCGCGCTAGAGCCGCCAGGACGCCGGGGCCGGCGGGGAGTAGCAGCAGCGCGTCCCCGTCGTCACGCTCGCCCGCAGGTGCGCGCCGAGCGACGGGTGCACGCGCTCGATCCGGCCGATCACGTCGCGGATCCGGGCGGTGACCGCCTTGCGGGCCCGCTCGTCCTGATCTCCCAGGCGGCGGGCGCGCCCCGCGAGGCCGGTCGCGGCGGCGACCTCGCTCACCAGCGCGTCGCGCTCGGCCCGGGCGCGGCTGGCCCGTTCGGGATCGGCCCAGGCGTCTGCCTCGGCGATCTCCTCGTCCAGGTCCGCCAGCCGCTGGCGGAGCTGGCGCCGGGCCGTGCCGTCGAGCACCTCATCCGCTCCCAGCCGCAGGTCCGCCCGCCCGGCCTGGCCGCTGCCCGCGGCCGCCACCAGGTCCGCGGCGGGAATCTCCCGCCCCGGAACGGCGAGCAGCGCCGCGAGGTCGGCCAGCCCCCTGGCGTCCCGCATCCGCACCGTCACCCCGCCATACCCCAGCGTCCACAGGGCGCCCTCGCGCCGGAACACTCCGGCTGGCGGTGGGGCCCCGCCGGCCCGGCCGCCACCGGGCCGGGCGGCGTGCACCCCGGCGTCGTAGGCGTCGCGGGCGAGCCCGGCCATGCCGGCCTGCTCCGCCTCCCGCCCGACGCCGGCCAGCTCGGCCGCCGCCGCATCCCGCTGCCGGGGATCGGCCAGCCGCAGCCGGGCCAGCTCATACCGGCTGCGCAGGGCCCACGGCCGGGCGCCGAGCCGTTCGTGCACGGCGGCGGCGTGCCCCAGATGCGCCGCCGCCTCGCCGTCGCGGCCGAGGGCCGCCGCCAGCACGCCCAGGTGATGCGCGACCGAGCCGCGGAAACAGATCGCGGCGCCGGACACCACTGCCTGGCCGGCGAAGGGCAGCAGCGCCTCATACAGCTGCCCGGCGGCCGGGCCGATGCGCAGCCCGGCCACCAGCTCAGCCGCGAACGCGGCCTGGAGCAGGAACTGGTGGTTACGCGGCAGTGAGCCCGGGCCCCCGTCGGACAGCGGCCCGGCCACCTGTGCCGCCCGGGCCCGGTCGCCGGCGGCGAGCAGCGCGAGCGCGCGCAGCCCGCGCGCCTGCCGTGAGTCCGGGCCGGCGAACATCTCGGGCGCCGCGCCGGCCAGCTCGCCGAGACGGCCCTGGCCGGCCCGGAGGTCCCAGTCCTGATCCTGCCGGACGTCGCGGGCGCCCGGTTCCCCGCACTCCTCGCCGAGCGCGGCCGCCTGAGTGATCAGCCGCCCGGCCTCGGCGAAGTGCCCGCCGAGCAGGGCCAGCATCGCCTGCCGGGCCAGCGCCGCGTACCGCAGCCGTGGCTGGCGGGAGGCGGCGGCGAGCCGCAGGAACTCCTCCAGCTCAGCGCGGAACCCGGGGTCGGCGAGCTCGAGCAGGTCGGTCGCGGCCAGCAGCCGGGCCTCCAGCAGCAGCTCACGGTCGCCGGCCTCCCCGGCCAGCGCGGCCACCTCGGCGGCCATGGCCCGCCGCTCCCCCGCCGTCCCGGGCGCCCAGACCGCGTTGTGCTGAGCCATCAGGCACGCCGCGAGCGCGTGGCGGTCACCGGCCGCCCGGGCCTGGCTGACGGCCCCGGCCGCCAGCGCCCGCGCCCGGGGCAGGTCAAGCCCGTGCCAGGCGAGCACCCGGGCCAGGCCCGACTCCAGCCGCAGCCGGAGCAGGGTGCCGCCGGCGTCACCGGCCGCGGTCACCGCGTCGAGGGCCTCCGACAGGACCGCCACCAGCTCGTCGGGCGGCCACCACATGCGGCCGCCGATCGCGTGCAGGCCCAGGGCGGCCCGCGCCAGCCCCGGCGCGTCGCGTGCCCGGCGGGCCAGCCTCGCCGCGGCCAGGTAGGTCTCCCCCGCCGCCTGCCCGGCGCCCATCCGCCAGCGGGCCTCCGCGAGCGCGAGCAGCGTCTCGATCCTGGCCCCCGGGTCCCCCTCGGCCGCCGCCAGCGCCCACTCCCAGAGGCGTGCCGCTTCCTCATACGCCAGCCGGTCACCGGCCTCGCGGGCGGCGGCGGTGCAGTATTCGTGCGCCCGTTCCGAGCCCGGGTCGGCCCGCACGAAATGCCCAGCCAGCTCGGCCAGGGGGACGTCCGCCCCGCGGGCCCGGTCCGCTTCCAGCCGCCGCCCAGTCCGCAGGTGCAGCCCGGCCCGCTCCGCGAGCGGCAGCCGCTGGTAGGCATACTCGCGGAACAGGTCGTGCCCGAACCGGTAGGCGCCCGGCGCGTCCTCGGTGAGCACGCCCGCCCGTGCACCCTCGGCGAGCGCCCCGGCGGCCTGGTCCCGGGTCTGCTCCATAACCCTCGCCACCAGGTCGGTGCGGAACCGGTAGCCGATGACGGCGGCGGCGCTCAGCGTGGCAGCACACCCAGCGGGCAGGCTGGCGAACCTCTCCGCCAGCACCTCGCGCACGCCGGGCGGGATGCCCGGCTGCCCGTCCTTCAGCAGCCACGACACCTGCTGAACGAAGAACGGGTTGCCGCCGGTGCGGCGGTGGACCTCGGCGGCGACCCCCGGATCGGGCTCGTGGCCCAGGACACCGGCCACCAGCCGGGCCACCGCCGCGGCCGGCAGCCCGGTCAGCGGCAGCACCATCGCCCGGGTGGCCACGGCCGCCAGCGCCGGGCTGGGATCGGGGCCACGGTAGGAGCCAATGACCGAGATCGCGCCCGCGGGCAGCCGCCGGACCAGGAAATCCAGCAGCCGCAGCGACGGCTCGTCGGCCGCCTGCAGGTCATCAAGCAGCACCACGACCGGCTGGATCCGGGACTCGGCGAGCAGCAGCGAGGTCACCTCGTCGAACAGCCGGAACCGGGCCGACGCGGGCGCGTCGCCCGCCGCCGTTTCCCCCGCGCCGCGGGACAGCCCGGCATCCAGGCCGAGCGCCTGCAGCACCTGCGCCCACGGCCAGTACCCCGGCCTGCCCTCGCCCGGCCACCCCCATCCCCACGCGGCGCGGGCGCCGGTTTCCTCCGCATAACGGGCGGCCTCCCGCAGCAGCGTGGTCTTGCCGATGCCCGCCTCGCCGGTGAGCAGCACGGCCAGCCCTCGCCCGGCCACGGCCTCGTCCACCGCCCGCCGCAGCCGGCCCAGCACATCGTCCCGGCCTACTGGGGCCACATCGCTACCGGCCCGGGGCGGCCGGCGGGCCCGCCGGGGGGCGACGGCTCTTTGCCTCGCCATGACTTAACGCTAACCGTTCCTTGGCGAGACCAGGCGTGAGCCCGGCGCCGCAGCACTGCGGTCAGCTGCCCGCGCGGGCCCGTATCCCGGCCAGGGCCAGCCGGGCCTCATCGCGGACCTGGGCCAGATCGGTCGTGGTCAGCGCGCCGTCCCGCTTGAGCACCCGCCCGTCCACGATCACCGTGTCCACGTTGGCCGGCTGCGCCGCCGTCACCAGCATGTGCGCCGGGTCGGTCAGCACGCCCAGGTTCGGCCCGCCGGTGGCGACGCAGATGATGTCGGCCCGCTTGCCCGGCGTGATCGAGCCGGTCACCCCGCCCAGCCCGAGCGAGCGCGCGCCGTCGATGGTGCCCAGCGACAGCGCCCGCCGGTGGGTCATCGCGAACTCCTCATGGGCCTCGGCGTTGGCGATCCCCTGCGTCACCTTCATGATCGAGAACATGTCCGCGTTGCCGGTCAGCACCGTGGAGTCGACCGACAGCCCGACCCCGATCCCGGCGGCGAGGAACTCGGCCGTCCGCGGGAGCCCGTAGCCGATGAGCAGCTCGCTGTGCGGCGAGACGCTGATCTTCGTGCCCGTGTCCACGAGCGCGGCGATCTCGTCGCCGGTCGCGCAGTTGGCGTGCACCACCTGCAGGTCGGGGCCGAGCAGGCCGGCGCCGGCCATCGTCGCGACCTGGCCGTGCGCCGTCCGCGGGCCGCTGGCGTGCACGGTGACCGGCAGGCCAAGCGCGCGGGCGGTCTCGATCTCCCGCCGGTAGACCGGTTCGGGCACGCGCACGGCCGGGTTGCTCCCGCCGGGCCCGCGCCAGGCCATGCCCAGCGACAGCCGCCCGCCGGCCGAGCACGCGTCCCAGCCGTGGTGCAGCCGTTCCAGGCCGGCCAGGTCCATGGGCTGGTCGTTCGGGTGGCCAGCCGAGACACCGTAGGAGAACCGGCCGCGCAGCCCGGACTCGTCTAGCGCCCGCACCCCGGCCTCGGCGTAGCCGGGCCCGCGCACGTTGTGGCACCAGTCGTGGACCGTGGTGATGCCGGAGCTGACCGCCTCCGCGCACGCCAGGCGGGTGCTGGCGTAGATGTCGTCCGGCCCGTACAACCGCCCGGCACCGATCATGACCTTGAAGTAGCCCGGGCCCGACGGGTCCGCCGACATGCACCGGAGCAGGGTGTTCCACATGTGCCAGTGCGTGTCCACCAGCCCCGGCGCGACGATCATGCCGGTGGCGTCGAGCTCCGGCGTACCCGGCGGCACGGCCAGGCCCGGCCCGGCCGCGACGACCCGGCCGCCGGCGATGTGCACGTCCGCGGCGGGCAGGTCCCCCGCCGCCGGGTCCATCGTCAGCACGTAGCCGCCGCGGACGACGAGCGCCCCGGGCTCAGGCCGCGCGGGGGCGGGCTCCGGCGGGCTGGGCGGGGCGGGGGCCACGGCGCCGATGGTACAGAAGACCGGCGGTACAGAAGACCCGGTCGCGCATGGTAGGCATGGCACATGGCCGAACTCATTCCCCGGCGGGTCCTGTTCGGGAACCCGGAACGCATCAGCCCGCGCATCAGCCCGGACGCCAGCACGCTGGCGTGGATCGCTCCCCGCGACGGGGTGCTCAACGTATGGACGGCGCCGGTGACGGCGGACGGCGTCGACTGGGCCGCGGCCCGCGTGGTCACCGACGATACCGACCGCGGGATCCGGATGTTCGACTGGGCGCACGACGGGCGGCACCTGCTCTACCTGCAGGACACCGGGGGCGACGAGAACTGGCGGCTGCACGACGTCGATCTGGCGACCATGGAGCGCCGCGACCTGACCCCGTTCGAGGGCGTCCGGGCGGAGATCATCGCCACGGAGAAGAAGTTCCCCACCGACGTCCTGGTCGGGCTCAACCGCGACAACCCCCAGCTGCACGACGTCTACCGGCTCGACCTGGTCACCGGCGAGCTGGTCAAGGAGGTGGAGAACCCGGGCTTCATCGGCTGGATCGCCGACGCCGAGCTGGTGGTCCGGTGCGGCATCGCCCCGCAGCCCGACGGGAGCATGGTGGTCATGATCCGCGACGACGCGGGCCAGGACTGGCGCCCGCTGCTGACCGTCGCGGCCGAGGACGCGCTGACCAGCCAGCCGATAGCGTTCAGCGCGGACGGTGGCTCGCTGCTGGCACTCAGCTCGGTGGGCGCCAACACCGGCCGGCTGGTCCGGATCGACCTGGCCAGCGGGGCGGCCGAGGTGCTGGCCGAGGACCCGGAGGCCGACGTGACCGGGGTCCGGCTGCACCCGGACACCCGGGAGCCGCAGATCGTCATCTTCCTCAAGGAGCGCCTGCACTACCTGGCGCTGGACCCCGCGTACGAGGCCGACCTGGCCGCGATCCGCACGCTGCACCCGGGCGACCCGACCGGCAGCAGCGGGGACGACGACGACCGGATCTGGCTGGTCGGGTTCACCAACGACACCGGCCCGGTGCCCTACTACGCCTACGACCGCGAGCGCCGCGAGGGCCGGTTCCTGTTCGAGCACCAGCCCGAGCTGTCGCGCTACGAGCTGGCGCCCATGGAGCCGGTCGAGTTCACCGCCCGGGACGGGCTGACCATCCACGGCTACGCCACGTTCCCGCCCGGGGCCGGCCGGTCCGGGCTGCCGATGGTGCTCAACGTGCACGGCGGCCCGTGGGCGCGGGACGTCTGGGGCTTCGACCCGGAGGCGCAGTGGTTCGCCAACCGCGGCTACCTGTGCCTGCAGGTCAACTTCCGCGGCTCGACCGGCTACGGCAAGGCGTTCGTCAACGCCGGTGACCGGGAGTGGGGCGGGAAGATGCAGGACGACCTGCTGGACGCGGTGGCGTTCGCGATCGGCCAGGGCTGGGCGGACCCGGCCCGGGTGGCCATCTACGGCGGCTCCTACGGCGGGTACGCGGCCCTGGCCGGGGTGGCGTTCACCCCGGACGAGTTCCGCTGCGCGGTGGACATCGTCGGCCCGTCGAACCTGAAGACGCTGATCGAGACCATCCCGCCGTACTGGGCCCCGATGATCGCCCTGTTCCACACCCGGGTGGGCGACCCGGGCAAGGACGCCGGCTTCCTGTGGTCCCGTTCCCCGCTGTCCCGGGCGGCCGACATCCGGACCCCGCTGCTGATCGCCCAGGGCGCCAACGACCCGCGGGTGAAGCAGGCCGAGTCGGAGCAGATCGTCGCCGCGCTGCGCGAGCACGGCATCGACTACGAGTACATGCTGTTCCCCGACGAGGGCCACGGGTTCGCCAAGCCCGAGAACCGGCTGCGCTTTTACGCGGCGGCCGAACAGTTCCTCGCCCGCCACCTCGGCGGCCGGGCCGAGGACTAGTTAGGGCGAGGGAGTTGTTACAGCGTGGGGTAACCAGGGGCGAGGAGCAGCAGGGAATGGTCGAGCTCAAGACCGACGCGGCGCTGGGCGCGATGCGCGAGGCGGGACGGGTCGTCGCGAACGCGCTCGCGGCGGTGCGGGAGGCGGCGGCGGTCGGCACCTCGCTGGCCGAGCTCGACGAGGTGGCGCACGATGTCCTCCGCAAGGCCGGCGCCCGCTCCCCCTTCCTGCACTACCATCCCTCGTTCGCGCCCACGCCGTTCCCGGCGGTGATCTGCGCCTCGGTCAACGACGTGATCGTGCATGGCATCCCGGACGGCTACCGACTGCGCGACGGCGACCTGGTCAGCATCGACTTCGGGGCCGAGCTCGACGGCTGGACCGGCGACGCCGCGACCAGCTTCACCGTGGGCACGGCGGACGGTGCCGACACGCTGCTGATTGAGACGGCCGAGAAGGCGCTCGCGGCCGGCGTGGCGGCCGCGGTGCCGGGGGCGCGGATCGGGGACATCTCCGCCGCCATCGGCGCGGTGGCGCACACCGCCGGGTACGGCATCCCGGCCGGGTTCGGCGGGCACGGGATCGGCCGCCACATGCACGAGGACCCGCACGTGCCGAACGACGGCCGGCCCGGCCGCGGCATGCGCCTGCGGCCGGGCCTGGTGCTGGCCATCGAGCCGATGCTGATGGCCGGCGGCGGCGATGACTTCCGGGTGGCGCCCGACGGATGGGCGCTGTGCACAGTGGATGGCAGCCGGGCCGCGCACGCCGAGCACACCGTCGCCATCACCGGCGACGGGCCCCGCATTCTCACCCTGCCCTAAGGCAGGCGCGCCTCCGCCATCAGCTGGGCCAGGGCTGGCTCGGGCTCCAGGACGTAGAGGCCGCCGGAGATGCGGTCGGTGACCCAGACGAGGCCGGAGGAGTCGACAAACAGATCGTTGATCTGTGCGGCTGGCTGGCCGGGGGGTGGCCTGGGGATCCAGTGCGCGACCTCGGCCGGGTGGCCCGGGTCGGCCAGGTCGTAGACCCGCACGCCGGCGCTGAAGTAGGTGGCGAAGATGACGCGCTCGCTGCGGTAGGAGCCCGGCTGGTTCTCGTGCAGGTTGTGCGCGCCGAACCGCAGCGGCCGGCCGTCGAAGCCGGGCGGGTGCGGGCACACCGCGAGCACCGCCGGGCTGGCCCGGGCGACGTCGATGACGCGGATGGCCCGCTGGGGCGCGTGCGGGCCGTCGGTCACCTGCTCGTCGGCCGCGACCACCAGCCCCCGGCCGGGCAGCGGCAGGCAGGTGTGGGTGGACCCGCCGCCCCAGCTCACGTGCGCCGTCTGGCGGGGCCGGGTGATGTCGGTGACGTCCAGCATCACCATCCCGGCGTCGTCATACCCGAGGTAGGCGGTCCCGTTGGCGAGCAGCGCGTGGTGCGCGGCGTACCGCTCGCCCGGGGGCCAGCCGGGCTGCTCGTCCTCACGCTGGCCGGGCCACCACCAGCGGGCGGCCTCGGCCGGCCGGGCCGGGTCGGCCAGGTCGAGCACCACCCAGATCCGGTCGCGGAAATGGTCGGGGATGGCCGAGAAATGCGCATAACGGCCGCCCCGCCAGACGACACGGTGCACCCCGCGCCCGCCGCTCGGCCAGAACGCGATCCGCTCCGGCTGCAGCGGGTCGCTGAGCTGGTAGATGGCCAGGCCGGCCGAGAACGGCCCGGGAGCCCGGATCCGGTACGGGAACTTCTCGTGGTTGACCAGCAGCAGGCCGTCGGCGACCTGCACCTTGTGGTTGTGGGTGTAGGCGGGCGCCCGCCACTGCGTGACCAGCGCCGGCCGGGCGGGGTCGGACACGTCCAGGATCGTCGTGCCCATTCCGGAGGTGCCCGTGTGGCCGACGTAGACCACGTCGCCCTGCCGGATCACCTGCATGCCGTCGCCGTAGCCGCCCAGGTCGTGGTGGGCGAGCAGGTGAAGCCCGCGGGCGCTCGCGGCCAGCGCCCGTGCGCTCATGACGGTGCGCTCATGACGGTGCGCTCATGGTGCGCTCATGCCCGCGTGGCCTGGCCGCGGCTCACCCGGGCGCCCAGCTGCCCGGCCGCCCAGTCGGCGGTGCGGTAGCGGTGGAACGGCGCCAGGTTGGCGCAGCCGTGATTGCCCTTGTCCAGTAGCAGCAGCTCGGCGGGGCCGCCCGCCTCGTCGACCAGGCGCTGCGCGTCCTGCCAGGGAATGAGGCGGTCGAGCCGGCCCATGACCGCCAGCAGCGGGCAGCGGATCAGCCCGGCGCGGCCGGCCATCGACAGCGCGGCCGCCCGCTCGCGGGCGGTCTCCTGATCCGGGGAGAAGGACCGGACCCGGAACGCCTCCCGGGTGAGGACCGGCAGGTTGTCCCAGTTCCCGGCGAACTCGTACGGCCCGGCCAGCGCGATACAGGCCCTGACCCGGGTGTCCCCGCTGGCCACCCGCGGCGCGTAGTAGCCGCCCAGGCTGACCCCCCACACGCCGATCCGGCCGGGGTCGATCGAGGGCTCGGCCTGCATGCGGTCGATGATCGCCGCGCCGGGCACCTCCCAGTCGCCCCGGATGGCCAGGTCGTATTCGGCCTCCCCCTGCCCCGGGCCGTCCACGCTGAAGGTCGCGATGCCACGCTCGAGGAAGAGCTCCTCGGTACTGCGCAGCTCCTCCTTGGCCGAGTCGAGGCCGGGGATCATGATCATCGCCGGGTACGGCTCATCCCCCGCCCCCGGCAGCCGCAGGATGCCCACCATGCGCGAGCCCTCGAACGGGATCTCGACCCGGCGGCCGGGCGGATCCAGGTGGGGCAGCGCGTCGGTCAGGCAGGTGACCGCCTTCCGGTGGGCCGCCCGCATCTGGCCGAGGTCGTTGACGAACAGGAATTTCGCGAAGTGGTAGTAGACCGCCGCCTGCGAGAGGTGCGCGCCCGCCGACAGCTCCCGTCCGGCGGCGAGCGCGTCGCGGCCCAGCTGCTCGTGCTCCGCCGCCACCGCGCTCCACCCGGCGCACCAGTCGTCCCAGGACGCCAGGCCGCTGGTGATCCGCTCGAAATCCCCGGCCGTCACGCCGTTCGTCGTGAACCGCGGAGCCCAGTGAGAGATGGCCATGGCTACCCGCTCATCCATGCGCGCTCCCGCGAGTTGGTGGCCAGATCCTGCAAACGAATGCATACTCTCTGGGTGAGTTACGGTCAAGGGGACATGACGGAGCAGCCGGAACTGCACGTAACGGTGAACGGGGCCAGCCGTACCCTGCGCTGCGAGCCGGACGCCCCGCTGCTGAGCGTGCTGCGCCAGGACCTCGGGCTGTCCGGCCCGCGCTTCGGCTGCGGGCTCGGCCTGTGCGGCGCCTGCTTCGTCCTGATCGACGGCCAGGCCCGCTCCTCCTGCGATCTCCCCGCCTGGGCGGCCGAGGGCCGGCAGGTGACCACCGTCGAGGGGATGATGGACGGCGAGACCCTGGACGCGGTCCAGCAGGCGTTCATCGACGAGCAGGCCGCCCAGTGCGGGTACTGCACCTCCGGCATGGTGGTCAGCGCGGTCGCGCTGCTGCGCGGCAACCACAGCCCGAGCGAGCGGGAGGTGCGGGAGGCGCTCGACGGCAACCTGTGCCGCTGCGGGGCGCACCGCCGGATCGTCGGCGCGGTCCTGAAGGCGGCCGGCCGGCTGGCCGGGCAGGCCGCCCGGTGAGCGAGCCCCGGCCGGCGTCGTTACCG
>Ga0187765_10000177_pt1 | contig 22189 bp, 22 predicted proteins | sample 0216_QUI02_MP05__3_FD_133018 | JGI IMG/M metagenome (GOLD analysis project Ga0187765, IMG submission 133018) | Tropical peat soil microbial communities from peatlands in Department of Meta, Colombia - 0216_QUI02_MP05_10_MG | ecosystem: Environmental > Terrestrial > Soil > Wetlands > Peat ...
CCGGGGCCGTACTGGTAGGCGACGTTGAGCACGTACTCGTCGGTCAGCGAGGCGTGGATGCGTGGCTAAGGACACATGTAGAGGCACACCTGCTCGCGCATGTGACCGGCAAGAGAATACGTCGTGACAGTGAGAATACCAATCCACGCATAGGCGATCAGTGGCGCCTCGCCGGTGGCAAGTTCTTTCACCAGTGTCGGCGCATCGGCAAAATAAAGAACCCAGGCGCCGCCGGTCCACCACGCCACCATCAGCCAGAGGAAATGCTTCACGCCCTTGCGGGCCCAGGTGACGGCGGACCATTTGCGCGCATCGCGCTGCATGTGCTCGCGGCGATCACCTTCCACGAAGCGCTCGATTGCAAAGAACAGGTCGGTCCACACGGTTTGCGGACAAAGGTAGCCGCACCAGATGCGGCCCGCGACCGCATTCATCAGGAACAGAACGATCGCCGCCAGAATGAGCAGACCGGTGAGGTAATAAATTTCCTGCGGCCAGATCTCGATGAAAAAGAAATAGAAGCGTCGATTCGGGAAGTCGATCAGCACCGCCTGAGAAGGAGCGTTGACGCCCCGATCCCACCGCACGAACGGCAGCAGATAGTAGATGCCGAGTGTGACGATGAGCGCCGCCCATTTAATGGTGCGGAATTTACCGTGCACGCTTTGCGGATAGATTTTCCGGCGCGGCGCATAAAGCGGAATGTCATCATCGGGCTCAAGCCCGGGCATGCCCTGCACAGGCTGCACTTCGGGCTCTTTCGCCAGTGTTTGCAGGGCGTTCATGGTCAATTTGAATAGGCCGCGGCGCCGTGGCGCACCTTGACTTGGCTCAATCCGGAACGCGGAAAAAGCCCCGGTTCACGGGGCTTTTTGTGCTTCCGCCGCTACTTCTCGCCGCCGCCAAAACTGTACACGTACACGGTCAGCGCCTTGATGATGGGCTCGCTGAGGCGGCCGTTCCAGGCCGGCATGACGGCGCCGCGTCCGTTCTGGAGGCCCTGCATGATGGTTGCCTTGTCGGGACCGTAGAGCCAGATCTGGTCGGTCAGATTCGGCGCCCCGACCTCGCGCTTGCCCTTGCCTTCCGGCCCATGGCAAAGGACGCAATTGTCGGCGAAAACTTTCTTGCCGAGAGCAAGGTCGGCACCCGGTTCGGTCGATAGGCCGGAAAGCGAACGGACGAAATCGGCGACTGCCGACATCTCGCTGGCCTTCAGGATACCATCGCGGCCAAACGCGGGCATATTGCCCTCGTGATCATCCTTATCGCCTGAACGCGCGCCGTGGCGAATGGTCTGCTCAATCGCGGCGAGCTTGCCGCCCCACAGCCAATCGTCGTCGTTGAGGTTGGGATAGCCCTTGGCACCGCCACCGCCGGCGCCATGGCATGGCGCGCAATTGTCGACAAACGCGGTGCGGCCTTGTGCGCGCGCGAAGTCGAGCAATTGGGGGTCGGCGATAATTTCGGCGACCGATGCCGTGGTGAGTTTGTCCATCATCGGCCCGCGTTGCAGCTTGAGCGCGTCGAGATCCTCGACCACGGCGCTGCGGGTGTGCCACCCGAACACGCCCTGCGTGGAGTTGGTCAGCAAGGGCCATGCCGGATAAGCGATCCAATATCCGACCGCCCAGATGATGGTGATATAAAACAGCCACAGCCACCAGCGCGGCAACGGCGTGTTCAGTTCACGCAAGCCATCCCACTCGTGTCCGGTGGTCGCGGTTCCTGTCAGCGCATCGATTTCTTTATGGTCTTCAGCCACGGCTCAATCCTCCCGCAGCGGAATGCGCGCCGCTTCCTCGAATTGCTTCTTGCGCGAGGGCCAGAGCGCATAAAGCAGTACCAGAATGAAAATGACGACGAAGTATGCGAGACCCCAGGTCTGCGCAAACTCGGCGACGGTTTGGTAGGTCGGGTCCATCGCATTCACCGGATGTTGGCTTTGTCGTCGTATAGTTTGAAGTCGACCTGGGTGCCCAATAGCTGCAGGTAGGCGATCAGTGCATCCGCTTCGGAAATGCGCGCGGGGTTGCCGTCGAAGTCGCGCGCGTTCACCTTCGGATAGCGCTTCGCCAGGTCGGCGGCGTCCGGGCTGTCGGCGGTCGCCTGCGTCACCACATCGGTGGTGGCATTGGCGATCATCGCCGCCGTGTAAGGCACGCCGAGCAGCGCCTGCACCTTCAGATCCTGCGCGATATGCTGGAAGTCGAGCTCGGTTTGCGCCAGCCATGAATAGTCTGGCATCACCGAGCCCGGCACCACCGAACGTGGGTTATTCAGGTGATCTCTGTGCCATTCGTCGGAATACTTGCCGCCCACGCGCGCGAGATCGGGACCCGTGCGCTTGCTGCCCCACTGAAAGGGCTTGTCGTACATACTTTCGGCCGCAAGCGAATAATGGCCGTAGCGCTCAACCTCATCGCGCAACGGCCGGATCATCTGCGAGTGGCAGAGATAACAGCCTTCGCGCACATAGATGTTGCGACCGGCAAGCTCGAGCGGCGTGTAGGGGCGCACACCGTCGACTTTCTCGATGGTATTTTTCAGGTAGAACAGCGGCACGATTTCCACGAGCCCGCCGATCGCGATGACGATCAGGATGCCGATCACCAGGACGATCGAGTTCTTCTCGAAAATGGAATGTCTTTGCCAGAGTGACATGCTCGTCCCCGCCTATTCCGCCGGCGCCAGCCTGAGGCCGGCGGGCGCGGCGGAGACCGCCGAGTTCACGGTTTTCCAGAGATTCCAGGCCATCAGCAGCGCGCCGGTCAGGAACAGCAGGCCGCCAAGCGCGCGGATGACGTAGAACGGATGCATTGCTTCCACCGTCTCGACGAAGGAGTACTCGAGGAAGCCGAGCGAGGTGTAGGCGCGCCACATCAGGCCTTGCAGGATGCCCGACACCCACATCGCGCTGATGTAGAGCACGATGCCAATGGTCGAGATCCAGAAGTGCCAGTTGACGAGCTTGAGCGAATAGAGCGGGCGATTCCACAGCCACGGCACGAGGCAATAGAGCGCGCCGAATGAAATGTAGCCGACCCAGCCGAGCGCGCCGGAATGCACGTGGCCGATGGTCCAGTCGGTGTAGTGCGACAGCGAGTTGACGATCTTCACCGACATCATCGGCCCTTCGAAGGTCGACATGCCGTAGAACGCAACCGACACCACCATCATGCGCAGCACCGGATCGGTGCGCAGCTTGTCCCACGCCCCCGACAGCGTCATGATTCCGTTGATCATCCCTCCCCATGACGGCATCCACAGCATAATCGAGAACGTCATGCCGAGCGTCTGCGCCCAGTCGGGCAACGCTGTGTAATGCAAGTGATGCGGGCCTGCCCAGATGTAGAGGAAGATCAACGACCAGAAGTGAATGATCGACAGGCGGTAGGAATAAACCGGCCGGTCGCAGCGCTTGGGGATGAAGTAGTACATGATCGCAAGGAAGCCGGCGGTGAGAAAGAAGCCGACGGCGTTGTGGCCATACCACCACTGCACCATGGCGTCCTGTACACCCGACCAGACGATGTACGATTTCGGCGAGAACAGTGACAACGGCACCGCGGCATTGTTGCCGAGGTGCAGCACCGCGATGGTGACGATGAAAGCGAGATAGAACCAGTTGGCGACGTATATATGCGGCTCCGCCCGCCGCATGATCGTGGCGAGAAATACGAGAAAATAGACGACCCAAACGACCGTCAGGAACAGGTCGGAGTACCATTCGGGTTCCGCATATTCCTTCGATTGCGTAATGCCGAGCAGGTAGCCCGTGCCCGCGATGACAATGAAGAAGTTGTAGCCGAGGACGACGAACCACGGGGCGATTTCCCCGGCCAGTCGCGCGCGGCAGGTGCGTTGCACGACATAGAATGATGTCGCGATCAGCACGTTGCCACCAAATGCGAAGATCACCGCCGACGTGTGCAGCGGACGCAGTCGCCCGAAGGTGATCCAGGGCAGATCGAAATTGAGAAACGGAAATGCGAGTTCGAGAGCGATGTAGAGTCCAACGGTGAATCCGGCGATGCCCCAGCACACGGCAGCGACGGTCGAAAACTTGACCGGGCCCATGTTGTAGTTGGGCTTGCCATCGATCGTCAGCGGCGCACGTTCGGCCGGACGCTCATAGTAGCGGTTGATGATGGCGAACACTGCCGCGATGCTGGCGGCGGTGAAGAGATAAGCATGGAATGCGTATTCCGGTGTGTAGGCCTTGGCGGCGATCACGATCGAGAGAAGCGCCAAGGCTGCGAAGGCGAGCGCCGAGCCTCCTTCGCCGATGGTCATGGTTTTCTGGGGAGCGAGCGCGGTCGCCATGCTGTTTACGTCCATTTCTGCGCGGAAGAATTTTGGGGCCTTCGGCGAGTTTTATCGTCGAAGGACCCCGCGTTTTCCTTGATACAAGTCAAATGTTTAGCGTCATCCGCCCCGCCACCAGCCGTGCCAACCCCACCGACGCGGTCCGGCGGTATTCACGCGCGCCTTCTGCTCGTCATTGAGCGTGGCGTAAAAAGCATCGAACGCCGGGCGCACCGTCTTGATCGCCTGCTGCATGGCGTCGAGGCGTTTTTCCATCAGCTCGAGCCGGGCCGTGGCACTCTCGGGAAACTCGCGCGGGCAAGCTGCAGCAACAAATTCCGCGGCTTTGGTTGAGGCGGCGCGTAAATTATCTAACGCGGCGCGTTGCGCTTCGTTTGGCGTGATCAAGCGCTCGATGCGCTCCATCCGCCACTCGGCAAGGCCGGCGCCACGCGGGTCGCACACTGCGCCCATGCCGCCCATCCCGCCGCCCCAACCCATCATGCCCGGGCCCATCATCATGCCGGGTCCCCAGCCTCCGCGCGGGCCGTATCCGGGGCCTGGGCTGGCGGGTCCACTACCTGGCCCTGAACCGCCAGCAGCAGGCGGACTGCCAGAAGAAGGACCGGCCGGTTGCGCAACTGCGGGCACCGTCAGGAACGTGCCGACGATGGCGATGACCGCGGTGGACATCAAGAATGGTTTCATTGCGGGTCTCCTCGATAGAGGAATTTTAGCCGTTGACTTTGCAGCACGGGCCGCCCGTGTGCTTTGACGCAGGTCAACGGAAGATAGAAGTACCGTCAGGCCGAAATCGCGAATTCCCGCTCGATATCGGTCACGGAGATCTGCGGTCTGAGTGCTGGGGCCACCGGCGCGCGATCACCGCGATAGAGTACGCCCAGGCTGAAGCCATCATCGCCGAGCGCCAATGCTGTCGCCGCTGCTCGGTCCTGCTCAATCGACAAGCTCGAACGCCGCACCAACTTTTTCCATTCGCGCTGCTCGGGACGGAATGTGACGCAGGGACTCAATACTTCAATGAAGGCAAAGCCCGGCCAACGAATGCCTTCGACGATCAGATCCGCAAGGCCGTTCGGGTCGCCCGAAAATCCACGCGCCACAAAATTTGCGCCGGCCGCGATCGCGACCGCCAGCGGATTGAATGGCCGCAAGCCAATGCCACCAGGGGCAATGTCGCTGTCCCAATCGGGCTCGGTCGTCGGCGATGGCTGGCCTTTGGTCATTCCGTAAACACGGTTGTCCATCACGATGTAAAGCATATCGACATTGCGCCGACAGGCATGAATGAAATGGTTGCCCCCGATTGAGTAGCCGTCGCCGTCGCCGCCCACGGTAATAACTTCGAGGTCTGGCCGCGTGAGCTTAAGCCCGGTGGCAGCCGCAAGCGCGCGGCCATGCACGCCGTGGAATCCATACGTGCTCATGTAACCCGGCAATCGCGACGAGCAGCCAATGCCGGAAACCAGAACAACCTCATGCGGCGGCCTGCCCAACTTTGCGAGCCCGCGTTCGAGGCCGGCCATAACACCGAAATCACCGCATCCCGGACACCAGACGGGATGCGCGCCTGAAGAAAAATCTTTCGCGCTCAACACGCAGTGCGGTTGTTCAAGTTTTATCTCGAGCGCAATGTCATTCATGATCGTTGTCCGTCACATGACATAGGAGGCGATTTCCGAGGGCCGGAACGGCAGCGGGCCCGGCCGCGCGACGCTTTCGGAATTCACGGGAATGACCTTTTGGCCGATCAGATGGTGGTAAAGCTGCGCGCCGTGATTTTGCTCGATCACAATAAGACGACGCACGCCCGAAAGCGCGCGCGTGATCGTGTCGATCGGGAGCGGTGATAAAACGCGCAGTGCAACTACGCGCACTTGTTTGCCGGCCTTGGCAAGTCGTCGTGCGGCCTCCCGCGCGGGCGCAACCGTCGAACCGAAGGCAAGAATTGCGACGTCGCCCTCGCCCCAGCATTCGCCCCAGTAGTTGCCCGGGTCAAAGCGCTGAATCTTCTTGGCTCTCTTGTTGATCTGAGCGACGTGCGCTCCGGCACCGCTTGCCGGCAAGCCCACCTCACTGTGTGTGAGGCCTTCCGCAACCCATTGATGCCCGGGTGTTCCCGGCAGTGGCATTGGCGTGACCGGATCGGTCCCAAGCGCGTAGCGCTTAAAGGTTTCTTTCGTCGCAATACCGTTGGTGCAGCGCTTGAGCGGTTTAGGCCGGTCGCTGGCTGGATCGATCACCGTTGTCGCCTGTCCAAGCATCTGATCCGACAGAACAATGACTGGCGTCTGCAATGATTCCGCCGTGTAAACCGCGTACTCGGCGGTCTTGATGCAATCCGAAACCGACGTCGGCGCCAGCACAACGCGCGGCGCGTCGCCATGCGCGCCATAAATCGCAAGATTAATGTCACTTTGTTCGGTCTTCGATGCGATGCCGGTGGATGGACCTGCGCGCATGACATCGACAAGGACAAGCGGGATTTCGGCGGCGGTAGCAAGCCCCAGGCTTTCAACCATAAGCGAGAAGCCCGGGCCCGAAGTGACGGTCATCGCAGGCGTACCGCCGTAAGATGCACCCAGCGTCAGATTGATGGACGCTAGTTCATCCTCGCCGAGCACAAGGCGGCCGCCGAGCTTAAGCATATGGGGCGCCAGCCATTCAACGAGATCGGTCGCCGGCGTGATTGGATAGCAGCCAACAAATCGTACACCGCCGCGCAGCGCGCCGAGCGCGACAGCCTGGTTACCGCTGATCAGCCAGCGCGCAGCAGCTTTGGGCGGGTCGAGACGCCGATCAATTTCCAATGTTGCGGCGGCGACAGCGCCCGATGCTGCGCCTCGGGCATTGGCAGCGATAATTTCAGTGCCCTTTCCTTCGAATATCCTGGCAACCGCTTGTTCGACGTTTTTTGGTTCGACCCCAAGGAGTGCCGCGACGAGACCGGCAGCGAACATGTTGACCCGCCGGCCTTGCAGGCCGCGTCCAAGCCTGGTTGCCTGTCGACCGCTCATTGAGAGCGCAATCACTTTTGCCTTCGACTTGGCAATCCCCGCCGGAACCGGACCGGCTTCCGGGTCCGTGATGATTACTGTCGTTTCGTCGAGCGGAATTTCGGCCGCAAACTGGTCGACCTTCTCCCAGTCCAGAGCCACAAACAGATCATAGCGGTCGGGCTGGCATTCGATCGGTTCCGTCGATATCTGTACCAGCGCCGCGGATTCGCCGCCGCGCACCTGGGCACCGAAAAGTTGCGTCATGAGGCCGTAATAACCCGCGCGTGCCGCGGCACGCAGAAGCACGGCACCGGCGCTCATCGCGCCCGAGCCGCCGCTTCCTGCGAACACAACTGCTATGGAGGCGCGGGCCACAGGCCAGCGCCTTACACGTAGCCGAGCCAGTGCCAGTACGTGGCACCGAGCACCATCACCAGCGCCAGTGCGATAATCGTCAGCACAAAACCAGTGCGGACGAAGTCGCGGGCGTTGAAGGTGTCGGTGCCGTAGGCAACCATGTTCTGTGGCGCATTAACGACCAGAATGAACCCGAAGCTCACCACGAATTGCAACACCATGGTCATGCCAATGATGTTAATTCCCGGAGTCGCAACACTTTTGAGCACGGCGATCACGATCGGGATCATCGCCGAAGCAAGAGCCGTGGCGCTGGCGAAGCCGAGATGAATGACAACCAGGAACAGGCTCATCACACCGAGGATGAACAGCGCCGTGGCTTCCTTGAGCCCGAACTGCGCAACGACGATATTGGCAAGCCATGTCGCCGCGTTCGTTTGCAACAGCGCCGTGCCAAGACTGATCCCGATGCCGAACAGGATCACGGTACCCCACGGAATCCGGGGTTGCGCCTCCTTCCAGGTCATGATGCCAATACCCGGCATGAACATCAGTGCCACGGCGGTAATCGTCGTCGTGCTGGTGTCGAATTTGTGCAAGATGCCTTCAGTCGCCCAGAACCCGATCAAAATCAGCGAGAGCGCCAGAAGTTTCTTTTCCGAAGTCTTCATCGGACCGAGATCCGCGAGCGACTTGCGAATACCTTCGATGCCCCCCGGAACCTGTTTCACTTCGGGCGGCATCATGCGCGTCATCACGAAATAGAGCGCGATCGACATAAGCACGCCGAACGGCGCCGCCGCGATCAGCCAGTCAAGCCAGGTAATCGTCTTGTTGAACGCTTTTTCGATAAAGCCGATGGCAACCATGTTCTGCGCCGCGGCGGTCTTGATGCCGACGTTCCAGATGCTGGCCGTTTGCACAGTGACGATCATCAACATGCTGGCGAAGACGCCACGTTTGTTCACGCCGAAGGCAGCGATGATGCCGAGCGTGATGGGCACGAGGCATGCGACACGCGCGGTGGTCGACGGCACCATGAAGGCAATAACGAAACCAACCAGGATCGTTCCGATCACGACGTTGCGAGTCTCGACGCCGACGCGCGAAAGAATGTTGAGCGCGATTCGCTTGTCGAGGCCAGTCGCGGTCATAGCGGCGGCAAGAAACAATGCGGCAGCAACCAGAACCAGCGCTGTATTGGCGAAGCCACCAAAGGCAAGGGTCAATGCGCCGCTGGTGCCGAGCAGAACCTTGGGATTTGCCACGCTCGGCGCCAGGCCGAGAAGAAACGCCATGAGTGCCGCAATCACAATCGCAGACACGGCGTAATCGACGGCTTCCGTCATCCAGACAATGACTGCGAAAGCGAGAATAGCGAGCATACGATGGCCGGCGACCGGCAGACCGGCTGGCGTCGGCATCAATAGAATGGCGATCAATGCAGCGAATGCGGCCAACAGGCCCCAGTTTGATGCGAACCAGCCCTTTTCCGTCGCAGCAGGCTGCGCAGACGGGCGAACTGACGGTTGTACTGCGATAGACATGGCCTTCCTCCGAGCGAAAAAAATCCGCTGCAGAGGCATCATCGGCTCACCCTCCCAAAGCTCGTTGAGGAAGATCAATTTGCGGTGCCACGTCAGCTACGGGATTGTCCTTAGTAACGAGCGCTTTTTGCAGCGCAGCACGGATACCTGATTAAAAAAATGACAAAGGCGCACCCCGCGCCCCTTCGGCCGCGGCGGTGCGCCTCCTCGTCGCCCCTTAACTCAGGCGGCGGATTTGACGTCGATCTTTTTGGCCTGTGCCGGAGCCGGTTTCGGGACCGTCACCTTCAGCACGCCTTTGGAAATATTCGCCTTGATAGCGTCGGCATTGACGCCTTCCGGCAGCTCGAGCGTGCGCTCGAACGAGCCATAGCTGCGCTCGACCAGGCGGTAGTTCTTGTCCTTCTGTTCCTTTTCGGCATTTTTCTCGCCGCGGATCGTCAGAAGATTATCCGCGACATTAACTTGTACGTCCTTGTCTTCGAGACCGGGCAATTCTGCTGTGATCTCGATTTCCTTTTCGGTTTCCGTGACATCCATGCTCGGCATGAGCGCCGTCGACCCGTTGCCAGAGATGGTGGGAAAACCGCGGGAAAAATCTTCGAACAGCCGGTCAATCTCGCGTTGCAGAGATACAAACGGGCTGGTGACCGAACGATCGCGCCCGACCGGGATGAGCGATTTCAGATTCATGGATGCCTCCATCGTTAACTCAGGGCGGTGAGCGTCTAATACGGCAGCGCAGCTATGCCGTCTTTGAGCCAAGTCAAAGCCAGCAGACGCGACCGCGTCATTTTCCACGCTAGTGCGCGACGGTTTCGTCCCTCGGTTCGATGACCATGCCAGATGTCGGCTCAACCCATACAAGGTGATCAATTACCGATTTCACCCCGGTTATATTCTCGGCCGCCACTTTCATCGCTTCGCGCTGGCGTTCATCCACGATCACGCCCCATAGCTCGACAACGCCATCGCGCACGACGACATTGGTCATTGCCGCTGGCGCCCAGATCTCTTTCTGGAATTCCGCCAGCAATTTTTCGCGAATTGTCACGTCATCTTTCGCGGAGGGCTGTGCCACACGCGCCATGCTCACCATCGCGTGCATCAGATTGGAGCGGGTCACAATCCCGACTAACTGGCCGCCACATAGAACCGGCACACGTTTGATGCGTTTGCGCTCCATCAAGTCGACGATGTCTTCGAGCGCGGTAACCTCATCGACCGTCTGCACTTCGGTCGTCATCACCTCGGCGACCTTGCTGCCGTGCGAATGGCTATATTCGGCGGCGATGCGGCCGGGTCCCATGAGAAACTCGAGCCACCGGGAGCGTTTATGTTCCGTCCGCGTTTCGCGGCGGCGCAGGAAATCGCCTTCAGACAGCACGCCGACCAGTTTGCCATCTTTGTCGACCACCGGCAGTCCGCTGATGTGATGTTGAAGCATCAAGCGGGCGGCCTGCAATACAGTCGCATCCGGAGCAATCGATATGACGTCGCGCGTCATGACATCTTCGGCTTTCATGGCACTTCTCCAAATTACGGAAACCATGAGATCATGGGACACGCCGAACGGTCTTGACGCAGGTCAAACCCCGTCAGTGCTTCCATTCCGGCGGCAGTACCGGCGCCCAAGTGCGCTGGAGGCGCAGGTCATCAACGATGGCGTTTGCGGCAATATAGCCGGGCGCACCATTCACGCCGCCGCCGTTGCCCGACGACGACCCGCAGAGATAGAGCCCTTCCACAGGCGTGCGGGAACCGGGCATCAGCGGATGCGGCCGGTTGATGCCGAGCTGATTGGGCACATATGCGCCAACTCGGACCGCGCCCTGCCGCATATTGGCATTTAATTTTTCGACGTCGAGCGGCGTGAAAAGATAGGTCCCGAGCAGATTATCGCCGTCAAGATTTGAAGCGTAGATTCGCCAATAATCGAGTACGCGTTGGGTATAGTCGGCCCGGTTGCGCTCCCATTCTTGCGGTGAGCCGTCTACCGAATAAGGCGCGAATGGCCACCAGAATGCCACGTGCTTGCCGGCCGGCGCATAGCTCGGATCGAACTGGCTGTTGCAGGCGCCGTTCCCCATCAGGACCTTGGGGAATCTCTTTGCCGCGCAATCCTCGAAACAGCTCGCTACGTCATCAATATGATCCATGCCGAAGAAGATATTGTAGGCGCGCGCTATATCGGGATCGAATGCCTCGGCGCGATAAGCCGGCGGATTCTTGAGCGCGAGATGCAAAGTCACCAGGCTATGGTTGCCCCAGTGCCAGGATTTAGCTTTTTCGCGCACCGGTTCCGGGAAAAGATCCTCGCCGGCCATCTGCACTGTGGTCGGAAAGTCGATGGCGCTTGCGACGAATTTTCCGCCACTGATGGCACGGCCATCATCAAGTTTCACACCGGTCGCACGGCCATTGGTGACCGTGATTTCCCTGACATCGGCGCCGGTGATGATTTCGCCACCGCCAGCCTCCACAACCCGCGCCAGCGCCAAAGGCAGAGACACTGCTCCGCCGACCGGGAGTGTGAAACTCGCGATATTCGCAAAAATTGCCGGAAAGACGATGCCCGCGCCCGGCACGTTCTCCGTCGTAATCACGTGCATGTAAGAGGTGAACAGCGTGCGGATTCGCTCATCGACGAAATGCTTGCGCACGACGCTGAAAAGGTCGTGCTGGGCATGCGAAAGGAGCTCTTTCGCCTTTGGGCCACTCAGACGGTCGATGAGCTGCTCGCGTGGTAACGGTGCGTTGTACAGCAGCGATACCAATAACGGACGCATGTCTTCGCAATAGGTGTGCCAAAGCGCACGGAACGTCTCGGCGTCCTGCCCAGAAAATCGCGCGAGCGATGCACAAGTCTTGTCGAGGTCCTTGTAAATAACGATGCCAGTGCCATCGCGAAAGGTCGCCGCCTGCTGCACCGGCGGCTCGATATAGGAAAATCCGTAACGGTGAAGCTCGAGGTCCCTGAGCAAGGGGCAAAGTCCAAGTCCCATGTAGAAATTGGCGTGCAAATTAAGCTTATAGCCTGGCAGAATGCGCTCCTCGGTGCTCGAACCGCCACCGATACGGTCGTTTCGTTCGAGGACCGCGATTCGCATGCCGGCGCGCGAAAGATACGCGGCGAGCGTCAGCCCGTTGTGTCCTGCACCAATCACGACGCCATCGAAATTCGCCATGATCCCCGCCCGCAGCTACGGTATCAGCAATATTTATCAAGCGTAACGCTTCACCGGCACGCGAACAACGACGCAAAAATTGTGCTCACCGCCTTTTGCCATCAAAAAAGAAAAGCCCCGGCAAGTAAATATGCCGGGGCAGGATAACCGAACATAAGTCGGGGAGGACGACGTTCGGCTTTTATGAATTCAGGCGGCTCAGCGCACCACGATTGCGCAGTACGATACGGCGCGAGCTCGGGACCGCGATCGCCGCGGCGTTTTCGAGTTGTGTTAATGTGCGCGACACTGTCTCAATCGTCAGGCCAAGATAGTCAGCGATGTCCTGACGTGACATCGGAAGCTCAACTTCGTTTCCGGCCGACGCACGCGCTGACATTTCAAGCAAGAAACCTGCTACACGCTCCTGAGCGGTCTTGATCAGCAGCATGATGTGGCTCTGAGCGCGCTGCAATTCACCTGCCGTCATTGTCCAGAGCTTGTGCGCCACGTCGCCATCATGCGCTGCAAGTGCGACCAGAGCACTGCGCTTGATCACCAACACCTTGCAGTCTGTGATGGCTTCAGCAGAAAAAGTATGTTCGTTGCCAATTTCGAGGCCGAAGAGATCGCCTGGCAAATAGAAAGCGCCGATCTGGCGACGGCCATCGTTCAGGACCTTATATGTCCGCACGCTGCCGCTGATCACCTTGTAGAGATAATCGGCTCGTTCGTTTTCGCCGTAAATCTCGGCATTGCGTCCGAAGGGCATTGCCGCACCCATCAGCTCGATCTGGCCGGAAAGCGAATGCGAGGAGACTGGGGAAACCGGTCGTGCATCGCGAGCTGCAGGGCGAAGTGATGTTCCGCGGTTGGTCATCGTCTGGGAGATCATGGCGGCGGTCCTCGGTAAATTTGATGATCAGTGGATACCGGTGGAACCGCGCCTTCGAAATTCAGATAATCTCCATAGGGGATTCACCGGAGGTGTCCGCGGGATTTCGCCGTTGCGGACTGGACGTGGTATGGAGCGACCCGGCATGGCCGAAGTCGTTGAAAATGCACAATATTCTGCGCCATTCGACCGGGGATGGCCTCTGCGCTACGGGGTGGCTCCCAGCACGGTTGCCTTGGCATTGGCGGCGCGTGCCCTGCTCACACCCGTATTGCATGACGATGCGATCTTCTTCTACTTCATACCGCCGGTGCTGATTTCGGCTGGAATCGGCGGCCTATGGCCTGGCTTGCTGGCCACGGGCCTGAGCCTTGCCGCAGCGCTTTTCCTCGTGGCCGACGCCGTCACATTTACAAATACCATTTTATTCAACGGCATTGCGTTCACGATTATCGGCGTCGGCGTATCTTGGGGCGGAGAACTGCTTCACCGCAGCCGATTGCGCGCGACAATCATGACACGGGATGCTCTGGCACGCGGAGCGCATCTCCAATCTATCCTCGATACAGTGCCTGAGGCGATGATCGTGATCGACGAGCGCGGCATCATGCAATCGTTCAGCAGCGCGGCCGAGCGCCTGTTCGGATATCGGAGCGCCGAAGCGCTCGGCCAGAATGTAAAGATATTGATGCCTTCACCCTATCGTGAAAACCATGACGGTTTCCTGGATCGGTACAGGGCGACAGGCGAGCGCCGTATCATCGGAATTGGCCGCGTAGTGGTCGGCCAGCGCAAGGACGGTTCTACCTTTCCGATGGAGCTCGCGGTTGGTGAAATGCAATCCGGCGACCGGCGATTTTTTACGGGCTTCATCCGCGACCTGACGGAGCGACAGCAGACAGAAGCGCGTTTGCAGGAACTTCAATCTGAGCTTGTTCATATTTCAAGATTGACCGCGATGGGCGAAATGGCTTCAACGCTGGCACACGAACTTAACCAACCGCTGTCGGCGATCTCTAACTATCTCAAGGGATCAAAGCGGCTGCTTGAAGATAACCGCGACGAAAAATCAATCATGATGCGCGATGCGCTGGAAAAGGCTGCCGATCAGGCTGTGCGCGCTGGGCAGATTATTCGCCGGCTCCGTGATTTTGTTTCGCGCGGCGAAAGCGAGCGACGCGTGGAAAGCATTACCAAGCTTGTCGAGGAAGCCAGCGCGCTTGCTCTGGTGGGTGTGAAGGACCGTGGAATCCGCGTTCAATTCCAGTTCGATCCCAACGTAGACCTGGTGCTGGCAGACCGGGTCCAGATTCAACAGGTTCTCCTCAACCTGATCCGCAATGCCATGGACGCCATGGAAACATCGCAGGTGCGCGATCTCGTAATCACGATCGCCCCGGTCGAGGATAAATTCGTTCGTATCAGCGTTGCCGACACCGGGTCCGGCATTGCGCCGGAAATCGCCGAACAATTGTTTCAGCCATTCACAACGACGAAACGTCATGGCATGGGAGTCGGTCTATCCATTTCACGGACCATCGTGGAAGCTCACGCCGGACGGATCTGGGTCGAGCCAAACCCCGCGGGCGGCACCATTTTCCATTTCACGCTTGCAGTCGTAGATGAAGGAGATGTCGACGATGCAGCCTGAGCCAATCGTCTATGTGATCGACGACGATGACGCCGTGCGGCAATCGCTTGAATTTCTGCTCAAAACTGCCGGCGTCAACGTCCGGGGATTTGACTCGGCCAAATCATTCCTGGAAATCCTGCCGGCGATCAAAACCGGCTGCATCATCACCGACGTGCGGATGCCCGAGATCACAGGGATCGACCTTTTGCGTCGCGTCAAGGAGAACAGCCTTGATATTCCGGTGATTGTCATCACCGGACACGGCGATATATCGCTGGCAGTCGAAGCCATGAAAATCGGTGCAATCGATTTTCTCGAGAAACCGTTCGACGACGACCTGCTGCTCGCGGCGGTCCGCTCGGCCCTCAACACGGAAGCGGGCACCGCCAAGCACAAGGCCGAGCTTGCGGAAATTCATGACAAGCTGGCGGCACTCTCCAATCGAGAACGCCAGGTGCTTGAAGGCCTGGTTGCGGGCAAAGCCAACAAGGTGATCGCGTTCGACCTCGGCATCAGCCCTCGCACGGTTGAGATCTACCGCGCCAATCTGATGACAAAAATGTCGGCCAACAGCCTGTCCGATCTGGTGCGTATGGCAATGACGGCTGGCATCCTCGAAAACGCAACCAAGAGCGGGCGTTGAGCGTCGACGCTTGCCAATCGGCAGGTGCGATGATCGATTAGGCGGGACAGTTGCGGGCTGCGGGGGTGACGTATGACGTTGGGATATCGTCTGCTCAGCTACATTGATGGCAGCAGACCCAGAGCGGGCATCCTCGTTGGCGAACGCATTGTGCCGGCCGCATCATTGCTGCAAGGCATCGATGTCGATGCCACGTCGGTTTTGGGGCTGCTACGCGCGTGGGATACCGTACACCCCCGCCTGCACGCTGCCGCACATAATTTACAGTCTGGGCAAGGAATTCCGCTAGCGCAGGCAAAATTGCTGGCACCGATACTTTATCCGGGCGCACTGTTCTGCGCCGGCGCCAACTATTGGGACCACCTGGAAGAAATGGCCGAGATCGCCAAGCGCGTGACCGGCAAAGCGCCGGCTATGACAAAGGCCAAAGACCCGTATTTCTTCATGAAGACAACCGCCGGTTCGATCATCGGCAGCGGCACACCCGCGCGGTTGCCATCATTCTCGCAACAGGTGGATTGGGAAGCCGAACTCGGCGTGGTGATCGCACGGCCGACCCGCAATGTCTCGGAGAAGCAGGCAATGGATGCGGTCGCCGGCTATCTGATTGTCAACGACCTGTCGGCACGCGACCTTATGAAGCGCGAAGGCTCGCCATTCGGAATGGACTGGGTCGGACAAAAGTGTTTCGAGGACGCGGCGCCGATGGGGCCGTGGTTGACCCCCGCCGCTTATGTACCGGACCCCGCCAACATGGCAATTAAACTCTGGGTCAACGGCGTGCTCAAGCAGAACTCCAATACCGCACGGCTGGTGCATAATATCGCCGAGCAAATCGCCTATCTGTCGCGCCACTTCACTCTCCAGCCGGGCGACGTAATCGCAACGGGCACGCCTGCCGGAGTAGGAATGCCGCGGGGCGAGTTCCTCAAGGTTGGCGATGAGGTGCGCATTGACATCGACGGTTGCGGAACGCTCATCAATAAGATGGTGACCGACTGACGAGGCGCGAGTGACAGCGGGGTGCTTTTCCATTAAAAAACAAAGGGGAAAAAGGCTCACAAGAAGCCGGACGCCTGAGGGAGGAAATCATGTCGTTGCAGAAAATCGTCAAGGCGCTCGCCTTGGCTGCGGCTGTCGCATTCAGTGCAAGTACAGCGCGGGCGGACGACCCGATCGTGCTCAAGCTCTCGCATTTTGTTCCGCCGCAACATGCATTTCATAAATGGGTCGTCGGCTGGACCGAAAAAATCGAGAAGGAATCCGGCGGCCGTCTGAAATTCGAGATATATCCGAACGGTCAACTCGTCGGTCCACCGAACCGGCAGTTCGACGCGGCACGCAACGGCATCACTGACATCGCGTGGTGCCTCCACGGTGTCACGCCCGGCCGCTATCCGATGACTGAACTCGCTAACTTACCCTTCACCTGGCCCTCCCAGGGCGCGGATTTGCCGGAAATGGCAAAACGCATGACGGAATTGGCGCCGAAATATCTCGCCGCCGAGCACCAGGGGCTCCACATTCTCTTTATGAACATGGCCAACCCGGTCGTGATCTACAGCAGAACGCCAATCAAGACGCTTGACGACTACAAGGGCAAGAAGATCCGCTACGCATCCATTACCAACAAATTCATGCTCGAAGCCGTCGGCGCGGTCCCCATGCTGGTTCCACCACAGGAATCGCAGGACGCACTGTCCAAAGGCGTCGTTGACGGCGCGGGCTTCCCGCACGAGGCCGGCTTTGCCTATGACCTGGTCTCGGTGTCTCCTTACGCCATCGAGCCACCGCTAGCTTCGGCGACTTTCGCGATGGTGATGAACCCGGCCAAATACAATTCGTTGCCGCCGGATCTGCGCGCCATTCTCGACAAGGAATCCGGTGTCGCAGGCGCGATGAGCTTCGGCAAAGCCTGGCAGGATTTCGAAAAGTTTGCGCGCGATGCTGAAATCAAGAAGGGGTTGCAGATCATTACGCTCTCACCGGCCGACGTGGCCAAGATGAAAGAACTGGCGAAGCCGATCGTCCAGAATGCCCTCGACGCGCAGGAGAAGGCGGGACACCCGGCCCGCGAATTCTTTGCCGCCTATACCAAATGACGAAACCTGCGGGTGTTTTACGCTGATTGCGTGAAACACCCGATTCTCAGTAACTTTCAAGAACCCCATGACACGCGAGCAACCTTTGGCGCTGCTTGAACGACTGCGCGTTGCGCAGCTTCGCCTCGCTGCAGTGGCGCTGATCGTGATGATGTGCGTGACGATCGCCGACGTGTTTCTGCGGTACGTCTTCAATAGCCCGATCCGCTCTTCCTATGACATGGTCGAGGCAATGATGGTGCTGTTTGTATTCAACGGCATGTCGACCGCCTTTCTCCGACGCCGCAATATTGTCATCGATCTCATCGACTCCTTTGTACCGCGCGGCGTGATCACCTTTTTCATCCGTATTGCTGACTTGCTAACGATTTTCACGATCGGGCTGTTCATCTACGCGATGACCACGCCCGCCCTGCAATCGTATGGCTATGGCGAGCGCAAGATGGAACTTGGGCTGCAGATCTGGATCCTGTGGGCAGCCGCCCTCATTGGCATTGCTGGCGCGATCCTGTGTGCATTCGGCGCATTGCTGCTACCGGCGATCAGGCGCGGCAGCGAGCCTCACGAATGAGCCCGGCAACCATCGGGGCGCTTGGAGTACTCGCGCTGTTCGCGATGTTATTCCTGCGCGTGCCGGTGTGGATCGCGCTCACGCTCGTGGGGTTTTTCGGCAACTCCATCATGTCGGGCACAGCGCCGACTTTCGCGCTCGCCGGCACCGTGCCATTTGACGTCGGGTCCGCATACACACTGTCGGTCGTGCCCTTGTTTGTCCTGATGGGCGAAGTCGCTTCGGAGACCGGCCTGTCGGCGGACCTGTTCAAGGCGGCGCGCGTGATGCTGGCCGGCGTCCGGGGCGGACTTGCCGTCGGCGCGCTCGCCGCTTCGGCCTGCTTCGGCGCGGTGTGCGGCTCATCGGTTGCCACCGCTGCAACGATGACCCGAATCGCGCTGCCCGAGATGCGCAAGGCCGGGTACGATCCCGGGCTTGCTTCCGGCTCGCTCGCCGCCGGCGGAAGCCTTGGCATCTTGATTCCGCCGTCAATAATTTTGGTGATTTATGCCGCCATCGCCGAGCAATCGGTGCCTCGCCTGTTTGCAGCCGGCCTCGTCCCCGGCCTGGTGCTGACCGCCCTCTACATGACGGTCGCGGTTATCGTTGCCAATTTACGCAAGGATTATGCGCCGGCTATCGAAATCGCGACGTGGCGCGAGCGCCTCGCGGCTATCAAAGGCCCTTGGCAGTTCCTTGCATTATTCCTCGTGACAATTGGCGGCATCTACGCCGGCGTATTCAGCCCAACCGAAGCGGCTTCGGTCGGCGCATTCGGCGCTATCGTCATCGGCTTTGCCGGCCGGCGATTGACGGTGAATGACCTGGTGAGGTCAATTGAAAATACCGTCGTGATCTGCGGCGTGCTGTTTGTCATCGTTTTCGGCGCCAATCTGTTTTCATTCTTCATGGTGCAGACACAGTTGCCCAACCTGCTGGTGCAAGGCGCGCACGCGCTCAATCTGTCCGGCCCTGCCGTGCTGACGCTGGTTATCCTCGCCTACATCGCCTTCGGATGCTTTCTCGAAGGCATCGGCATGGTCCTGATCACGGTGCCGGTATTCCTGCCGCTGGTGAAGCAGTTCGGCTACGATCCGGTCTGGTTCGGTGTCATTGTGGTGATTGTCGTTGAAGTCGGATTGATCCATCCCCCGGTGGGGTTGAATCTATTCGTGATCCAGGCGCATGCGCCCGATATCAAGATCACCAGCATCTATCGCGGCATCGTGCCATTTTTGCTGGCGCCGCTGATCCTGATCATCCTGATGTTTCTGTTCCCGTCGATCGCGCTGTGGCTGCCGAAAGTCCTGTACGGCTGACAGGTCAGTCGTTGATCATTTCATCATCTCTTCCGGCGGCCCCGGACCCCACAGATTCGAAGCGGAGGGATCCTTTGCCCAAATCTTTGGGCGCTGCGGATTGTCGCGGTGCCAGGGGCGCGGCTCGAAGTACCCAAGCTCTTCATCCTTCATCAGATCGAGTTCGCAGAAGAGCTCTGTGATCAGCCCGTTCGGGCTGCGATGATAGGCAAAGAGATTATGGCCGATGCCATGCCGGCCCGGCCCCCACAATGTCTTGTACCCATTGAGGCTGAGAAAATCGCAAGCTTCCTGCAACTGACCCCAATTGCGCACTTCAAACGCGGTGTGAAAATGGCGATTGGAGCCGGTGCCCATCAGATTGATCGTGTGGTGATCCGGTCCGCAGCGCAAAAACACAAAGAAATCCGCCATCCAGTCGGATTCGCGAAAGCCGAGCACGTCAATATAAAACTGCGCGACCTTCTTTACATCTTCGCAATGAAAGGCCACGTGGCCGAGCTTGTGCGGCACCACGCCTTTTGTGGGAAATTTCTGGTGTGCAAAATCAGGACGCTTGAACACCTCGATAGCGGTGCCTTTTGGATCCTCAAAGATAAGCATGTCAGCGATTGACGGCTCAGGATCTTTCTTGCGTGTTGTCTTCACCCCGTGTTTATGCGTCTGCTTCTCGAATTCGTTGAGGTCTTCCTGCGGCCCGATCTGGAAGCCGATCCGGGTGCACTTGGCCTGGTCACCTTTGCGCAGCACAACAGAGTGATGATCAATCGTGTTGGCGAGATACACCGCGTCCTTTTCCTTGGCGATCAGGTTAAGGCCCAGAATGTCGGTGTAATATGCAGTCTGGTTGTCGAGATCGGGCATCTCGTAGCTGGCATGGGCAATCTTGCGGACGCGGATCATCTCGTTCTCCTTCGCGACTTTGATTTCCTTATGGATTTCTTTGCGGATTTTTTTGCGGTATTCTTTTTTCTTTTGCCGCGTTTCAATTCGCGCTTCCTTGGTCCAGCGGACCCGGTCTTTGTGCGTTTAGCGCGCGGTATGCTCGCAACTACATCAACCATGACCGCGTGATCGAGCTCCCCCAGTCCCATCTCGGTGCATCGCTCATAAAGTTCAATCGCCCGATCGAGCATCGGCGTGGCTACGCCAGCTCGACTCGCCAAGGCATCGATCAATTCGAAATAATGCGACAGACCCGGAACATTCCCATGCGCCGGTAAAAACCGGCGTTGCGCCATCCAAGGCGCGCGGACGCCGAACTGGGCGGAGCCGCCACTGCCGGCTGCCACGGCCTTGATCATGAGGTCGACGTCAACGCCGGCCTTCAGGCCGAGTGCCATGGCTTCTGCAGTGGCTGCAATATGCACGGCAACCAGGAGATTATTGACCAGCTTGACCTTGCTTGCGGAACCGAATGGCCCGAAATAATGCACGATGTCGGTAAAGCCATGTATCACCGGCTCGAGCTTCTTCGCCGCTTCGGCATCGCCAGCAAGATAGACGACCGCCTTGCGCGCGCTGACCATGGTCGGAGTGCCGCCGACTTCCCCATCGATAAAGATGGCGCCTTTGGCTGCCAGCGGAGAAATTTGCCGTTCTTTATCTGGGATGAGGTGCGAACCGAGCTCCACAATAATTTGTCCCGGCCGCACCGTTTGCACCAATCCGTGTTCCCCCTGCACGACTTCGTCCAAGGCGTCGGCCGACGGCAGGCATGTGAGGACGATGTCGGCCCCCGCGGCGACGTCGGCGGGCGAACGGGCCGCGACACCGCCGAGCTTTTCAAATTCCGCGAGGGAACTGCGGCGATAGCCGAGCACCCGGTAACCACTTTTGATCAGGTTTTCCGCGATCGGCAGACCGATTTTGCCGACGCCAACGAGGCCGATCGTCCGCATCCACCCTCCCCACGCCACATTGCAACTTTTTTTCTGGGTAAGCCTACTTGATGTCCCACCCGTCCCACAAATTTTTAGCGGGCGGACCCACCTCTGACACCTATCCCACGCATGAAGCGCTCGCGGATCTGTACCGGATCCCGATCGGTAGTGCCGACACCCGGCTTGCCATCGATGCGCACGACGATCAGGCTGGGCGCCCCGCCTTTGAGCGCCGATGCCACCAGGCGGTCGAAATCGTTTTCGTCGGCGGCCCAGGCGCTGTTGGCAATGCCGGCCCCGCGCGCGATCGCGACGATATCCGCAGTCGCAGCTCCCGGTGTCGGCTGTGACCCGGTGATCTGGTAGATGCCGTTGTCCCACACAACTATCGTGAGATTCCTTGGCGCTCGCTCGGCCACTGTGGCCAGACAGCCGAGCTGCATCAGTAGCGAGCCGTCGCCTTCGAGTGCGACCACGTGTCTGTCCGGTTGCGCAAGGGCAACACCAAGCGCAATTGGAATGGCAAGTCCCATGCTACCCAGCATGTAGAAATTTTGCGGCCGCTGTCCGCTCGCCCAAAGATCGAAATTCGCATTGCCGATGCCACCGATCACCGCTTCATCATGCTTGAGCTGCGCGACCAATCGTTTGGTCAGCTCGAAACGGTTCATTACTTTTGCGTTATGGGCACCGATGGCTCCGGTTTGTTTGGTGGTCATGGCATCAAGCCTCGAACACTTTGCCGCCCGTAAGCAAAGGCGA
>Ga0187765_10000179_pt1 | contig 21993 bp, 23 predicted proteins | sample 0216_QUI02_MP05__3_FD_133018 | JGI IMG/M metagenome (GOLD analysis project Ga0187765, IMG submission 133018) | Tropical peat soil microbial communities from peatlands in Department of Meta, Colombia - 0216_QUI02_MP05_10_MG | ecosystem: Environmental > Terrestrial > Soil > Wetlands > Peat ...
CGCTGTACCTAGCACGGCTCCGCCGTGTTCGCGGAACCAAGCCGGATAGTCCGTCCCGCCACCAAATAGTGAGGTTCGAAAGGGGGTTCTGCTAATAATCATCGGAATGCGCTGAGTGCTCCGCCGCTAGAATACCAAAATATCTCGAGTTACCACGCTGCGCGCTACTCACGCCGCCGGTTGCTCGGCGCGGCGGGTGCTGGCACCGGCCTCCCACTCCTCGACAATCCGGCGTCGAAGCTTCTGCCGGGCCATATCCTCGATATGCGTGCGCGTATCCCAGCCGAACTTCTGGGTCATCATGTCCAAATAGCGCTTGTTCGCGAAGTATCTGTGAAACGCCTCGTCGCGGAATTTGAGCACCTCGGCCGCGGCCAGCTTCTCAGTCGGGAGCGGCAGGCAATCGTAGCTATGTTGGGAAAAGCCTGTCCATCGCTCCGGTAGCGCCCAGCCCTGCTCGACGGCCATGCGATAGAGCTGGGAGCCGGGGTAGGCCATGGCCGAATAGAAGTTCGCAAATTCGCAATTGAGTTCGACAGCCAGTTCGAGCGTTTCCCGCATGGTCTCGAGATCGTCGTCGGGCAGCCCGAAGATGAAATTGCCGATAACGTTGATGCCCGCCTCTTGAATCTGGCGCACGATCCCGACGATCTCGGCTTGGGAGAAGGATTTCTCGGCTCCGTCACGGACATGCTCGCTGCCCGACTCGATGCCGAGTGCCAACCACCGCACACCTGCCTTTCTCAGTTTCTCGAGCATGTGCGGTTTGACCGTGTCGACACGGGCATAGGCCCAGATATTCAGATCGTAGTCTCGCGCGATAAGCTCGTCGCAAACGGCGAGGACGTGCCGCTCGTTCAAGACGAACATCTCGTCGATGATCTTATAGGTCTTGATCCCGAAGTTGTTGTGGAGGTGGTCTATCTCGGCGGCGACCGCCTTCGGGCTGCGCATACGATAGCGATTGGCGCCGAACGGCGCGTTGATGCAACAGAAGGTGCATTTATAGGGGCAGCCGAGCGAAGTGTAGATCGACGCGTAGGGCTGTCGGGACGCAAGATCGCCGAAGCATTGCCAGTTGTGCGCCCGGTACCTCGCCATCGGCAAGAGATCCCACACGTTCCCGTGCAGGTCCTTGTCGAGATCCCGGATGAGCGGAGCTGAAAGGTTATTCCGAATTTCGTCTCCACTCCAATGCACGAGACCCTGGACTTTGGAAAAATCGTGCGGTTCGGGCCCGCGCAAGACCGCAAGAAGCTCCTCGACCGTGACCGGCCCTTCGCCGTTGCAGGCAAAATCCACCGCTTCCTCGCGAAGCGTGCGCTCTGGCAACGCGGCGACGTGGCCGCCCACGATGATGATCTTCTGACCCGGTGCGACACCTTTGATCGCACGACAGACGGGACCCGCGGCAGCCATTTGCTGGGTCGATGCTGAAGGCTGATGGCCGAATACAACCATGCCCACAAGACGGGGCCGCCGAGCCTGGACCTTGGCCGCAACGGTCTCGGGTACCAAGCCTTCCGCATCCGCGTCGATGATCTCGACGGAATATTCTCGGTCTCGGACATATCCTGCGATAAGGCGGCACCACAATGGCGGCTCGACCGCCGTTAGATCGTCGCCGAGCTTCTGATATATTTCTTGCCGGCCGCTCGGGTTGATCAGCAAAAGGTCGAGATCGAAGTTCGTCATCAGGTTCGCAATCCTAGCTGGTTGTCAGGCCAATGTCTCACCCACGCGGGTGGCTCGATCCGCCATCAGAGCCTTTTGGAGCCGGACAGGGGACAGCCCCGGCCCTTGGGTCGTGGGTATAGCGTTCCAGGGGCCAAGCCGCCAGAGCAAAAGGATAATGTGTTCTTGATTTGGACCCAAGCCGGGATCGACCCGCGGAGCGCCGAGACGTTAGATCGGCCCCCGCGGCAATGTTATGCGGATATTGCCCAGTAGGCTGTGAGCGGCACTATTACGCCGTCAGGGCGTATCCGGGTCCTTGTGGACGCGGCTCCAGGCTTTTGCAATGGCGGCATAGCCGAGCTGGCTGAGCAATCGGCAAATGATTTCATCCGCTGCGTCTTCCGCATTCGCAACATTTGGCATGGCGGCGAGGCGGCTCAACCACTCGTGGGCGGTCCGCCAATCGATGGAATCCTCCTCGCAACCGATTGGGGATGAATGGTGCGCAGAGCGGGTCATTTCACGGGTCATCGAGCCGGGCCACCGATCGGCGAGCTTTCGCGCGCTATCGCGCATTAGGCAGCGAACTTACCGATGAGGGTTTGACGTTTGGTAAAGAGGCGGAACTTGGCCAATCGAGGCAGGCGCGGGTCGTCGGGGAATGCGGCCCGGCTCCGCACCCTTTCCATCGACAAGTCGGCGCGGTTGCGATATTTGCATCCACCTTCCCTACCTTTCGAGCACTTCTATGGATTTCGGTTATTTCACGCTCAGCGACAATCACTATCCCAACAATCCGAGGACGGCCGAACGCTTCATCCTCGATATCCGCGACCAGGCAATCTATGCGGATCAGCTCGGCATGCATTCGGTTTGGATCGGGGAGCATCACTTCGACTCGCTCGGGGTCAATTCTCGACCCGGCACCCTCCTCGCGAGCATCGTCCCGCTTACCAAGCGCGTGCGTTTGGCGCCCGCCGTTTCGGTCCTTCCGCTCCACCACGCGCTCCATGTCGCCGAAGAATGGGCGACGCTCGACTTGATCAGCGGCGGACGCGTCGATTTCGCAGCCGGCCGAGGCTATGACAGGCGCGAGTACGAGCCCTTCGGCGCCAATTTCATGGAGTCGATCGAGATCTTCACGGAAGGGGTCGAGGTCCTGCTCAAAGCGTGGAACGAGCCGGGACATTGGTCCTACAAGGGCAAATATTACGACATTAAAGACATGGCGATCACGCCGCGGCCGGTTCAGAACCCCATTCCGTTCTTTATCGCCTGCTTCTCGCGCTCGAGCATGGAAATCGCCGCGAAGAAGGGCCTCAACATCATCTTCGCACCGTTCGCCGCGGCGATGACCTTCGGTGATCTTGCGATGGCGGTCGAAGCCTATCGCGCGGCGTGCGCAAAGCATGGCACGGCGCCGAAGAAGGCCATGTGCAGTTATTTCATCCACATCGCGGACACGCCGGCCGAGGAAGACTATGGCCGTGAGACATTGATGAGCTATTTCCGGCATTGCGTTCTACCGGCCTTCCCGAAGGACCCATCGAAGGCCCCGCCCACGATGCAGTACTTCATGAGAATCGTCGAAATTCTCGACGGCATGCGCAAGGAAGCGCTGGGGGACAAATCGATCCTGCTCGGTCCGCCCGCGAAGATCGTTGAAACGCTAAAAAACGTCGAGGCGGCGGGGATCGAGGAGGTCATTCTTTATTTCAACGTGGGCAACAAGCCCCACGGCCTCGTCAAGGACCAAATGGCGAAGTTCGTCGAAACCGTGTTACCCGCATTCCGGTAATCGCACGCCGATGTTCGGTCTCGCTAAGCCGCCCGAAAGCCGTTTGCCGGTCCCTGGAGGTCAGGTACTATCGCGCGCCATGGCCAATGAAAAAATTCCGGGAGGCTCGATATGAGAAAGCGATTGATTGCGGCGATTTCGGCATTCTCCGTCCTTGCCGCACCCGCATTGGCCGCCGATAAGGTCAAGATCGGATATATCACGACCCTGTCCGGCCCGGCCGGCATCATCGGCAAACATATGAAGGACGCTGCCGATTTGGCGCTCGATATGCTCGGCGGCAAGGTCGGCGGCCTACCCGCCGAAATCATATATGGCGACGATCAGTTTAAACCGGATGTCGGCCGCGAAGTCGCGGAAGAGATGCTCAAAAAGGACAACGTCGATTTCATTACGGGCATCATCTGGTCGAATGTCCTGCTCGCGCTCTATCAGCCGGTCATCAAATCCGGGACCATCCTGATCAGCGCCAATGCCGGCCCCCACGAGGTCGCGGGCGAAATGTGCGCGCCGAATTTCTTCTCGACCTCCTGGCAGAACGACGAGACGCCGGAGGCGATGGGCAAGTTCATGAACGACGAGAAGATGTCAGACATTTACCTGATGGCGCCGAATTACGCCGCGGGCAAGGACATGCTCGCGGGCTTCAAGCGCTACTACAAGGGCACGATCGTCGACGAGGTCTACACCAAGATGGGTCAGGCCGACTACCAGGCGGAAATCAGCCAGATAAGTGCTGCCAAGCCGAAGGCGGTCTTCGTCTTTTATCCTGGCGGCATGGGCATTCAGTTCATCAAACAGTACGCCCAATCGGGTCTGCGCGATAAGATTCCGCTCTATTCCGTTTTCACGGCGGACGAGACGACGCTGCCGGCCCTGGGTGAAGCCGCGGCGGGAAATTACGAAGCCGGATTTTGGACGCCCGATCTGAAGAATGAGCGCAGTCAGGAATTTGTCGCGGCATTCCGGAAAAAATACAACTATTACCCATCATATTACGCTGCACAAAGCTTCGACGCGATTTTCCTGATCGATAGTGCCGTGAAGGCCGTGAAGGGCGACCTATCGGACAAGAAAGGAATGATCGCGGCGATGGAGAAGGCCGATTTTCCGTCGGTCCGGGGGCCGTTCAAATACAATACCAATCACATACCGATCGAAAATTTCTATCTCTTCAAGATCGGGAAGGACCCAGACGGAAACCTCGTCCGTAAGATTGAAAGCGTGGTCTTCACCGATCATAAGGACTCCTATTACCAAGAGTGCAAGATGCCGTAAGGGGCGCGCACCAAAGTTCGATGTCGAATGCTATCGAATTGCGGAGCGCTTGTTGCGGTTCCCGCTCTCCCAAATGGGGAGTGGTTGGCTGGGGGCGAGCGTGGCTGCGCCGATCTCACCCGGTGCGAGGCGAGGGGTGGGGAACCGACATCACCGCTTCGCGCTATCTTCTGTTGATTTGGATATGCAATCCTCCGCCTCGTGTCGCACTTTCGCGGGCGGCCAGGGTTTGCGTGCGGCGTGCCGGCAAGGGTGGGCAGACACACAATAAACCGCGGTAAGGAACTCGATTCGCGAATGCACCCGCTTCTTGTCCTCGAACAGGCGCTCAATGGCCTACAGATCGGCGTCATGCTGTTTCTGATGGCGGCCGGACTCACGCTCGTGTTCGGGATCATGAATCTGATCAACTTGGCCCATGGCTCGCTCTATATGATTGGGGCCTATTTGTGCGCGTGGGTATTTCAGACGACGGGGTCGTTTGTGCTTGCGGTGGGTGCTGCCCTTTTCGGCGCCCTCATCGTTGGGGTCGCTATCGAGGTCGCGGTATTTCGTGCACTCTACGGCCGCGATCATCTCGATCAGCTTCTCGCCACGTTCGGGCTGATCCTCTTTTTCAATGAAATGGTTCGAATCCTCTGGGGGCCAACGGCGCTTTACGCGGCAGTGCCGGGTTTTCTCGCGGGTCAGGTCGAAATCCTTCCAGGCGCTCCCTATCCGGCCTATCGCCTGGCAATCATCGCCGTCGGCCTCCTTGTCGCTTTTTTCCTCTATTATCTCGTGAGCCACACGCGCGTTGGCATGCTCATCCGGGCCGGTGCTTCCAACCGGGCGATGGTCGCAGCACTCGGCATTAACATCAGGCTGCTTTACACCCTTGTCTTCGCTCTCGGTGCGTCGCTCGCCGCACTTTCGGGCCTGATGGCGGGGCCGATCTTCACGGTCGAATCGGGAATGGGCGATGGGGTCTTGATTCTCGCGTTCGTCGTCATTGTCATTGGCGGAATCGGTTCGATTCGAGGGGCGCTCGTCGCATCCATTCTCGTCGGCGTGGTCGACACCTTGGGGCGCGCATTTCTGCGCCCACTCCTTGCGACAGTGCTCTCAACTGCCACCGCGGCCAATGCCGGGCCGGCGCTTGCATCGATGCTCATCTATATTTTGATGGCGACTGTGCTCTTCTTCCGGCCCCAGGGCCTTTTTCCGCCACGTGGACGGTAATAAATGAAACTCGCTCGCAGAACGACCGCGACCGTGATTGGGCTTGTCCTGCTCGCCGCCATTCCCCTGGCCTCAGCTTTTTTCGGCCAACCCTTCTATGTCGATCTCTTCACACGCATCATGATCTTCGCGATTGCGGCTCTCAGCCTCGACCTCATCCTCGGTTACGGCGGGATGGTGAGCTTTGGCCATGCGACCTACCTCGGCATCGGCGCCTATTCGGTCGGCATTTTGAGCTTTTATGGCATTAACGATGGGTTCGTGCAATTTGGCCTTGCAATTGGCGCGTCCGCCTTGGTGGCGTTCCTGATAGGCGCCATCTCGTTACGAACGAGCGGGGTCTATTTCATCATGATCACCCTCGCATTTAGCCAAATGATTTATTTCCTCAGCGTCAGCGTGAACACCTATGGCGGCGACGACGGCTTGAACATCCGAATGCACAGCGGTTTTGCAAAGCTCATCGATCTCGACGACCCGGTCACGCTCTATTTCCTTGTCTTGGCTATCCTGACGCTGTTCCTCCTCATCGGCTACCGCATTGTCGAGTCCCGTTTCGGCATGGTGATTCGGGGCGCCAAGTCGAATGCTCGGCGCATGGCGGCGATCGGTTTCCCGATCTTTCGCTATCAACTCACTGCGTTCGTGATCTCGGGGGCGATGTGCGGTGTCGCGGGTGCATTGCTGGCGAATCTCACGCTCTTCGTCTCCCCTTCGATCATGCATTGGACGCGGTCCGGCGAAATCATGGTGATGGTCATCCTTGGGGGGATGGGTTCACTGCTCGGCCCCGTGCTCGGCGCCGTCGCATATTTGGTTCTCGAGCATGGACTCTCGAGCGTGACCGCGCATTGGCAGGCAGTTTTGGGACCTATTCTCCTGTTCGTCGTATTGTTCGCCAAGCGCGGCATCATTGGACTTGCCGCAGGTGCGCGAATGGAGACAGGCCATGGGTGAACCGCTTCTCGCCGTGGCCGGCCTCACCAAGCGTTTCGGCGGACTCTTGGCGACCGACCAAGTCTCTCTATCGATTCCGGAAGGAGAACTTCACGCCATCATCGGGCCGAATGGTGCCGGAAAGACGACCGTCATCGCGCAACTCGCCGGTGAGATCAGGCCGGACTCGGGTGCGATACGATTTTCGGGCGAGGATATCGTGTCGCTTCCTGCCTTCGTGCGTTCAGCCCGAGGGCTGGCGCGCTCGTTCCAGATCACGAGTGTCTTTCGTGAATTTACAGCACTCGAAAACATCGCCCTGGCTGTCCAGGCGCACGCCGGACATAGCTTCCGTTTTTGGCGCCCGGCGCGAATCGATCGGGCACTTCTCGGCCCCGCGAGCGAGATCCTCGAGCGTGTAAATCTCGCGGCCCGGGCTGGAGACCCGGCGGCCATTCTTTCCCATGGCGAGAAGCGGGCGCTCGAAATCGCCATGGCGCTTGCGACCGGGCCGCGCTTGCTGCTGCTCGACGAGCCGATGGCGGGCATGGGGCCGGAGGACTCGGCACAAATGGTGCGCCTGCTTGCAAAGCTCAAACGCGATCTGACGATTGTGCTCATCGAGCATGACATGGACGCCGTCTTCGCACTTGCGGACTGCGTCACCGTCCTCGTCTACGGCCGCGTCATCGCAACAGGCAAGCCCGACGCCATTCGCGCCAACCACGACGTTCGTCAAGCCTATCTTGGCGCCGACGAGGTGGGGTGATGCTCAAGGTCGTGTCCCTTGCATCGAGTTACGGCGAGAGTCAGGTTCTTTTCGGCGTTTCCTTCGATGTACATGACGGTGAAGTCGTGACGTTGCTCGGCCGCAACGGGATGGGCAAGACGACGACGATCGCGTCGGTCATGGGCCTGATGCGACTCAAGGGCGGTGAGATTTTTTTCGACGGTAAGCCAATTCACGGATTGCCGGCGTTTCGTGCAGCGCGGTTTGGCCTCGGCCTCGTGCCCGAGGGGCGTCAAATATTTCCCAATCTGACGGTGCGCGAGAACCTTGTGGCGACGGCGGCAAATCGGACCGGCAGGCCGGAGCCGTGGACGCTCGATGCTGTCCTCGAACTCTTTCCCCCGCTCCGTACCCGACTGGGAAGCATGGGCGTTCTGCTTTCCGGCGGTGAGCAGCAAATGCTTGCAATCGGACGCGCGCTAATGACGAACCCGCGGCTCCTCATCCTCGATGAGGCGACGGAGGGCCTTGCCCCGCTCGTTCGCACCGAAATATGGCGCGTCCTCACGCGGCTCAAATCTGCGGGCCAATCGATTCTGATCATCGACAAGAATGTGGATGCACTCACTCGCATGGCAGATCGCCACTACATCCTGGAGAAGGGACGCGTGGTCTGGTCGGGTGCGAGCGATGACCTGCGCAACGCCATCGAGCTTCAGCATCGTTATCTCGGCGTATGAAGGGCTCCAACTCATGAGCATGAGGGTCGACACGGCATGAGCGCGTCCTGCATGCCTGTGCTCGCGGCGGACGGAAACGATATCGGGTGCCGCGACTTCGAGCGCGCGGACCAACTGCGCCGTGCGATTGTCCGGATTGTCGAACAACGGGAGTCCTACATCCTCGACCATGGTCTCGATTCCCGATTCTGCATGCCAGATGCGAATTGGCGCGCCGATGCCGACAACGATTTCCTGAAGGCTTATCGTCACGTCCGCGACGGTGGATACGACGTATTGAATCGCCTTCGATTTTGGACCCAGGTCTTCTCAGGTTACAGCCTCATGGCGTTATCCACTGCGAAGGGGCTCGACTCGGTAAGGTCGATTCCTGCGGAACTAGACGAGCGCGTGAGGACCTACGCGAAGAAATCGGATCGTTGGCGAAGATTTTGGCTACGGCATACGCGGCACCTTCCGAAGGACCTGGTCTTTTGCCCGCCGCGCATGCTCGGCGAGATCGGCGTGGATTGCGGCGGAGTCGTGGTCAATCACGACACCTATGTCTACCAGGAACGCATCAACGTGCTATACGAGGCAGGCGTCATCGGCTGGCTTAGAAAACGCGAAACGCCGTTACGAATACTTGAGATCGGTGGCGGCTATGGGGGGTTCGCGGCCGCACTTCGTGGAATCTTTCCCAATTCCATCTACGTGATCTGCGATTTGCCGGAAGCACTTCTGTTCTCCGGCCTTTATTTGCTGCTCGCTGCCAGGAATGAACCGATCCCCGTCGCGACCGGCGACGATCTTGGCGCGCTGATCGATCGCGCGAATGCCGTCCTCCTGCCCAATTACCTCTTCGATTCCCTGGTGCGCAGCGGGCTGCATTTCGATCTCGCGATAAACACGCTTTCGATGTCCGAGATGTCGGCGCCGCAAATTGGTCGATACTGCGAGGGCATTGCGTCGCTTATCGCACCGAATGGCCTATTCTTCGAGCAGAACCATGACAATCGGCGGTTTGGCATGCTCGATTGCAAGGCCATTGTTCAGCGGCATTTCTTTGCCCGGCAATCGGTCGATGCGTGCCTTGCGGCGATGACGGAAGGCAAGGCCGATTTGTGGGCCAACGGGAGCCTCGCGTTTCTCGATTGCTTCGCACCGCCAGTTGGTTATTGGCCGCCGATCAGAAGGTTGCTCCGTCGGGCATGGCGGCTAACCGGGCGACTCTAGCCCGCGTGAACATCCAGGGAGGATCCAAACCTTGACCAATGAGCTGGAAGGCAGAGTAGCACTCGTCAGCGGAGGCGGGAGAGGGATCGGCAAGTCGATCGCCGAGGCACTTCACGCGCATGGTGCCGCCGTAATCGTCGCGGACAACGGCGCCGGCATCGACGGAATGCGTGCGGATCCGGAAATCGCACGAGCCGTCGCCAAAAGTCTTGGCGCTCGTGCCGCGGCGTTCACGGAAAGCATCGCGAGCCCGTCGGCCGCCCTTGCTGCGGTCGGGCTTGCCACAAAGCAATTCGGCGCCATCGACATCCTTGTAAACAACGCCGCGATCCTGCGCGATGCCTTCATATTCAAGGGCGAGCCGGGTTCCTGGGATGCGGTGCTGCGGAACAACCTTTCGGCCGCCTATTACTTGATGGCGGCAGCGACACCTCTCATGCGCGAAGCGGCCAAAATCGGACGCGGGGGTGGAGTCTGGGGTCGCATCGTCAATATCGTGTCGAGTGCCGGTATCTACGGAAATTACGGGCAAGCGAGCTACGCGAGCGCCAAGGGCGGGCTTATCGCACTCTCGCGCGTGGCGGCCCTCGATCTAGCCAGAAGTGGCATCACCTCCAACGCGATAGCCCCGTTTGCAGCGACCCGCGTCACCGATGCGATAAAGCCTGCCAATGACGCCCAGGCCCTGTACAAGGCCCGCGCCCTCAAGATATCGGCCCGTCATGTGGCGAATCTCGTGAACTACCTCTGTTTGCCTGCCGCCCAGAAAATCACCGGTCAGCTTTTCGGCGTGCGCGGCCGCGAAATATTCCTCTTTTCGCAACCTCGCCCGGTGGCGAGCCTTGCAAGCCCCGATGCCGACTGGACGGCCGAAACGCTGACGGCGGAAATGGAACGTGAGTTTAGAAGCAAATTCACTGAGCTCTCGACCGACCTCGAGGCCTTCAATACCGAGCCGCTCGTGTGACTTGCCGGATGGCGAGCGGCATCGATTCGGGTGTCTTGCGTGATTGTGCGGCCGATTCGGGATAGGCTCTCGAGCGGCTCTTGTGTAATTATTTGGCGTACACCCGCGCGAAAGGGATGTGCGCTGTCGCGTGTTCTTCGGAGGATCGGGACATGGAAGTCCAACCGCAACGCACCCCCGAGCGGGAAGCCTACTACGCGCGAATTGCCAAGGACAACCTGGCGCCCCTTTGGGAAGTCCTGAAGGGCCTCGTTCCAAAAGAGCCGACAGTGGTCGAGGTGCCGGCGATTTGGCACTACAACGAAATCCGCCCTGCCATCATGGAATCAGGCGGTCTTATCAGTGCCGAGGAGGCGGAGCGGCGCGTGCTCATTCTCGAGAACCCGGCGCTGCGCGGCATGTCCCGCATCACGATGAACATGTATGCGGGCCTTCAGTTGATCCTGCCTGGCGAAATCGCGCGCAGCCACCGTCACGCCGCGTCCGCATTGCGCTTCATCCTTGAGGGACACGGCGCTTACACGGCGGTCGATGGCGAGAGGACCGTCATGTCCGAAGGAGATTTCGTGATCACGCCGCCCTGGACTTGGCACGATCACGGCAATGAGAGCGATGCGCCGATGGTGTGGATGGACGGGCTGGATCTACCGCTCGTCAACTTCCTCAATTCGGCTTTCATGGAGCCTTACCCGGAGGAACGTCAACCCATTTCACGGCCGGAAGGCGACGCGCTCGCCCGCTATGGCGAGGGCATCGTTCCCGACGGCTACCGTGGCAACGGCAAGTGCTCGCCCGTCTTCAACTATCCCTACGCACGCACGCGCGAGGCGCTCGAGAAATTGCGGCGGACGGGCGAGTGCGATGCATGCCAGGGCCTCAAGGTGCGCTACGTCAACCCCATCAACGGGGATTACGCGATGCCGACCATGGGAACTTTCATGCAGCTTATGCCCAAGGGATTTGCGGGGACCCCATATCGGTCGACGGACGGAATCACCTTCGCATGCGTTGAAGGACGCGGCCGAACCGTGGTCGGGGGCACAGCACTCGAATGGGGCCCGCGCGATATATTCGTCGTACCGAGCTGGCACTGGTACACGCACGAGGCCGGCAGCGACTCCGTCCTTTTCAGCTTCTCGGAACGTCCGGTCCAGGAGAAGCTCGGACTCTGGCGGGAGCAGCGCGGCAATACGACGCCTAGAACATGAGGGACGGTACGGCAATGACCGATGCGGCACTCGCCGACGTCGATCGCTTTGCCGCACGGGTTCGTACGATCTCGTGGTTTGCCGCCGCCGGTGAGCCGCTCCTCGAAAGCGAGCGCACCGAAGTCGAACGGTATCTCGAACGCCTTGGAATTACCGGCATGCGCGTTGCGCCGGCCAGCGATTGGATCGATACCGAACGAATTGTTCGCGATCCACATTGGGATCGACGCTGGTGGCACGGAGAGGAGGAAGTGCGCAAGGCGCTTCTTGCTCGAGCGGCCAAGGACCATGAGATGGGAGCCTTGATAAGTGCTCTTACGCGCGTGACGAACGAGGCAACCGGCACTGTGCTTGGCATGGCTCTAATCGCTGCCCTTCGTTCGGGTACGGGCCATCAGGCAATCGCGGCCGCCGCTGCGGGTGCTGCCACGCAAGCGTGCTATCAGGCTGCCCTCGCGATTGCCGCAGGCACGGGAGAGACGCATCCATTTGCCGTCAAGCGGCGGCTCTTCGAAGCGGGGCGCTGGCCGCTCGCCGCCATCGAGGACGCATTTTACATATTGTAAGCGGCACAATCGTCACGATGCCTGTCGTACCCAGCAATCCTGCTTGGCCGATTGAAGCTCATTGCACAATTTGCGCGCATCGCTGGCGCCATCGAAGGGGCCAACCATGAGCCGGATGAGTTGTTTGCCGTTGCCGGTCCTGATTTCCTCGACCTGGGGACTGTATTCGCCGAGGGTCTGGGGTATGCGTGCGCGCATCGCCTGCCAGTTTTGATTCGCCTCGTTGTAGGTTGGGAAAGCGCCGAGCTGCACCACGAATTTTCCACCGCCGCCACCCGATGACTCGGTCCGGATTTGGCCAGACGGCGGTGCATGCATTGTGGTGCTCGGCGTTGGCGCAGTGACGGCGGTAGCGACCCTTGTCGGCGCTGGCGGGGCGTTGGTCACTGCCTCCCCAGCGGACGCCGCCACTTGAGATTCCACGCCAGCCGCGGCGGGCGCGGAGGTGGCCTCTGCGCCTGATGTCCCCGTTGCCGGGGTGGCGGCGCCTGTGCCTGGTTTTATGGGAGCAGTCGTCGAATTTCCGGGTACCGATTCCGCGTGGTTTGGGTCCGACTTCACGTTCACCGTTGGCGGCCAGGCGTTCGGGGTGACGGGATTCCATGCCGAAGCGGATTGCGCCGGGGAGGCAGCGGCGGTCGGTGGCGCGGACGCAGCCCCTCCCGGTGCTGCGGCACGCGATTGCGATTGTCCGGCCGATTGAGCGAGTTCCGTGGCGCTGCCCGAATCCGGACTCGGCTGCGCCTTGTGATAATCGGTGAGGGTCAGCCGCCGTGTTGCCCCCGGTGCTTCGCGCCGCTTGAGCACAACCGCACCGATCTTCGGCGCGTAATAATATGTATCGATCATGCCGTTTCGATCGCAGACGATTTCCCAGGCGTCGAACGTGCCGGCTTCGACGGTCATCTGCCGAGGTGCGTGAACCTCGCAGCTATCCTTCTCGCTATACGGTGTCGCTGCGTCCGACCGGCTCAAGGTAACGGTGTATGTGATCTTCTTGCCAACCTCGAGTGGGAAGATTGTTGGTTTCTCCGGTGAGAAAAACCTCAAGTACGACGGCCGATCCGGGCGGGGAATCTCCGTGAGTGGCGGGATCGTCGGATCGGCGAACGTAATCCATCGGGTGCCGCTATTGTCGATCCAATAGATTCGATCGTTCTGAATCGCCGTCACGAAATTGGGTTGCTCATCGCCATTTTCTTCGAATGTCAGGCTGTCGCCGACGTGATAAGTGGGTAATGCAGCGTCGGCCGATGTGGCAGTATCGTGACCATGCAAGGCATCAGAACACGCAGCGAGAAAAAATGCGGAGCCGAGCAGTGTCACGACGAGCAGAACAACGTGCCGCCGCGATCCTAGCCGCATGCACATGAAGACATTCCAATCCTTATTACGATTGCGCGAGAGCTACGCGGGCGTAGCGCAGCCGATGACGAGTGTGCCAAACTCGGTCATGAACGGCAATCGGCGTTCTTTCGTATATTATTGATATTTCATATATTTCTGGCCCGCTCGAGCGCCCCGAGCCACAGGGCGCATCCCAATCCAAGGGTCGAGGCGCCGACGATGAAGATGGGCGATGCCTCCCAACCGCCGAGGCGACTGACAAGGATGGCCAATATCGGCGGGCCTGCCATTTGACCAAGATTGGCCCCTTGAACGATGAGGCCGTTTGTCGTCGCAATCAGCTCTGACGACGGTGCGTGCAGGGGCACACCGCCGAAAACGGATGCAGGCAGCACGCCGCTCAGGCCGGAGAACAATAGACACGCTAGATAACGGGCCTCGTCCGGAAGGGCGGTCGAAAAAATTGCGACGCTCGCCGACGCCATCGCAAGATGCGCGAATGCGACGAGCCGCCAGCGCCGGACACCGCGGCTCAAAAGCCAACCACCTGCGAGGTTTCCGCTCGCGTTGGCAACGACCACGAGAGCGGTCAAGGCTGCGGCGACACCACCTGTCAAGCCACGTCGCTCGATAAGGAACGTCGGCAAAAAGCCGACGAGGGCAAGCCAGTTGGCGGAATAGAAGAGAAAGCAGAGGGTGAGCGCCACCGGGCCAGCACTTGTCATGGTGCGCTTCATGCTTAGCCAGAGCATGCGCCCTTCGCCAGGGTGTGCTGCGGGCTGGATCGGCGCCGTCCCCGTCGCCCTCGCGAGGGCGACAATATAGAGTGCCGTAACCAACGCGTTGGCCCACCAAAGCCCGCGCCAGCCAAGCGCTGCAAGGACGATCGGGGAGACGAGGATCATAAGCGCCGCACCCACCGGCAAGTAGCAGCCCCATAGACCGAGAACGAGCTTCAGATCGCGTGGTGCCGCCACGTGAATGATGAGTGACGGAACGGAAACGATGACCGCGAGAAATCCCATACCCTCGACAAGGCGACTCGCGAAAATCACGGGGCCGCTCGGCGCAAAACCACCGAGGATATTGGCCGCAGCAATCAAACCGAGGCCGGCAAGCGTGGCGCGCCTGTGGCCGAACCGGTCTGCAATGGCGCCGGCTGCCATGCCGCCGATCACGGACATCACATTGAAGAGCGAGATTACCCACCCGGCCGCAAAGAGGCTCAAGCCAAGTTCAGCACGCAGGGTGGGAAGTGCCGCCGGCGCCTTTCCCACCTGAAAAGCAGCGACGACACCCGCCCCTACGGCGATCAGGACCACGCTCCAATGAGTGGCGGCGGACGCGCCATTTTTGCAGATCGTATCCTGCGCCATCATCGCTCCATCGAGGCGAAACAGCCTGACGGAAAGTCAGCCTTCAACGACCCTGTTGCGAAGTACGCCAATCTTTTCGATCTCGAGTTCCGCGACGTCGCCAGGTTTCATGAAAATGGGAGGCTTGCGGGCGAAACCGACGCCTGCTGGCGTTCCGGTCGGTATGAGGTCGCCCGGCTCAAGCGTGGTAAACGTCGAGCAGTAGGCGATCAGCTCGGGAACCGGGAAGATGAGATTTTCGGTATTGCCGTTCTGAAGCAAAATTCCGTTGAGTTTTGTCGTTAGTTTGAGCTTGGAGGGATCCGGCAGCTCGTCGCTCGTGACCATCCAGGGACCGACGCTGCCTGATTGGGGAAAATTCTTGCCCGGCGTAAATTGGGAGCCGTGCCGTTGCCAATCGCGCACGGAGCCGTCGTTGTAGATCGTGTAACCCGCGACGTAACCGAGGGCATCTTTTGCTGCAACGCGCCGCGCTCGCTTGCCGATGACGATGCAAAGTTCGACCTCATAGTCGTAACTGTCGGACTCCCTCGGCTTCACGATCGGCTGTTCGTGGCCGACTTGGCTGTCGGCAAAACGCACGAAGACAACTGGCTTGGTTGGCGGTTTGTGCCCGCCTTCAGCCGCATGGTCCGCGTAGTTGAGCCCGATTGCGAGAATCTTCGCGGGATCGGGAATAACCGGCAGGAAGCTGATGGCGCTGAGCTTATAGTCGGGCGCTTCGCTTTTGGCGATTCGTTGTGCATCAGCGAGAGCCCCGTGCGTCAGAAGGGCACGAAGTGTGGGATGCTCTGCCCCGAAACGTCGGCCGAGATCGACGACGCCATCATTCTTCACCACGCCATAGCTTGCGCGCCGCTGGTCGAGAAAGCTCATGAGTTTCATTGCTGCCCTCCCCTTGTCATCGATTGGTTGAGGATCGGGCTGCAGCCGTTCGATGCTGGCCGACCCGAGCTGCCGCGGAACTTAGCGGGAGAGTGCGAGCCGGTAAAGCGGGGCGATGATCAACATCGGGCCCGGGTCGTACGTTGGTTTTCGCAGTGTATAGCAACGCAGATCGGTTTATTCGGGCGTCAACGTCGAATTCGCGGAACAGAATATACCGCCCGCACTCGATATCGCGCACCACGCGATCGCCTTAGGCCGCGGGCGAATCGTCCATGACCGACCGAGTGCCGCACCGAACCGCGGCCGGGCCAAGCTCGACGCCCAGAACGGTGTCGCAAGGCGAAAAGACGAGACGTTAAAGGATCATTTGAGTCTGCATGACGATTGCCACGAGTCGCCCTTCCGACGTTGATATGCGCGTTTGCCAGACCATCGTGCGCTTGCCGCGATGGAGTGGTGTACACTCACCCACAATGGTTGCATCAAGGGGAGCTGGCGCCAGGAAATTGGTTTTGCTCTCGATTGTCGTTGTGTGCTTGCCTTCCGGCAGATTGATTATGGTGGCAACAGCCCCGAGGGTGTCGGCGAACGCCATGACGGCACCGCCGTGGAGCACTGCCGGCAAAGTGCATAGGTCCTCACGCACGCGCATGGTGCCGACGACTTTGTCCGGCGCAGCGCTCGCAAATTCGATCCCCAGCAATTTCGCGAATGGCAGGGGTCGCTCGGTTATTCTGGCAAGGGCGTCCATGGAATGCACCCGCTCCGCGCCGAGAGTTGGCGGCAACACGTCTCACGCTAGTAATATGTTGTATCCAGTATGGTATTCGGATTTGAAGTTCCTTAACGCGGATGCCACCAAAATCACAGGAACTTCAAATCCACCACACTAGGCGCTGTTTACAAAGTGATTGACGCATGACTCTGGCTTTGATTCAAGAATGCCTCTTGGAAGGAGGCAGGATTGAGTCGCGGCGATCTGAGCGAGACCGAATGGCGGTTGCTCAAACCCCTTCTGCCGCCGGAGCGTGGACGCAAGAGTCGTCCTGCGTTCGACAATCGGCAGATGATCGACGGCATCCTGTGGCGTATTCGAACCGGAGCGCCATGGCGTGATTTGCCGGAGAAGTACGGCAAGTGGATGACAGTCTATCAGCGCTTTCGACGATGGAGCGAGGCCGGGATCTGGGAGGCAGTCGCCACGACGCTCGCCCAAGTGATGGCCGATACGAAGTCTTCCTATCTCCTCGCCGGCAAGGGATATGACAGCGACGCCATTCGGGCTAGTCTTCAGGCAGCGGGCATCCGCACCTGAATCTCGCCAAAATCCAATCGCAAAGCTCAAATCCGCTGGAACCGGCGCATCTATCGCGAACGCAACCGCATTGAGCGCATGATCGGGCACCTGAAGGTCAATCGCGCTGTCGCGACCCGTTATGACAAGCTCGCACGATCCTTCCTCGACGTCCTTCATCTCGCTACGATCCGCAAATGCCTGCGCTATGCAACTCGATAAGGAAATTCGAAACTGGAACTGGTGATGAAGCGCTTATTCGTTGCTCTTTGTGCTTTGGTCGCGTTCGGCAGTGAGTGCACATCGACGGATACCTGGCGGCCATCTGCCGATCACACGCAAATACCAATTTGGCCGGGAGCGGCGCCCGATGGGCAACCGGTTCCGGGTCAGGAAATTGAAACACCGAGTACGGGATTGGTGGCGGGCAGACCGTGGATGGCTGTCACCAACGTGACCCGACCGACGATGACGATCTATGCCCCCCAGGGGAAGAACTCCGGGGCCGCGATCGTGGTGTTTCCTGGCGGCGGATTCCAGGTACTTGCAATAGACCTCGAAGGCACCGAGGTCTGCGAATGGCTGATATCCACGGGCGTCACCTGCGTCTTGTTGAAGTATCGCGTCCCGAGTCAGCCGTATGACTGGCGATGCAACTGCCGTCCCGACAATCTCGTGACATCGACTCTGGCTTTGGACGATGCCCAAAGAACAATCGGACTTGTGCGCCTTCACGCCAAGGAATGGCACATCGACCCGCACAAGATTGGTGTGCTTGGGTTTTCGGCAGGCGGATATCTGGCCGCGGAAATCAGCACGAATTTTGAGCGCCGCTTGTATTCGAACGCAGACGATGCCGACAAGGAAAGCGCTCGCCCGGATTTTGCCGTCCTTGTTTATCCCGGGCATCTCGTGACCAATAATGATGGACTAAATCCGAATGTTCCTGTCTCCCGTGAGACGCCTTCCACTTTCTTGGTGCAGGCAGAAGACGACAACGTGGATGGTGTGAAGCAGTCACTGGTCTACTACGCTGCACTGAAAAAAGCTGGCGTACCGGTCGAGATGCATTTGTACGCATTAGGTGGGCATGCATTCGGCTTGCGGCGGACTCAGTTTCCAATTACCGACTGGCCTCGGCTTGTCGAGACGTGGTTACGCACGATTGGAATGATTTCGGAGTAGCGGAGTGCACAAATATCCGTTTGACGGGCTCCTTTTCGAGACTTTGTAAACAGGGCCTAGTTGAATCCGCAGGTGCCGCCTAGCGTGGCAGGCAACGTCTCGGCAGGCCGGTCAGGCCCTGCCGCACCCTCCGGGATTGAATTTGCGCTCGGTCGCAGCAGGGAACTTGGCGAGTTTTTCCGCGGGACGAATCGGTCGGCGCAGAAGTTCGCCGCGGCAATTGGGACAGCGACCGCCCAGCACCGTTTCCGCACAGGCAGCACAAAATGTGCATTCGAAAGAGCAAATTCGAGCCTCCAGCGAGTCGGGCGGCAGGTCCCGGTCGCAGCATTCGCAATTCGGCCGTAACTCCAGCACTGAAGCCTCCTTCACGAATATAGAGCGAGCCATTGTGCCGTTGTGCGGATATCCGGCAATGACGAAATGTCCGCTTTTTGCGCCAGACCGTGGAACGGCTGGGGCCACTTCGAACTCATCGGTCCATACCCGCCCGCCGCGAACCTTTGGCGAATCGTGCCTTCAGCACTTCCGAGCGGACCCTTGAAATCCAGCATCTGCTCATCGATCCGGGCAATGACGGGCGCGCATTCGCGGGTGTCACGGCGCGATGTGACCGGAATTCGCCGCCGCCTTGCTGAAGGGGAAGACGACACTGGGATCGGGTAAGATGTGGTGATTGCGCTTTCCCGCATAGTCGAGCTTTGACAGCATCATGCGGATCACATTGAGGCGCGCGCGCCGCTTATCGTCTGCACGGACGACATACCAAGGCGAGGAGGTTGTGTGAGTGCGGACGAGCATTTCATTGCGCGCGTCGCTATAGTCTTTCCAAAGCTTGACCGCTTTTTGGTCGATCGAGCTCACCTTCCACTGTGTGAGTGGATCGTCCTTGCGCGCGTCGAGCCGCTCCCTCTGTTCGCTTTTCGTGATGTCCAGATAAAATTTGAGCAATTTGATACCCGATCGGATGAGCAGGCCTTCAAATTGCGGCACGTCCTCCATGAAGGCCTCGACCTGCTCCTTCGTGCAAAACCCCATCACGCGCTCGACACCAGCACGATTGTACCAGCTCCTGTTGAACAGGACCATTTCCTGGGCTGCGGGCAAATGACTGACATAGCGCTGAAAATACCAGTATGTGATCTCACGGTTGGAAGGCTTGCCAAGGGCCACGACGCGCACCTCGCGCGGGCTGAGGTGCTCGATGATGCGCTTGATGGCGCCATCTTTTCCGGCGGCATCGCGGCCTTCGAAAATCACCAGAATCCGGTCGTCGCACTTGATGATGTGGCTTTGCAGCTTCACAAGCTCGACCTGAAGCGTATAGAGCGCCGCTTCGTACTCCTTGTGCGAGAGTTCTGCTTCGTGCGACCAGTCCTTTTGCTTCTTCGCCATGCGGGCCTCCCTGTCTTCGCGGTCTTTCGCTGAAGCGCATCCTGACCCTATCCAGGCCGCGTCCAGCAGGCTAGTCTTATGCAAAATACTGGGCGATTGGAGCGCTCACATGGGCAATCCGTCGTCGCGGTAGGCATAATCTGCTGGGAGGGAGAGCGCATGATACCCGGAGCCTTCGAATATCACCGCCCGCAAAAGGTGGACGACGCAATAGCCCTCCTCGTAAAGCATGGCGAGGATGCTCGTGTCGTCGCCGGCGGCCACAGTTTGATCCCCATGATGAAACTTCGCCTGGCCGTGCCCGCGCATCTTGTCGATCTCCAGGACATCGCTGAGCTGCGCGCGATCCGAAGTGACGGCGGCACGCTCGTTGTCGGAGCACTCGCAACACAGCGAGAGGTGATCGGGTCCGAGCCCCTCGCTTCGAAATGCCCGATCCTGCGGGAAACGGCATTGCAGATCGCCGATCCCCAAGTGCGCTACGTCGGCACAATCGGTGGCAACGTCGCAAACGGCGATCCCGCGAACGACATGCCGGCGGTGATGATGGCCTTGGGTGCGAGCTATCGCATCAGGGGAGGACGCGGGGAGCGGGATATTCCGGCGCGCGATTTCTATCGCGGTAGCCTTGTCACGGCACTTGAGGCCGGCGACATCCTGACTTCGATACGGATACCCACGCCGCCCCAGGGGCACGGCTATGCTTATGAAAAACAGAAGCGAAAAACGGGCGACTATGCCACGGCTGCGGCCGCGGTGATCCTCACCTTTTCCCGCGACGCATGCTCGTCTGCGGCGGTAGCACTCACCAATGTGGCGCCAACCCCGCTCTTTGCGACTGCCGCGGGGGAAGCGCTGGTGGGTACGCGCCTCGACGAAGCTGCGGTCGCCGAGGCTGTGCGCAGGGCGAGGGCGATCGTCGAGCCCGCGGCGGATCAGCGCGGGCCAGTCGATTTTCGCGTCCATGTTGCGGGTGTCATGGTTCGGCGCGCAATCCAGCGCGCCAAAGCGCGGGCGAGCTAAGCGGCAGGGAGGTGTCATCGTGTCCAAGATGCATATCAAGCTTACGGTAAATGGCCGCCCGGTGGATGCTCTGGCCGAGCCGCGCATGTTGCTCATCCACTTCCTGCGCGAACAGCTCTCGCTCACCGGTCCCCACGTCGGATGCGACACCAGTCACTGCGGCGCATGCACTGTCGACTTCAATGGAAAATCGGTGAAGTCCTGCACCATGTTTGTGGCGCAGGCGCAGGGTGGCGAGGTCAAGACGATTGAGGGCGTCGCCGCCGCCGATGGCAGCCTGCATCCTCTCCAGGAAGCGTTCCGCGAGCATCATGGGCTACAGTGCGGGTTCTGCACGCCGGGGATGATCGTGCGGGCTTATCGGTTGCTTCAGGAGAACCCGAATCCGACCGAAGCGGAAATTCGCATCGGCATCGCGGGCAATCTCTGCCGCTGCACGGGATACCAAAACATCGTCAAGGCAATTCGCGCCGCTGCCGAGCGGATGAACACTGCCAAGGAGGCCGCAGCATGAGCGCCCCCGTCGAAACCGCCGATGTCCGCAAGCAGCAACTCGAAGGCCTAGGCGCAAGGCGCAAGCGTGTTGAGGACGCGCGCTTCACCCAGGGTAAGGGAAATTACATCGACGATATGAAGTTGCCGGGTATGCTGTTCGGTGATTTCGTGCGCTCGCCCCACGGTCATGCGCGCGTCAAGTCGATCAAAAAGGACGCAGCTTTGGCCCTGCCGGGGGTGAAGGCGGTGCTTACCGCGGCCGATCTCAAACCGCTCAAGCTGCATTGGATGCCGACCCTGGCCGGCGATGTGCAGGCGGTACTCGCGGACGAAAAGGTGCTTTTCCAGGGCCAGGAAGTCGCTTTCGTGGTGGCCGAAGACCGCTACACCGCAGCCGATGCGGTCGAGCTCATCGAGGTCGAGTACGAGGCGCTGCCTGCAATCGTCGATCCGACGAAGTCGATGGCGCCGGAGATGTCGTCGGCGCTGCGCTTCTTGTAGTCGCGCTGCCGCACGGCCGCCAGCATGCGCGCCTGCGCTTCCGCAAGCCGTCCTGCCGCGTCAGCCTGGTCCAGGGTCAGAACCTTGAAGTCGCCGACCACCTGCCTGCCATCCACGTACACGTCGCGCACGGCTCGCTCGGCGGCATGGTAG
>Ga0187765_10000181_pt1 | contig 21956 bp, 24 predicted proteins | sample 0216_QUI02_MP05__3_FD_133018 | JGI IMG/M metagenome (GOLD analysis project Ga0187765, IMG submission 133018) | Tropical peat soil microbial communities from peatlands in Department of Meta, Colombia - 0216_QUI02_MP05_10_MG | ecosystem: Environmental > Terrestrial > Soil > Wetlands > Peat ...
AGGCGGGCGCGCTCACCGCCGCCATCGATCGCGATCTGCCGGCGGGCCATGCCGAGCGCCGCGACTACGAGCGCGCCGCGAGATTTCGCCGGTTATGCGCGGAGCTAGGCGCCAACCCCGCCGTGATCGCGCACCGCTATGCGTTGGCGATCGACGGCATCGATACCGTGGTGCTCGGGGTCAAGAACCCGCGCGAGTTGGCGGAATGCGTCGCCGCCGCACAAGCGGGACCCCTGCCGCCGGAGCTGACGCGTCGCGTCGATGCGACCGTCGATCGCCGGGCCGAACAGGACGGCGCGGCCTCGTCCGGGTGAGGCAAACCCCATGCGCGCGATGGTTCTCGATGCGGCGCACAAGCCGCTTAGATACTCGGAGAGCGAGACGCCTCCGGAACCCGGGCTTCGGCAAGCTCTCATCCAAATTCATGCCTGCGGCGTGTGCCGGACCGACCTCCATATCGTCGATGGTGAACTCGCGGAGCCGAAGCTCCCGCTGGTGCCGGGTCATGAGGTCGTGGGCACCGTGGCGGCGGTCGGCAGGGAAGTGACGCGGGTTCGCGTTGGCGATCGGGTTGGCGTGCCGTGGCTCGGCTGGACCTGCGGCGAATGCGCCTATTGCCGGAGTGGGCGGGAAAATCTCTGCTCCCGCGCGCGATTCACCGGCTATCAGATCGACGGCGGCTATGCGGAGAAATGCGTCGCCGACGAGCGGTTTTGCTTCCCGATCCCCGCGGGATTCGACGATGCGGCAGCGGCGCCGCTGCTCTGCGCGGGGTTGATCGGCTATCGCGCGCTGCGGCTTGCCGGCGACGCGCTGCGGCTCGGCCTCTACGGTTTCGGCGCCGCCGCACATATCGCGGTGCAGGTCGCGCGTTATCGCGGACAGCAGGTCTTCGCGTTCACGCGGCCCGGCGACAGCGGCGGCCAGGACTTTGCGCGGAGCCTCGGCGCTGATTGGGCGGGCGCCTCGGACGAGCTGCCGCCCGAGCCGCTCGACGCCGCGATTATCTTCGCGCCGGTGGGCGCGCTGGTGCCGGCGGCTCTCAAGGCGACGTCGAAAGGCGGCACCGTCGTCTGCGCCGGCATTCACATGAGCGACATTCCGAGCTTTCCCTACCGCATTCTCTGGGAGGAGCGGGTGGTACGATCGGTCGCCAATTTGACGCGCCGCGATGGCGAGGAATTCCTCGCGATCGCGGGCAAGATGCCGGTGCGCACAACGACGGAGCGCTTTCCACTGGCCGACGTCAATCGGGCGCTCGACCGCCTCCGCGCCGGCGATATCGAGGGCGCCGCGGTGCTGGTGCCGTAGCGTGGTAAGGAAATGAAAGGGCGGCCGGAGGCCGCCCTTTCGTCGTCCCAGGAGCCTGGCGAGCGTTAGGCCGCCTTCTGCTCCAGAGTCTTCGGCTGATCGGCGCCGCCAATCGCGATCTTGCGCGGCTTCAGCGCTTCCGGAACCTCGCGCACGAGGTCGATGCTGAGCACGCCATTCTCGAGCTTGGCGCCGGTCACCTTGATGTGATCCGCGAGTTCGAAGCGGCGCTCGAAGGCGCGGCGTGCGATGCCTCGATAGAGCACGCGCTGCGGCTCCTTCTCGGTCTTGGAGCGGCCCGCGATCTCGAGCGTGTTCTCCTTGACGGTGATGTCGATCTCGTCGGCGCTAAAGCCTGCGACCGCCATGGTCAGGCGGTAGGCGTCTTCGCCGGTGACTTCGATGTTATAGGGGGGATAGCCGGGGTCGAGACGGGTCGCCGTCTCAGCGAGCTGCATCAGCCGGTCGAAGCCGATGGTGGAACGGAACAAGGGTGAAAAGTCGAAGCTGGTCATGGCCATATCCTCTTGCATGAGCAACATGGGGGAAGCGAGCGGCTCCCTGTTGTGGGCAGTGCTCGCCGTGGTTAACGCCGGACCCGGTTGAGCGGCATCCAGCACCCCTGAGATAGGAACGGGATTTTATTGGTTCAAGGGCAGGATCGAGGGATGTTATTGGTGTTGGGGCATGACCGTACCTTCAGCCACTGAATCGCGACCCACGGCATTTTTCAGCAAAACCTACGACGAGGCGCTGCGCCTCATCGAGGAGGCTCGCGGATATCTCGCCGTGCTGGAGCCGTTGGAGCGACGCGGCCTCCCGATGCCCGAGCGGCTCAAGCTCTGCACCGAAACCATGCGCATGACCGCGCGGCTCACCCAGGTGATGGCTTGGCTCTTGATGCAGCGCGCGGTGCATGAGGGCGAAATCACGAGGGATGCGGCGCTCGAGAGCGCCGTCGTTCTAGCCAATGTCCGGGTTTGCATGGAGCGCGCGGAATCCGCCTGGGAAGGGCTGCCGCGGCGTCTCGTGGGGCTGCTCGATCGAAGCCAGCGCCTCTACCTGCGCGTCGCCCGCCTCGACGAGCTGGCGCGGCGGTAGGCCTGCTGATCGCTACTTCTTCTTGGGGTTCGCGGGCGCTGCTTTCGCCGTCGCCGCTGCTTTGGGCGTTGGGGCTGCGGCGGCAGCTCCGCCTCCAAGGCTCCCGAAACGCTTGTTGAAGCGCGCGAGCTGGCCGCCGGTATCAATCAGCTTTTGCTGACCGCCGGTCCAGGCCGGGTGCGATTTCGAATCGATGTCGAGGCGCAGTGTGTCGCCGGCCTTCCCGTAGGTGGAGCGGGTCTTGTAGCTGGTGCCGTCGGTCATCACCACGGTGATTTCGTGGTAATCGGGGTGGATGCCTTCCTTCATGGGCGACGCTCCGGTCAACGGGTCTAATGGCTGAGGCGCGGCGTTATAGCGAAGCTCGCCCCCGGCCGCAACTCCAAGCCTCGGCGTTCATCGATCGGTCAAGCGGAATTCGATCCGGCGGTTCTTGCTGAAGGCGTCCTCGGTGCTGCCGGGATCGATCGGCTGAAATTCCGCGAACCCGGCAGCGGCCAGATGCTCGGGCGGAATGCCTTGTTGAATCAGATATTTAACGACGGCCGTGGCGCGCGCGCTCGAAAGCTCCCAGTTGGATTTGAATTGCGACGTGCTGATCGGTCGCCGGTCGGTGTGACCGTCGACTCGAAGCAACCAATTGATATCATTTGGAATATTCGGGATGATGTCCTTGAGCGCGCCGGCCAGCAGGTCGAGTTCATGTTGCGCATCGGCGCTTAGATCGGCGCTCCCCGGCGGAAACAGCACCTCGCTCTGAAAGACGAACCGATCTCCGACGATGCGGATGTCCTGGCGGTTGCCGAGGATTTCCCTCAGCCGGCCGAAGAATTCGGAACGATATTGCGCCAGTTCCTGGACTTTGTTGGCGAGCGCCACGTTCAGCCGGCGGCCTAGATCGATGATCTGTACTTCCTGATCCTTGGCCTTCTGCTCGGAGGCGTCGAGGGCCGCCGCGAGGCGCTGCAATTGGTCGCGGAGCGCCAGGATTTGCTCGTTCAACAGCGCGACCTGATCCTGCGCAGTGCGCAGGGCGGTGTCCTTCTCGGCCAGTTGCTCGCGCGTTTTGGCGAGGTTCTCGTCGGCACCCGCTCCTATTTCGGAAAGGCGAATCTGCAGCTTGTCGCGCGCGGCAATCGACGCCTTGAGCTGGCTCGACACCTCCTGTAGGTCAGCGCGCATCGAGTCGTTTTCGCTGCGCTGGAGGTTCAATTGCGCCATCAGGTCGTCGATCTGGCGGTGGAGGTCCTGCAGCGCCCTCTCGCTCCCCGAGAGCGCGGTGCTGAGATAGAACTGCGCTGCCGTGAAGATCATGACCACGAAGATGATCACCATCAGCAGCTGCGAAAGCGCGTCGACGAACCCGGGCCAAATGTCGATGCCGAGGCGGCGCGGGCGTCGCGACGCGAATGCCATCGCCGCTTAGCGCTCTGTCTCTTCGGCGAGTGCCGCTATGGTACGCGCAACCAAGCGAATTTCGTTGCGGATCTCCTGTACCGCGGCACCGCGACCCTGCGCGACTTCCTCGTAGAGCCGCGCCAAGTGCAATTCGATATTGCGCAGATGCGCGCGCGACTCGTCCTGTGCCGGGCTGCGCTGGGTATTCGCCTCGGCCAGACGCTGCAGCACCGCCTTGAATTCGATCTGGCCCTCCGCCAGGCGCACCAGCAGGCTTTGCTGCGCGCGCATCTGGTCGGTGAGCGCGCCCAGTCGCTCGGTTAGCGAGACGACGTTGGCATTGGCGACGATCCGGCTCTCCTCGCCGCGGGACAATGTGCGCTGCAAGCCGTCGAGACTGTCGGCCGTTTGCTCCAGCAGCGCCTGTATATAGGCAGGCACGGAGCCATCGCCGTCGCCGCCCCCGCCGGAGAGCCGAGTGAAGCCCGATAGCCATTCTTCGAGATCGTTGTAAAAACGGTTCTGAGCCAATCCAGCCTGCAGATCGAGGAAACCCAACACCAGCGATCCCGCAAGCCCGAACAGCGACGAGCTGAAGGCGGTGCTCATGCCGCTGAGCGGTGCTTCCAGTCCGGTTTTCAGGTTGTTGAAGGCAACATCGGCGTTGCTTCCCGTGCCGAGAGCGCCCAACACGCCGCCGACCGCGCCCACCGTCTCGAGCAATCCGTAGAAGGTTCCAAGCAGGCCCAGGAACACCAACAACCCAATCAAGTAGCGGTCGGTCTCGCGTGCTTCTTCAAGACGCGTGCCGATGCCGTCGAGCAGCGTGCGCATCGAGGTTGCGGAGAGACTGACGCGCCCGCCCTTGCGGTCGGTCAGCATGCGCGCCATCGGCGCCAACAGGCGAGGCATGCGGTCGCGAGCGGGGTCAATCTGGTTGCGCCGGAAGCGCTCGATCCAGGAGACTTCGGGGTTGAGGAGCAGCACCTGGCGGAAGGTGTAAAGGGTCCCCGCCGCGAGGATGCCGAGGATCAGCCCGTTGACGGCGGGATTCCCCATGAAGAAGCGGAACAATGCCTGCGACAACAGCGCCGCGATCGCAATCACGGCGATGAGAAACAGTCCCATCCGCGTGAGATAACGTTGCGGGCGGGTCACGGTTCCGTGGTCCGCCTCAATTGGTCAGCGCGAGGATGTCGACGCGATCGGCAGCCGCGGCGGTGCCATCAGTGCGATTGCCGAGCGCGCGCACCTCGAACCGTTTGCTGTCGATGCCCTTCTCGATCAGATAGGCCCGCACCGAGATCGCGCGCGCGAGCGACACTCGCCTCGCCTCGCTGGCTTGCTCCGCGGTGCCGCTCGCGTAGGCCGCCAGCTCGATGCGCAATTGCGGATCGGCTTGCAATGCTTGAACGACGGCATCGAGTGTGGGCTTTGCCTGGTCGGGCAGGTCGGTATTGGCGCCGGTGAAGACGATATGCGCGGGAAGGCCGGCCTTGCCCGGCAAGCTCGCGGTCTGCGGCGGCACTGCCGGCTGCGTCGAGGGCGCCGCGGCGGCGGGCGGGGCCACGGGCGCGGCGGCCGAGGGCGCCGCCGCAGGAGGCGCTGCGGGGGCCGGCGGCACAGCAGCCGGAGCCGCTGGGACCGGGGGTACGGGAGCCGGGGCTACAGGTGCGGCGGCAGCCGTTGGAATGATGACCAGCGTCGGCGGCGTCGCTGCGATCGTGGCTGTCGGGCTCACGGCGGGTGCGGCGGCGGCGGCAGGCGGCGCGGGAGCGGAGGGAGGGATTGCGGGGAGCGCGGTCGGTGTTGCCGCGGTCGATGCGACCGGCGGCGCCGCGCTCGGTGCGCTGCTCGCGTAACCGGAACCCGCCGGCTGCGTTGGGGTAGCTGGTGCCGCGGCGACGGGCGGGGGTGCCGCCGGCGCAGCAGGCGTCGCTGGGGCTGCCGGTGCCGCCGCAGTCGTGGAAGAGGGCGGAGTTAGCGGAACGGGGCCCGCGGCCGGTTGCGATGTCCCCTCAGCGGTCGCGGTGGTCCCGTGGGAGGGTTTGGCCGGTTTGGGCGCCGTCGAAGCCGTCCTCGTGCGCCGCGGCGGGTGCAGACGCACGATGTCGGTTGCGGGGCCCGGCCCCTCCATCATCTCAGGCAGCGTGAGCGGCGGGCCCAGCGCGTCGAGCACGCTCTCGTTGACGGTCACGCTGGGCATCTGCGCGCTGCTCGGCCCAGTGGCGAAAAGCGGGCCGAGCACGGCTACCGCCGCGGCGCAGCGGGTCCCGTGTTGCAGCCAAACGCCCCGGAACTTCATTCAGGCTCACCCTTCCTCGGCGCCCGCAGGCTTGACCGGCGGTGCCCAGCCAAAATACCGCAACCCCGGTCCAATACCAACCTCGGCTCGCGCCTCGATTCGCGCCGCTTACGCGCCGGCATCCAACGCCTCTTTGACCAGCGCGCCGAGCAACGGGTGGATGTGGGGGTTGCCGGCCAATATGTTACCGCTTGCCATCAATCCATCGCCTCCCGCAAGGTCGGTGATGTATCCGCCGGCCTCGCGCACGATGAGTATGCCGGCCGCGATGTCCCAGGCACTGAGCCCCCATTCCCAGTAGCCGTCGTAGCGGCCCGCAGCTAGGTAGGCGAGATCGAGCGCAGCCGCTCCGCACCGACGCACGCCGACGGATGCCGCCATCACCGCCTGAAGGGTTCGCAGATAGATCGCATGATCGATCTTGGCGCGAATGCTGGGAATCCCGGTCGCGATCACCGCTTCTGCGAGGCTGCGCCGCGCCGAGACACGGAGCCGCCGATCGTTCACGTAGGCGCCCTGACCCTTCTCGGCCCAGAACATTTCGTCGCGTACCGGCTCGTATATGACGCCCGCGACGATCTCGTCATCGCGCTCGAGCGCGATCGAGATGCAGAACATCGGCATCCCATGCAGGAAATTGGTGGTGCCGTCGAGCGGATCGACGATCCAGCGATGGCGCGGATCACTGCCTTCGCTGGCACCGCTTTCCTCCATCAGGAAGCCGAAGCTCGGTCTTGCGCGTGAGAGTTCCGCGCGCAAGGTCCTCTCCGCCTTGAGGTCGGCCTGTGTCACGAAGTCTCCCGGACCCTAGACCGAAACCTGGAGCTGTTCCACTTCGCCGAAGTCGCGCAGGAGACCGCGCGCCGCCTTGAGCGCCGCCGAAGCCATGACGTTGATGACGGCGGAGCGGACCGCCATGGAGGCCTCCGCTTAGATCAGGCTCAATCCTTGGCGCGCTCGATATAGGTGCCGTCGCTGGTATTGACCACGACCCGCGTCCCGGCGCCGATGTGCGGGGGGATCATGACCCGACGACCGTTGTCGAGCTTGCCGGGCTTGTAGGACGAGGAGGCGGTTTGTCCCTTCACGACCGGGTCGGCTTCGACCACGGTCATCACCACGCTCTGCGGCAAGGTCACCGACATCGGCGTGCCCTCATAGAGCTGGATCGTGCAGACCATGCCGTCCTTCAGAAAGTCCGCGGGCTCCCCGATCAACTCACGGTCGACCGTGAGTTGCTCGAAGGTGTCGTTGTCCATGAAAGTCGCGTGGTCTCCGTCTAAAAAAAGGAACTGCATCTCTTTCTCGTCCAAGCTCACGCGTTCGACCGTCTCCTGGGTACGGTAGCGTTCATTGGTCTTGGTGCCGGTCTTGAGGTCGCGCATCTCCACTTGCGCGAACGCACCGCCCTTGCCGGGTTGGATCAGTTCGCGTTTCAGCACCAACCACAGCTTGCCGCTGTGTTCGAGAACATTGCCCGGCTTGATGTCGATGGCGTTGATCTTCATGAGTCACTGTTTGTCCGTCGATGGGGCTGCTTCCTAGCAGCTTGTTCCGCCGAAAGGAAGGGGGTGCGGCGCGGCCTCAGCTCGCGCTTGTCAAGGAGAGCCGCTCAATGCAGTGTCGCGCGAGCGCGCGCCTCCTTCTCCCGTCGCCACTCCCCCGGGGCTCCAGCACATGCAAGCGACCCGCCGTTTCGCGATCAGCCTCTCGTTGCTTGCCGCCTCCCTCCTTGCATGCTGCGCGTCCTACGGCGGCGAGAGCGAAACCGCGACCCCGATCAAGCACGTGATCGTCGTGATCGGCGAGAATATGACGTTCGATAATCTGTTCGGCACTTACCGCCCGCCCGAGGGCCAGAGCGTCTCGAACTTGCTGTCGAAGGGGATCGTCAACGCCGACGGCACGCCTGGTCCCAACTTTTCGCTGGCGCGCCAGCGCATTGCGGAGGACGGCGGCCGCTACGCCGTGCTCCCGCCTCCCACCGGCGCCTATTCGAGCCTGCCGCAGCCCGGCACCACCTATGCGCTGGATCAGCCGAAGTTCGTGCCCGACGCGCGTTTTCCGAGCAATCTGCCGAACGGGCCATACCAGATCACTCGCTACGCCGACTGGAACGCCGCGGTCGGCGATCCCGTGCACCGATTCTTCCAGATGTGGCAGCAATTCGACGGCGGCAAGCAGGATCTCTTCGTCTGGGTCGCGATGACCTCGGGCGAGGGATCGCAGAAGCGTTCGGATCCCACATCCGGCACCAATCAGGGCGGCGTCGCCATGGGCTTCTACAACATGGCCGCGGGTGATGGCGCCTACTTCGCCGAACTCGCGCGCACTTACGCGATCGCCGACAATTACCACCAGCCGATTATGGGCGGGACCGGCGCCAACTTTTTCGCGCTCGCGACCGGCTATGTGGCTCAGTATCGGATCGACGGTGCACTGCGCCTTCCGCCCGCCAATCAGATCGAGAACCCTGACCCGCGCTCCGGCACAAACAATTGGTATGAACGATCCGGCTACCAGTCGGGCTCTTACGTCAACTGTGCCGACATCCGCCAACCCGGCGTGCGCTCGATCCGCGAGTATCTGGCAACGCTCCCTTACACGACCTTCAACGACGGCAATTGCGAGCCGGAGGCGTACTACCTCGTCAACAACTACGCGCCCGGCTACACCGCTGCGGGTGTGCCCAAACCACTCGGCCCCGATCAATATGTGCTGCCGCCGCAGACCGCGCGCACCATTGCCGAGGCGCTTTCCGAGAAGGGCGTGAGTTGGAAGTGGTATCATGGCGGCCGCACGGCGAGCGGAATCGACAAGGACCTCTACTCCTCGATCGGCGATCCCTTCACGCATTCGACGGCGGTGATGACCGGGCCGCTCAAGGCAAACCTGCAGAGTCTCGACATGCTCGACCGCGACCTAGCCTCGGACCGCCTTCCCGCCGTGTCCTTCCTGACGCCTCCCAATCCCGATTCCGGTCATCCCGCCTATTCCGATGCCTCGCGCTACGAGACGTTCATCAAGGCGCTCGTGGCCAAAGTGCTGGCTGAGCCGCGCATCTGGGCCGATACCGCGATCCTCATTACCACCGACGAGGGCGGCGGCTTCTACGATTCAGGCTACATCCAGGTCCTCGACTTCTTCGGCGACGGCACCCGCATCCCCATGATCGCGGTCTCGCCTTGGGCCAAGAAGGGTGCGGTCGATCACACCTATTACGACCACGTCTCGATACTGAAGTTCATCGAGAAGAACTGGGGCCTGCAGCCGCTCTCGCCGCGCAGCCGCGACAATCTGCCGAATCCAGCGGTCGGCAACGGCGATCCCTATGTGCCCACCAACCGTCCGGCGATCGGTGATCTCATGAACTTGTTCAAATTTTGAGGCACTGGTGAGCGATACGCACGAACAATGGTGGCGGCCCGATCGCTTTGCGCGCAAGCGGGAATTCCTCGCGGCGCGCGCCCGCATCGCGGCGGCGGTGCGCGCGGTTTTTGCCGCGCGCGGCTTTGTCGAGGTGGAGACGCCTGCGCTCCAGGTGAGCCCCGGCCTCGAGCCGCACCTGATGGCGTTCGAGACCACTCTCGATCAACCGGGCGCGCAAAGCCAGCGGCGCTATCTTCATACGTCGCCCGAGTTCGCGATGAAGAAGCTGTTGGCGGCCGGCGTGCCGCGTCTCTTCCAGCTTGCTCGCGTGTTCCGCAATGGCGAGCGGGGTGCCACTCATCATCCGGAATTCACCATGCTGGAATGGTACCGGGCGAACGCCAGCTATCTCGACTTGATCGACGACTGCGAGGCGCTGCTGCGTGCGGCCAGCGCTGCCGCTGGAAACGCGGGATTCCGTTGGCGCGGCAACAGCGCGGAGGCGGGGCGCCCCTGCGAGCAGATTAGCGTCGCCACCGCGTTCCGGCGATTCTGCGGCATCGATATTCTCGCAACCGCCCCCGATCCGGAGGCTCCGGACCTGGCGTTGCTGGCGCGCGCGGCCGATCCGATCGGCATCGCGCCGCACCCCGGCGATGACTGGGAGGATCTGTTCTTCCGAATCTTTTTGGCGCGCATCGAGCCGGCGCTGGGGCAGGGCGCGCCCACTATCCTCCTCGATTATCCGATCTCGATGGCGGCGCTGGCGCGGGCGAAGCCCGAGGATCCGCGCCTCGCCGAACGTTTCGAGCTTTACGTTTGTGGTCTCGAGCTGGCGAATGCCTTCGGCGAGCTGACCGATGCGTCGCTGCAACGCCGGCGTTTCGAGCAAGATCAAGCGCGAAAACGGGCGCGCTACGGAATTCAATACCCGATCGACGAGGATTTCCTGCAAGCGCTCGCGCACGGCCTGCCGCCGGCGGCGGGCATCGCGCTCGGTTTCGACCGCTTGGTCATGTTGGCGACCGGTGCCGACGCAATCGAGGACGTGCTGTGGGTGCCGGTGCAATAGCGCATGAAATGTGCATGCGAGTCGCGCGAAGGCATCGAGTCGGAGGTTCCGACGATCCGAAGGTTCGGTTTAGACTGATTTTTCTTGACCCTTACTTGTAGAAATAGATGGCACTAAATCCGATGCGATCTTACCGCATTGGGCCACGGTCAATGGCCCATAGGGGATTATCAATAGTCCCCAAAATTAAGGGTTGATGACCGTCCAAGCACGGACCAGGGTCGAAAGCGTCGCCCACTCGCAAGAATAGAAGACACCCGCCAAGCTCGGTACGTTGCTAAGGCAATGATGCGACAGGCGCGCGCCGGGTCTACCATCCCTTGGCTTGACGATGACATGGCGATAGCGACGGGTCGTTGGATGAGCATGGGCGTGGCGGTCTCTGAGTGGGCTCGGGGAACGGCGATGGTGCGCGCCCCCCTATGAGCGCCGTGATCTCAAACGGCAGCGTCGCCGATGTCCTTACAATTGTCGTGGTTGCGCTGATTCTTTGCGGCTGCGCCGCGCTCATTTTCTGGATTGTGTTCGGCCCGGACTTCGAGACCAGCCCGCGGGGGATACGCAACGGCAAGCGATCCGGATTCTATCTTGAGGTGATGGCTTTCAGCGTCCTCGCAATGCTGGCGTCGAGCGTGCTCTTTGTTCTGTCGCTGCGGAGCGGCGATCATGGGAGTCAGCGGGGGTCGGAGGTCGTTGCTATTGCGAAGCTGCCGGCGCCGCCTCCGCCGAGCCCGGTCGAGACGCCGGAGGAACAGGGATCGGCGCCGATCGACGCCACGAGACTGACCCCCGAGCCAGCCCCCGCACCGGCGCCGCCGCCGATCGCTGCGACCCCATCGGAGCCGACGACCGCGGAATCCGCGCCTGCGGTACCATCCGCGACGACGAGTGCCGAGCCTGACGCGAATTCCGCAACGCCCGGGCCAGTGTCGCCAGCCGCGACAGCAAGCGCCGAGCCCGCTCCTAAGGCCGCGACGCCCGCTACCACGGGTGAGATTGTCGACATTGCGCCCGCGTCCGGGACGCCACCATCGGCGGCGTCCGCACCTGCATCGGGAGCGGCGCCGGGCGCGCCCACGCTCGAGCCCGCACCGGCCCCGGCCGCCGAGGCCGTGGGAAGCACCGGCGCAACGCCGGGCGAGTCCGGCAGCGAGGCGGAAGCGATCCCGGCGACGCCCGCACCGACGGAGACGGCGAATGCGCCCCCCGAGCTTGCCACTCCAACCGCCACACCCAGAGGATCGGGGGTTGATATCCTGATGCAGCGCGGCGACGCGCTGCGCGAAACCGGAGATTTTGCGGCGGCGCGACTGTTCTACGAGCGCGCCGCGGAGCAGGGCAGCGCCGCCGCGGCCCGATCGGTCGGCGAGACCTATGATCCGATCGTGCTCGGCGAAGCGCATGCGCGCGGCGTTCGGGGCGACGCTCGGGCGGCGGCTGGCTGGTATCGCAAGGCGATCGCCGGCGGCGACGCGCAAGCGCAGCAGATGTTGCAGCGGCTTACCGCGAAATATTCCGGCTGAGTTTCCGGACTTGCCGGCCGGCAGCCGGATTGGTTTCGATCCCCGGCTAGCTGCAGCCTTAGTCGCCGGGATAACTGCTATGGGCGTCGTTCGGCCAAATGAAGTTGGTGTAGGTGACGGTCACGCTGAAATCGAGCGCACGCACCTGGTGCCACCAACCCAGCGGCATGAAGATGATCTCGCCGGGAGCGAGGTCCACGTCGTAGATCTTGGCCTGCGCGAGCTTCGGGAAGCGGGCGCGGTCGAGCGCCGCGTCCTCGAGATCGGTGATCTCGCTGAAGACGTGGCGGTTGTTGTAAAGCGTGGACGCGTGCGCGGCGGGCACCACTTTGAGCCGCTTGCGGCCGACGATCTGCGCGATCAGGTTGTTGGTGAGGTCGTGGTGCAACGAGGTGATCGTGCCGGCGGGTCCGATCCACATCATGCCCTGGAGTGTTTCCGGACTTTGCGCGAGGAATTTGTCGAGCACGCCCAGATCGCGGGAGAGCGGTGCGAGTGCCGCTGCGTTGCTCGCTGAGTTATAGGCGGTGATATAGGCGTCATTGCCTGTGCTTCCGCCGGCTATCATGTCGATGAAGCGGTCGAAGGGCATCGTGCGCAGATGCCGGTCTTTGTCCATCTCGAAGCGCTCGTTCGTGCTCCGCTCGCCCTGATACTGCACCGGCGCCGCGCCGACGGCCGCCCGCAGGTATTGCGGCGTCCAACGCGTGAGCGCCGGCCAATCCGCCATTTCTCCAGTGAGGATCACGGGGCGGTTCTGCGCGTAGTAGCGTTCGAGGAATTCATCGCGGCCCAGATTGGCCCGGCGCTCGATCTGGTCGGATAGGGGCAACAATGCGCGGTGGCGCTCCATCGCGTCCAGCAGCCACTCGCGCCGCGCCAGGTCGCGGCGCAACCGCTCGAATTCGCGGGGCTCTCCCCCCGCTGATGGGGCGGTTGCGCCGGCCGGTTGGGAGGTGCTCACGGACTCCACGCTTATGGCCGGGGGACCGCCCGCTGCAAAGGGCGCGAGGCGCAGCTTCGTCGCGTGATCCGCGACCCCCTGCCGGCCCGACATGTCGACGCCGCGGTAGTAGTGCTTCTGCCAGCGATCGGCCGGAGTCTTCGGCGGATCGCGCGCCACGCGAGCGTGGAATTCGTCGCGCGCCTTGCTCCAGGCCCTGAACTGCTCCAGCACTTCGGGTACTTGCTCCATCGAGACGAAGCGCGGCGTCACGCGGTCGAGATAGCCGCGCTGCACCGGGTATAGGAAGCAGAATGGCTCGCCACGGTCGAAATGGACCCACTGATTGGGGCGCGTGAAGCGCCAGTTCATGGTGAAGGTATAAGGCGACCAATCCGTCTCGATCACCCCACTCAATGGAAAGATCGCGTCCTTGGGGTGGTTGGGCGAGCCGCCTGCCCAAAGGTTCCACCCCGGCGGCGTGCGAAAAACCCCTTCGATGTGGAAGGTGAGCACGCCCTGGCCGAAGATCGAGACCGGCGCGCGCTGCGTGTCGCTCCCAGGCGCCAGATTGATGACGACGTCGCCGGTGCCGGTACCGCCGCTCCAGGACGCATCGAAAGCGCAGGGGCTCAGAACTTCCCAGCCGTGGGCGTTGGCGATATTGAGCGGAAGGCAGCGATAGGCAAAGGATTCGGGCGTCCGATCCATCCACTCGCGGGTCGCCTCGGCCGGCCGAATCAACGGCGCCCATCCCGGATGCAGATAGCAGATGAGGTCCATCGAACCCGTCGGCTGGGACGTGAAGCTGTCCGCCATTTGTAGCAAAGACCGCGATGGTTAATCGAGCGTCATGGCGACGCGACGGCGGGCCGACCCTGGGAACCCCGTCGCTGCCGAGATTTTCCGCCTTAGCCTTGTGCGGCCTCGATCGCGCGCTCGAAGGCGCGCACGGCCGCGGCCGGACCTTCGGGATTGTTCCAGACCGCCGAAACCACTGCCAGGAAATTGGCCCCGGCCTTGACCAGCGGTGCGCAGTTGGCGGGCGTGATACCTCCGATCGCGACCGACGGCACCGTCATGGTCTCGCTCCACCAGCGCAGAATTTCAGGATCGGCGCGGTGGCCGCTCACCTTAGTGGTCGTCGGATAGAAGGCGCCGAACGCAACGTAGTCGGCGCCCGCTTCGGCTGCTTCAATCGCGAGATGCCGGCTCGCATGGCATGTCACGCCCACGATGCAGTCGCGCCCCACCAGCGCGCGCGCTTGGGCATAGGGCATATCCTGCTGGCCCACATGCGCGCCGTCGCAGCCGGTCTCAGCCGCCAGGTCCGGCCGGTCGTTGAGCACGAGCGCGACCCCCCGATCATGCGCCACCGGTCGCAATAGATCGCAGGCGCGACGGATCTCGTCGTCGCTCACGTCTTTCAGCCGGAGCTGCACGCAGGCGATGTTGCCGGCCTCGAGCGCCGCGGCGAGCTGGTCGCGAAATCGCTCGGGGTCGAGAGCCGCGGGGGTGACCAGATAGAGCCGCGTCCGTTCTCGCTGCGCGGTCACGCCTTCCCCTGATAAATCTGAATGATCGTGTCGAGCATTTTGAGCGCTTCTTCTCTCGGGCGCTGGAAGGTGTTGCGGCCGATGATCGAGCCGTTGCCGCCGCCGTCACGGATCGCGCGCACCTCGTTGAAGATGCCGTCCAGATCCTTGGCTTCGCCACCCGAGAACACGACGACGCGCTTGCCGTCGAAGCACGCCTGCACCACGTGGCGGATGCGCGCTGCCAGCGAGCCGATATCGATCTTCTGAGCCTCATAGACCTTTTTCGCGGCTTCGAGCTCGAGATGCTCTGTCGGCGGCTTCACTTTGATAATGTGCGCGCCCAGGAGCGCCGCCATGTGAGCCGCATAGGCGCAAATGTCGACCGCGGTTTCGCCGGCCTTCGAGAGCGCGCCGCCCCGCGGGTAGGACCAGATCACGACCGCAAGCCCATAGGATTTTGCTTCGCGCGCGAGCTCGGCGATGTCCTTGATCATGTCGTAGGCGACGTCGGACCCCGGGTAGATCGTGTAGCCGATCGCGGAACAGCCAAGCCGAAGCGCGTCATGGACGCCGGCGGTGATCGCCTGCGAGGGCGCTTCCTTGGCGCGCGCCATGCTGTTCGCGCTGTTGAGCTTGAGGATGGTCGGAATCGCGCCCGCGAAGCTGTCGGCGCCCGCTTCGAGAAAACCGAGTGGGGCGGCGTAGGCGTTGAGCCCGGCGTCGATCGCGAGCTGGTAGTGGTAGTGCGGATCGTAGGCCGCGGGGTTGGGTGCGAAGCTGCGCGCCGGGCCATGCTCGAAGCCCTGGTCCACCGGCAGGATCACGACCCGGCCGCTGCCGCCGAGCTTGCCGTGCATAAGGATGCGCGCGAGGTTCGCCTTGGTGCCGGGATTGTCGCTTTCATAGCCGTCGAGGATGCGCTTAACCTTTTGGCTAACTCGCATGGCCGCTGTTCCTCCCGAATTCGTTTATGGGCGGGATATATCAGATCGGTGCTGGGCTGGGAAAGCCCGGCGCTTCGTGATGCAGCATTTGTGCATCGGTGTTTATCGGAGGTCTTCCGAGTAATAGCAACCGCCTGGGCGTCGCGCCGTCGTCAGCCGTCACGCCTTGCCGCGGCGACGTGTTTTCTCACGCAGATACCGGCGGCAGGCTGCATCAGGATCGGGTTCGTGCAGCAGGTCGAGCGCCGGCGGCGGCTTGCCGGTCTCGATCTCCGCGTCGAGCTGACCCGCGATATCCCGAAGGCGTTTGAGCGCCGCGGCGCCGCCGCTGAAGCGCACTCGCTTCAGGCCGTGGCGCAATGCGTTGAGCACCGTTCCTGCTTCGCTGGCGCAATCGAGGATCGTCACGACGGGAACCGTCGGAAAATCGGCGCGCGCCGCCTCGATCACGGCGTTGAACCACATCGCCCCCGCGTAGCCGCCGGCGCCCACGGCGCTCGCGAGTACGACGGGAACTCGGAGCTCGTGGGCCGCCGCGAGCGCCGCGCGCGCATCGGCGAGCGAATGGATGATGATCCGCCGCGCCGCCCGCACCGAACTCAGCCGAGCGACCCCACCAGCGCCGCCGCCTCGACCATGCGATTGGAGAAGCCCCATTCATTGTCGTACCACGACAGCACGCGGCAGAAGCGCCTGCCGAGCACGTTCGTCTGCGTCAAGTCGAAGGTGGAGCTGGCGGGACAGTGATTGAAATCGACCGAGACCAGCTCTTCGCTGTTGACCGCGAGAATGCCGCGGAATCGGTTCGAGTTCGCGGCGTCGGTCATTAGCGTGTTGATTTCGTCGGCGGAGGTGTCCCGCGCCGCCGTAAATTTGAAATCGATCAGCGACACGTTGGCGGAGGGAACGCGGATCGCGGTGCCATCAAGCTTTCCCTTGAGCGCCGGCAGCACGAGACCGAGCGCGCGCGCCGCGCCGGTCGAGGTCGGGATCATGGAGAGTGCCGCCGCCCGCGCCCGGCGCAGGTCCTTGTGCAGGGTGTCGACGGTGCTTTGGTCGCCCGTGTAGGCGTGGACGGTTGTCATGAAGCCGTGCTCGATGCCGACGCCTTCGTTCAACACATAGGCAACCGGCGCCAGGCAATTGGTCGTGCAGGAGCCGTTCGAGATCACGGTGTGCTCGCGCTTCACCTGGTCGCTGTTGACGCCCATCACCAGGGTCATGTCGACGCCGTCGGCAGGCGCCGAGACGATGACGCGCTTGGCTCCGGCTTCGAGATGCTTCGCGGCGGCTTCGCGCTTGGTAAAGAGGCCGGTGCATTCGAGCGCCACGTTGACGCCGAGCGACTTCCACGGGAGCTTTGCTGGGTCGCGTTCGGCGGAGACGGCGATCTTGCCGCGGCCGATGTCGATCCAACCATCGCCGGTCTTGACCTCGCCGGGGAAGCGGCCATGCACGCTGTCGTATTTGAGCAGGTGCGCATTCGCCTCGACCGAGCCCAGGTCGTTGATGGCAACCGCCTCGACCTCCTTGCGGCCGGACTCGTGGAGCGCGCGCAGCACCAGCCGGCCGATGCGGCCGAATCCGTTGATTGCAACCCGAACCGCCATCGTGATTCCTCCAGACTTAACGAACCAAACCCCTAAAGACGCGCGAGCACCGCTTCGACGACACGCTCGGCGGTGATGCCGAAATGCTTGTATAGGTCTTCCGCGGGCGCCGAGGCGCCGAAATCCCGCATGCCTACCATGACGCCGTCGCCGCCTAGATAGCGCTCCCAGCCGAAAGGCGAGGCGGCTTCGACGGCGATGCGCGGGACCTCGCCCAGTACCGAGTCCCGATAGACACGGTCCTGGCGATCGAAGAGCTCCCAGCACGGGAGAGACACGACGGCGGCGCCGATGCCGCGTGCCTTGAGCGCCGCGCGCGCGGCCACCGCAATCGCCACTTCGGAGCCGGTCGCGAGCAAGGTCACGCGACGGGTTCCTTCGGCCTCTTCCAAGACATAGCCACCGCGCGCCGAACGGTTTTCGCCCGCGCCCTCGCGGCGCAACGTCGGTATTGCTTGGCGCGTGAGCGCGATCACCGCGGGAGCATTCTTGGTGGCGAGCGCCAACTCCCAGCACTCCGCCGTCTCGATCGGATCTGCCGGCCGATAGACGCAAAGGCGTGGCATCGCGCGCAAGGCCGCGAGTTGCTCCACCGGCTGATGCGTCGGCCCGTCCTCGCCGAGGCCGATCGAATCGTGGGTCATGACGTAGATCACGCGCAGGCCCATGAGCGCCGAAAGGCGGATCGCCGGGCGGCAGTAATCGGTGAAGATCAGGAAGGTGCCGCCATAGGGAATGAGGCCGCCATGGAGCGCGAGCCCGTTCATCGCCGCCGCCATCTCGTGCTCGCGCACGCCATAGAACACATAGCTGCCGCCATAATCGGCGGCGGTGATCGGCTTCTGGTTCTTCGCTCGGGTGTTGTTGGAACCCGTGAGATCGGCGGAGCCTCCGATCAGCTCGGGGAGCGCGGGTACGAGTGCATCGAGCACCAGCCCCGAGGCTTGTCGAGTCGCGATTTTCGGCGCCTCGCTCGTAAATTTAGCCTTGAGAGCCGCGAGCGGCGCGCGCCAGTTTGCCGGCAGATCGCCGGCGTTCCGGCGCTTGAATTCGGGCGCATCGGGCGACTGCGCGAGGCGCTCGCGCCAAGCGCGCGATGCTTCGGCTCCGCGCGTACCCGCGGCACGCCAGCGGGCGAGGATTGGAGCCGGTATCTCAAAGGGCGGATAAGGCCAACCGAGACGCTCGCGCGCACCGGCGATTTCCTGTGCGCCCAAAGCCGCGCCGTGCGCGGCGGCGGTACCGGCCTTGCTGGGCGCGCCGAAGCCGATCGTCGTACGGCAGGCGATCAGCGAGGGTCGATCGCTTGCTTTCGCGCGCGCGAGCGCCGCCGCAACCGCGTTGGTGTCGTGCCCATCGATGCGCTCGGCCCGCCATCCCGCCGCGATAAAGCGCTGCAGCGGATCATCGGACACCGCGAGCGAGGTCGGCCCGTCGATCGAGACTGCATTGTCGTCGAAGAGGACGATCAGCTTGCGAAGCTTGAGGTGCCCGGCCAGCGTGATCGCCTCGTGGCTAATGCCCTCCATCAGGCAGCCGTCGCCGGCGATCGCATAAGTGAAGTGATCGACCAGCGCGTCGCCGAAGCGCGCATTCATGATCCGCTCGCCAAGTGCCATGCCCACGGCATTGCCGAGGCCCTGCCCCAATGGCCCTGTGGTGGTCTCGATCCCGCTGGCGTGGCCGTATTCGGGATGTCCGGCGCAGCGGCCGCCGAGCTGGCGGAAGCGCTTCAGCTCGTCCAGCGTCATGTCACCGTAGCCGGTCAGATAAAGCAGCGCATAGAGCAGCATGGAGCCGTGCCCGGCCGAGAGCACGAAACGGTCGCGGTCCGGCCAACGGGGATCGGCAGGGTCGTATTTCAGAACCTTGGTGAACAGGACCGTCGCCACGTCGGCCATGCCCATGGGCATCCCGGGGTGGCCGCTGTTCGCGCGCTCGACCGCGTCCATGGCAAGCGCGCGGATTGCGTTTGCCATCTCCCTCAGCTCGGGGTCGCGCGGTGGCGGCAAGGGGGGCGCCGCAACGGTGGGGGAAGCGGTGGTGGTCATGGTCAAGGAATGCGGGCGGAGCGGCGCATCGAGGATGTGCCGCACCTTGCCGCCCGGGCGCCACCGCGTCAACCGCCCTGAGAGTCGAGCCTTCGCGGCTGACATTTGACGAAGGCCAGGCCGCAAATTTGGCCCATTTCCGCTGGCTGCGGCAGATTGACGGGCAGTTCAACCGGCGCGTAAGGTGTCCGAGTCGGAGGCGGCGGGATGAGCAAATTAACCAAAATGGCGGAGGCAGCCGATCGGCTGGAGCGCGCCGTGCTGCGCCTTGAGGCGGCGATGGAGCAGGCCGACCCCGACAGCGGCCGGCACGATGTCGAAGCCGCGCTGGCCAGCGCCAAGGCGCAATACGCAACCCTCGCCCGGACGACGCAGACCGTCGCGTCTCGCCTCGATGGCGCGATACTTCGGCTCGATCGCATGCTGGAGGAGTGATGCCGGAGCTGCATCTCACCATCAACGGCCGGACATATCCCATCGCTTGCGATGACGGACAGGAGGCGCGGCTCAAGGAGCTGGCGCAGTACCTCGATCGCAAGACCGTGGACTTTGCCCGCAAGCTGGGACAAATCGGTGAGGCGCACCTGCTGGTGCTGGCGGCGCTGCTCATCACCGACGAGCTGGCCGATGCCCAGGCGGCGCTCCGCCGCCACGCCAGCGGCGAGAGCACCGGCAATGGCGTCGACGTGGATGCGCTGGCCCATGGCCTCGAGGAACTGGCGGAGCGCATCGAAGCGATTGCAGATCGCATCGAAACCACCCACATTGCTTGACGGGAATGGGGCTGGCCGGCCCGTTAGGTCGCACAAGACCCCGGGGCCGATAGTGACCTCTTGGGAGCTGTCCCTGCCGGGGCCGTGGTCTCGGTACACGGCGCCCACCTGCGTAAGCGGGCCTAGAGGGTTTGTCATGCCGACGGCCGTGCCGGCTCCATGCCCGCTCTCATGACCGAGAGCGCGAAGGCCGAACTCAGGATCGAGGCGCGCCGCCGCCGCGGCGCCATCGACCACGCGACCCGCGCGGCGGCGAGCCTCGCCTTGCGTGCGCACCTGCTGGCGGCGTTGCCGCGTTTCGCACTCCCTGTCGGCACCGCGGTGGCGGGTTATCGTGCGATTCGCGACGAGATCGATCCGGAGCCGGCGCTGATTGCCTTGCAGGAGCGAGGCTTCAGACTGGCGTTGCCGGTATCCCTCGACAAGGGTGTATCGCTGGAATTTCGGGCGTGGCGGCCGGGCGATCCACTGTCCGCGGACCGGCTCGGTGTGCCGGCACCCGAAGGAACCGCGAAGGCGGTAAGTCCCGCGCTGATCTTGGTGCCGTTGTTGGCCTTCGACCGCCGGGGATTTCGTCTCGGATATGGCGCGGGGTGCTATGATCGGACCCTCGCGGCGCTGCGTGCCGCGCGCCGGGTTTGGGCGCTCGGGCTTGCTTTTGCCGTGCAGGAAATCGAGTGCGTCCCGGCCGCGCCGCATGACAGCCGTCTCGATGGCGTGATAACCGAGCGCGGCTTGATCTGGTTTGGAGGCAACGATCGTTCAATGAGCGACAAGTGAGATTGTTGGTCTGTGGCGACGTGGTGGGACGCTCGGGGCGCGACGCGGTCGCGTCGCATCTGCCGCGTCTTAGGCGAGAGCTGGCCCTCGATTTCGTGGTGGTGAACGGCGAGAATGCCGCCCACGGGTTCGGCATCACCGAAAAGCTCTGCACCGAGCTTTATGCCGCCGGCGCCGACGTCATCAGCAGCGGCAATCACGCCTGGGACCGCCGCGAAATCATCCCCTACATCGAGGGCGATCGCCGGCTGCTGCGGCCGCTCAACCTGCCGCCGGGGACACCGGGTGTGGGAGGCGGGGTGTACGAGGCGCAGGATGGGCGGACGGTCTTGGTGCTGAACCCGATGGCGCGCCTCTTCATGGATGCGATCGATTGTCCCTTCCGCGCGGTCCAACGCGAGCTGGAGGCATCACCCCTCGGCCGCGTGCACGCGGTCATCATCGATTTCCACGGCGAGGCGACATCGGAAAAGATGGCGATGGGACATTTCGCCGACGGACGCGCTTCGCTGGTGGTGGGAACCCACTCGCACGTGCCGACAGCCGATGCGCAGATATTGCCCAAGGGCACCGCTTATCAGACCGATGCCGGGATGTGCGGGGACTACGATTCCGTGATCGGCATGCAGAAGGAAGCCGCGGTCAGCCGCTTTGTCACGAAGATGCCGGGCGAGCGGCTGCAGGTGGCGGAAGGCGAGGGCACGCTCTGCGCCGTCTTCGTCGAGACCGACGATGCAACGGGGCTTGCGCGTCGCATCGCGCCGGTACGCCTGGGCGGAAGATTGGCGCCGGCATTGCCGGGGTGAGGCTGCGGGCGCAGCACTCACTTCGCCCTACGACGACAAAATTTCCTCGCGCAAGGCTTCGAGGCGCTTGTCGAAATCGACGCCGGGCCCGATTTCGGCCGGGGTCGTCGCCGCGTCAAGCTCACGCCAGTCCTCGCTTTTGAGGGCGCGTTCCGCCGCCGGGAAGAATCGCGTCTCCTCCATCACATGATGCTGGCGCTGCGCGTCAATGAAGCCGTGCATCCAGCGCGTGAATGCGTCGCGCGGAAGTTCTGCCTCGATGAGGATGGCACGCAGACCGGCGGTGAAGTTATGGAGCTGCTCCGAGAGCCTCAGATGCGCAACCGAGAGATCGCCCATCGCCTCGGCCGCGACGGGGTCGCGCTCGCGCAGGAGCGCAAACACGAGGTTCTCCTTGCGATGGTGATGTCGATCGGGGAAGTGTCGAAAGTA
>Ga0187765_10000183_pt1 | contig 21920 bp, 19 predicted proteins | sample 0216_QUI02_MP05__3_FD_133018 | JGI IMG/M metagenome (GOLD analysis project Ga0187765, IMG submission 133018) | Tropical peat soil microbial communities from peatlands in Department of Meta, Colombia - 0216_QUI02_MP05_10_MG | ecosystem: Environmental > Terrestrial > Soil > Wetlands > Peat ...
AATCCAGAATTCGGCTGCGAGCAATCGTTGGGACGTTGCCTTTCTTCCGGTCGATGACGAACGCAAGAAATTCGTCGACTTCGGCAACGCCTACCACCTTCTGCAAAGCACTTTCCTGGTCAAGTCCGGTTCCAGGATTCAATCGGTGAAAGATGCCGATACCAAAGGCGTCGGCCTGGGTGGCGTCGCCAATACTGCGACTTTCCGCGCCGCCAAGAAGGCGACGCCCAATGCAACACATATCGATTTTTCAGGTGTGGATGCCGCGATTGCCGCGATGCGGGAAGGCAAGATTGAAGGCATCGCCCTCTCGCGGGAATCATTGTCCGGCCTGCTTGGCAAAATCGCCGGCTCGCGCATCCTCGATGATGCGTTCCTCAATTCCAGCACGGCCGTCTGCGTGCCCAGGGGCAAGCCAGCTGCGCTGGCCTATGTGAGCGAGTTCATCGAGGAAGCAAAAGCATCCGGCCTTGTGCGCAAGGCGCTGGACGAAATGGGTCTGAAGTCTTCGCAGGTCGCGCCGGCGGGAATGAAGCCTTAGGCGTTATGCCTGCTTGTCAGGTGTCGACACCGTCAAACCATCGAGCTCTTCTGTCACCTTAATCTGGCACGAAAGCCGGGAGTTCGGCCGCACGTCATAGCCGAAGTCGAGCATATCTTCTTCCATCGGCGATGGACCACCGACCTTTTCCCGCCAGGCTTCATCGACGTAGACGTGGCAGGTCGCGCAGGCGCACGCTCCGCCGCATTCCGCTTCGATGCCCGGAATATTGTTGCGGATCGCCGTTTCCATCACGGTCGAGCCAACCTCGGCTTCGACTGTACGGGCGGCGCCGGTTGAGTCGGTAAAAGTGATCTTCGGCATAAGGAAGGAAAGCAGGACTATAGATGTGACGGGCTTCTATATAGCTATTCGTCCGAAGGCGCCAACCCGTCAATGCGCGCGCAATAGCCCGGCGATCTGAGCGCGGGCTTCCGCAACCGATCGCGCGAGCTCGGCAATGGCCTCTGAGCATTCGTCCGGGCCGTGGCTCGCAGCCAGTTCCGCGGCGGCCGCGGCACGGGCGACGCGGCCGGCGCCAATACCAACGGCCGAGCCCTTCAATGTGTGTGCCAATGTCGCAATCGCGGCCGGTCCGCTCGCGTTCATTCGTTCCATCAGGAGTTCGGCCTGCCGGTCGAACAACTGCAACACTTCGCGCTCCAGGCTCCGGTCGCCAAATGTCATGCGCGAGAGTTGACTGCGGTCGATCACCGCATTGCCCGCTCGATCGCCCGGCGCGTTTTCGAATAGCTTGACCGCGGCTTGCGCCATTTCGGCCTCCCACTGCCTTATTGTTGGTAGTGATTTTGGCCTGATCGGGACCAAATCCAGGTAAACGGAGGGCGGTTGGATGTGCGGTTTTACCGGCCAATAGTGACGGTGGTTAAGGCGATGTAATCGCAAAGTCGCTGATTGCATTCGCAGCAGTCGCATGGCGGCCCTGCATCCCCAATCCGTAAGCCGTCTGGCATTCAGGGCGAGGCCTGTGGACCATGTTCGTTATGGTTAGCAATCGGTTAACGATGATGAAAAAGTCCTTACCAGCGGTGGTTTCTTTCGCATTGCCAAGGCGATAGGATGACCGCCGGGCGATGGATTGGGGAGGATTGCGGCGTGGCATGCGCGGTGGCGCCCGCCTCGTGGCATGTCTCTCCCTCTTTATCGTGACGGTTCGGGCCGCGGCGACAGTCCGGCGTAATGACGAGGCGACGACCGAAATGGCGAATACTCCACAGAAAACAAAAGACGCAACCGAAGAGGCGCTCTCCGCCATCCAGGAGGCGCTCAGTATTCGCCCACCCGAACCACGCATTAGCGCGCCTTACGGCTCCGCCGCCGAGGCTGACGCCACTAACCCGCCGGCGTCGGCAGGGTCCTCCGATCTCTTCCAGCAGGACGCAGCGGCGCCCGGGTGGCCGGCGGGAGACACAACGCCGCGTCGCGCTGCCAACGACGATCGCGCCGGTATCGGACAGATTCTGCAGGCCCTGCGCCATCGCACCGCGCGCGCACCTTATGTCGCGGCTGCCATCGTCGGATTTATCTGGGCGGCCGGCGGCATTGCGATCGCCATGCTCTACAGCAGTGAAATTCACACCGCGAGCGCGGGTACCGGCTTTGCCGCGATGGTCGCGGTCACTGCCGCGATCGTCGTGCCAGTCATCTTCTTCCTTCTGCTCGCGCATATGTTCAACCGCGCCCAAGACATGCGCGTGGTGGCCGAATCCATGGCCGAAGTGGCAATGCGGCTTGCCCAGCCGGAGACGGTGGCCCGCGAGTCGATCGTGACAGTTGGACAGGCCATCCGGCGCGAGGTTGCCGCTATGGGCGACGGCGTCGAACGGGCGCTCGCCCGCGCAGCGGAACTGGAAGCGCTGGTCCACAATGAAGTATCGGCGCTGGAACGCGCCTACAACGACAATGAAGTGCGAATTCGAGACCTGCTCACGGAATTGAGCAATCAGCGCGAAACTCTGGTCAATCAGGCCGAGCAGGTGCGCAACGCCATCGCCAGCGTCCACCTTGATCTTGCCCATGACATTACCTCGGTCGGCGACCTCGTGGCCGACAAGGTCAATGAAGTCGCGCAGCGTGTAACGCGATCCCTCACCGAAAAAGGTGAGCACATCACGTTGGCGCTCGGCCACGCCGGCGATTCCATGATCGACGCCCTGAGCGAACGCGGGTCCACGCTGCTCGACCGCCTCGAGACGACAAGCGACCACGCGACGAGCGCTATTTCATCCGCGAGCGACCGGCTCTCCGCCAGCCTCAATTTCAAGACCGAACATGTGCATGACGAGTTTGCGGACCTTGCAGCCCGGCTGCAGCAGATGATGACCGCACGCCTGGATCAGGTTGCACAGAGCTTTGCGCAGAAATCGTCGGCCACTATCGAGAACATGGCGAACCGGTCGCAGCAATTTACCGATGCCATCACCGATTCAAGCGCGCGATTGTCCGAGTCGATCGCTTCACGCGCCGACGAAGTCAATACCACTCTGCGCTCCACCGGAGACTCGCTCATTCTCGACCTGTCTTTGCGCGGCAACGATGTCGTCTCGAAACTCGAGCAAACCGGCACCCGCATTACGGAGACCATTACGAGCCGCAGCAATACGGTGGCGGACACCTTCCGTGAGAGCGCGGAATCGCTTGTCACTGCCCTCAATAGCCGCGGCGAAGCCGTCAAGGAAATGCTGGCGGCCCGTCTGCAGGCCTTTGAGGAAATGTTCAATCAAGGCGGGACGGAAATCACCGAGAAGATCTCGCGCGACTCCAGCAACCTGGGAAATCTTATTACCCGCCATATCACCGAATTTGATCACACTGTGAAGAATTACGGCGGCGAGCTGGTCGGGCGCCTCGGACAGCGCACGCAGGAAGTCGCCGAAGCGCTGCGCAGTTATGTTGACACCTTCGATCAACGGGTCACCGGCAGGACGGGCGAGATTTCCAACACGCTCGACCAGCGCCTTGGGCAATTCGAGACCGCGCTGGGCTCGCGCATGTCCGATCTCGCCAATACGCTCGCCCAAGGCGGCAAGGAGGTCGTGACCGCTCTCGATCAGCGCATCACTGAAGTGGGCGGCACAATTACTTCACGCGGCGGCGAAGTTGCAGACACGATCGGCGTCAAGATTGGCGAAATTGATCAAGCTCTCGGCGCGCGCGCACTGGAGGTTGCCAACAATCTCGACAGCCGTATTGGCCGCTTCGAAGAGCTGCTCGTCGGCCGCGCCGAAACCGTCACCACCCAGATCGAGACACGCAGCAAGGCTGCGGCGGACGCTCTCAATGCCCGGCTGGAGCAACTCAGCCAGGCAATCAAGGTCAATTCCGCCGAAGCCGAACGCTCCCTTGGCCAATTGGCCCTGACCACGACCGAGGCCATCCGTACCAGCGCCGGCGATGCCGAACGCACCCTCCTCGGCGTGAGCGAGGAAGTCGCCCGCAGCTTCGTTGGCAAGGCCGATGAAATCGCGACGGCGGTCAGCCGGCGCACCAATGAAATGACAACAATCTTGTCGGATAAAAGCGGCGGCGTTCTGGCCGCAATTACGGAAAAAAGTGAGAAATTCACCCGTGATGTCACCAGTGCGACCGATCAGGCCGTCAAGGCAATTGAGGAAAAGGGTTTCGCCTTCACGCGCACGATGATGGACAACAGCAGCGAGATCTCCCGCATGATCAACAGTGCGGGTGAAGCGGCGACCAATATTGTCACCCGCACGATGAACGAGCTCAACGATACCACCCAAAAGGCGATCGCGCAGTCGAAGGACACTGCAACCTCGACTGTCAAGGAAATGCTGGAAACGCATACGATGCTGCGCGCCGACACCACCGCTTTGTTCGAGCGGCTGCGCGAAGCCAACATCATGTTGCAGGAAGTGCTCAGCGGCGCGCATGAAAACATGGGCGCACTCGAAAACACCCTGATGCTGCGTGTTTCGGAATTCGTTACCGCAATGAATGAGGTGACGGTTTCGACCGGCGACGCCACCGGCCGCGTGGAAACAAACATCGCCAATTTCCGCGACATCACCACGCAGGTCATCACCGATCTCAGCCAGCTCGCCCGGCAGTTTGATATCCACGGCCGTGAACTCGCCAAGGCGGTCGATGTAATCGATCACAGCAATCAGCGTACCGAAGACAGCGTCAACGAACGCCGCGTACAGCTCGATTCTCTCGTGGCGACGCTTGATATCCGCACCGAAGACCTCGAAAAGCGGCTCAACCGGTTCTCAGGCCTGCTTGATGAATCTCTCGAAGCAGCATCGACGCGCGCGCGCGAGGTGGCCCGCCTGGTTTCGGAGGCAAGCGCCGAGGGCACCCGTGCGATCAGCGAACAATATGAGCGCGTTCGCGAAAACGCCGAGGAGGAGCGCCAACGCTCTGCGGCTGCGATGCGGGCAATTTACGAACAAACAGCCGGCGAAACGCACGAGCTGTTCCAGAACGCCAATGAACGCTTTGCCGAAGCCGTTCAAGGCATGAAGCAGATGGCCGCCGAAATGCAACGCGAACTCGAAGCCACGCGCGGCGAGTTGCGTCGCGGTGTCTTCGAATTGCCACAGGAAACGGCCGAAAGCGCCTCGCAGATGCGTCGCGTGATCGTTGACCAGATCGAAGCCCTTGCCGAACTCAATCGCATTGTGGCCCGCCATGGGCGCAATCTCGATGCGGTCGAGCCCGTGCGCCGGACGCGTGAGGAGCCCGCGCTTGCAGTCGTGGGAGGCCGCAGCGACCTGCCCCCGCGCAACGACCTACCTCCGCGCAACGAGATCCCGCCGCGCAACGAGATCCCGCCGCGCAATGAAATGCCTCCGCGGCCCGTGCAGCGGAGCGAACCTGCCAGTTTTGCGCCGGCCGCGCGCCGCACCACCGCCGAGGTTCCTTCGCTGACGCCGGCACCGGCCGCGCCCGGCCGCGGCTGGCTTACCGATCTCCTCAACCGCGCCTCGCGTGATGAGAATGAGGCACCGAGGGACACGCACCGGGAATCCCCGCGCGAGCCGCAACGGGAATTGCCGCGTGAACCGGCGCCGCGCGAAACCGCTCGAGAGACTGTGCCCGCGCGAGCAGTCGAAGACCGGCCGCCCCGGCATTCGATCGAATCGCTGGATTCCCTGTCGGTCGATATCGCCCGCATGATCGACCACGATGCGGCTGCCGACCTGTGGGACCGCTATAAGCGCGGTGAACGCAACGTTTTCACCCGCCGGCTCTATACGTTGCAGGGCCAGCAGGCGTTCGACGATATCCGCAAGAAGTATCGCTCCGACCGGGAATTCAAGCAGACGGTCGACCGCTACATCAGCGAATTCGAGCGCCTGCTCGACGAGGTGTCCCGCGACGACCGCAGCCAGGTGGTGGCGCGGACTTATCTGACCTCGGAAACCGGCAAGGTCTACACCATGCTGGCGCACGCCGCCGGCCGGTTCGACTAGCCGATTCCTGCCGCGCGAATACGCTGAACAATACTTGGGCAGGCCGGGGAAACCAGGCCTGCCCGTACGTGTTCTGCACGGTCGCCTCGATCATGGTGGATCAAATCGGGGCTGCTTTGCTGGTCGGCATCGCGACCATCGGCATCTCCTTCACCATCCAGGCGCGCTACTCCGAAACCAAAACGGTGGACTACGCTTTCCGCGCGGTGATCGGCGTGTCCGCGCTGATTGCTCTATTCGTGCCCGATTACACCATCGCCTCGATCGCGTGCGTCCCGGTGCTCATCATTATCGGCTACTGGCTGACATACCGCCGCAAGGCGGAAGCCGGCGTGACCGAGGTGGTCGAGCTGGACGCCACCGCACTCGGCCCGGCGGCGGCCGGACCGGCGCGCTCGGCACGATGCAGTAAAGGTTTTGGCATCCGGGAGCGTTCGGATGCAAGTTCGGCTAGGCCTTTGGCGCGGCCTCGCTTTGCGTGCCCGCCCGCGACCTCTTGCCGTGGAAATAGGCTCGCAGCCACGGATGTTCAGAGGCCAGCATCGTATCCATGGTGCCGGTTGCGATCACCTTGTGGTCGGCCAACACGGCTATGCGGTCGCAAACTGTGTGCAGGCTGTCGAGGTCATGCGTCACCATGAACACGGTCAAGCCCAAAGTGCGCTGCAGCGTTACGATCAAGCTGTCGAAGTCACCCGCTCCGATCGGATCGAGACCTGACGTCGGCTCGTCGAGAAAAACGATTTCCGGATCAAGCGCAAGCGCGCGGGCGAGCGCGACACGTTTGGTCATGCCGCCCGACAGTTCCGACGGAAATTTCTGCAATACGCTGGCATCGAGTCCGACCATCTCAAGTTTCGCAATCGCGAGTTCATCGAGCAGCTGCTGTGACACCTGTAGATGTTCCCGGATCGGAAACTGAAGATTTTCCCTGACCGTCAGTGACGAAAAGAGAGCGCCCTGCTGAAACAACACGCCCCAGCGCCGTTCGACCGCCTGCCGTTCCGCGTCTGAGGCCATCGCGAGATCGACACCGAACACCCTGATGCTTCCGCTTTTCTTCGGCAGCAGGCCGATGATGGTCCGCATAAGCACCGATTTTCCCGCGCCCGAGCCACCTACAAAACCGAGAATCTCGCCGCGATAAACGTCGAGATCGACATGGTCGAGCACAATATGGTCGCCGAATCCCACGACGAGGTCGCGAACCTCAATCACCACTTCTTTGCCGTTGCCGCTTGCCATTGTTCACAATCCGATCGAAGCAAAGAAAATGGCAAAGCACCCATCGAGCACAATCACAAGAAAGATCGACTCCACCACAGAAGCCGTTGTCTGGAGGCCAAGCGATTCTGCGCTGCCCTTCACCGCTAGGCCTTCGACACATGCGACCGCGCCGATGACCAGCGCCATGAATGGCGCCTTGATCATCCCGACCTTGAAAGTATCGAGAGAAATCGCTTCCTTGAGACGCTGGATATAAACGTCCGGGTCAATGCCGCCGTAAAGCCAGCACACCAGGCCACCGCCATAGAGCGCGGCCATCGAGCCAAGGAACGTCAAAATCGGCACGCCAATGATCAGCGCCACAATGCGCGGCAGAACCAGCACCTCGATCGGGTCAAACCCCATCGTACGAAGGGCGTCGATTTCCTCCCGCATCTTCATCGAGCCGAGTTCGGCCGTATAGGCGCTGCCCGAGCGTCCTGCCACCATGATCGTGACGATAAGTACCCCGATTTCGCGGAGCACCAGAATGCCGACCATATCGACGACGTAGATATCGGCGCCGAACTTCCGGAAATGGAAAATGCCCTGCTGGGCAATGATGCAGCCGATCAGAAAGGTAATGAGGACAATAATGGGCACGGCCCGCCATCCGACATTATCGAGCTGATGCACCATCGACGTGAAGCGGAATGAACGTGGGCGCGTCAGCACGCGCGCGAACGCCACACTGAGGGCGCCGATCATGTTCACGAAGGCGGCGAACGAACGCCCGACCGAAACCAGGCTGAAGCCCACCGAGGCGAGAAAATGCGCCACGCGACTGCCGCGCGCCGTGCTTTTCTCCTCGGGTTTGACGCCGCGCACTTCGTCGACCAGCGCCCGGTAGTCCTCCTTGAGCCCGGTGATCCTGGTTTCGCAGCCGCGCGCGGAAAAGGTCCGCACCAACCGCTCAAGTAGCCAGGCGCCGAATGTATCCAGCCGCTCGACGCGGCCCATGTCGATATCGACGCGCGCGATGGCACCCTCTCGCACCGTTTCCCCGTCGATAAGGGCCTCCAGATCTCGGGCATTTTCTGCGATCCAGGCGCCGGCGGCCGCAATTTTTAGCTGCCCGCCGTCCCTGATGCCTTCGAGCAATCTGTTGCTCATGCGGCCAACCTCTGATTTTTACGAGCTGCCCGTCAGGCGGGCCGAGGCCATACTTGACCCAGCCATATGAACCTGTCGAGGGTTTGGCGGAACCCGGTCGAGCCCCTGGATTACCCCGTGAACCCTCCCTTGATGCTCACCCTCACCATCGAGCCTTGGCCAATCCTTGGCTCTTTTACGATCAGCCGCGGCGCCAAGACCGAGGCCGCCGTCGTCGTTGCTGAACTGTCGGACGGTAGCGTGCGGGGGCGCGGAGAATGCGTGCCCTATGCGCGCTATGGCGAAACAATTGAGGGCGTCACCGCTGCGCTCGAAACCATGCGGCCGCAACTGCAACAGGGCCTCGACCGCGCAGGGTTACAGCACGCAATGCCGGCCGGCGCCGCGCGCAATGCACTTGATTGCGCGCTCTGGGATCTTGCAGCCAAACGCGCCGGACGGCCCGTCTATGAGCTGGCGGGGTTGCCCGCACCCGGACCGGTCACAACCGCCTACACCATTTCACTCGCCGAACCCGCGCTCATGGCGCAAGCCGCCGAACGCGCCGCACATCGTACCTTGCTCAAGGTCAAGCTCGGCGCCGCCGGCGATCCCGCACGCATTAGCGCCGTGCGCGCCGCCGCGCCGAAGGCAACGTTGATCGTCGATGCCAATGAAGGATGGGACGAAGACAATCTCACCGCAAATCTCGACGCCTGCGCGCAAGCGGGCGTCGCGCTCGTGGAACAACCTCTGCCGGATGGGCGAGATGATGTTCTGGCGCGCATGAAGCGTCCGCTTCCGATCTGTGCGGACGAAAGCGTTCATGATCGCGCCTCTCTCTCCGCGCTCGCAGGAAAATACGACGCGATCAACATCAAGCTCGACAAAGCCGGTGGACTGACCGAAGCACTGGCGATGCTGGCCGAGGCAGAGCAGCGAAACTTCACGATCATGATCGGCTGCATGGTCGCAACATCTCTTGCGATGGCACCGGCCGTGCTGCTGGCGCAACGCGCACGTTTTGTCGACCTCGATGGACCGCTTTTGCTCAGCAAGGATCGTCCTGACGGGCTGCGCTATGCCGATAGCCTGATTTACCCCCCGTCGCCCGCCCTCTGGGGCTGACAGAGTCGATGGAACTCACAACGGCTCGTAGTTGGGGGCGCACTGTCCACAACGCTTTTACGACAAGTTCCGCCAGTCGACTGATTTCGTTCATGAAATGTGCCTTGCCTTTAGGTATGCCCGCGCGATTTTGGTCAACCAAAGCTTTCCGTTTCCCGTTTGTTTGGCTTAGACTTCATCTAAGATCGCACCACCGCTTAAGGCAGGGCGACGATAACGGGACGGGGAAATGCAAATTCGGGGAATCGTTTTCGGCGCGGTTCTTACAGCGCTTAGCGTGACGTCCGCGTCTGCGACCATGCGGATCTCGGAAGATCGCGGCGGTCAAATCGGCCACTATCTGCAAACCTTCGCAATGTTGCGCTCGAGCGGAGAAAATGTCGTCATCGATGGCAATTGCCTTTCGGCTTGCACGCTCGTCCTCGGTCTCATGCCGCGCGAAAGAATTTGCGCCACGCAGAACGCTCGCTTCGGTTTTCACGCAGCCTGGATGCCGGACAGCACTGGCCGACCGGTGACGAGCCCGCTCGGCACTCAGGCCCTGTGGGACATCTATCCGCCGTCGGTGCGACGCTGGATCAGGAGCCACGGAGGACTGTCGCGCAAGATGATCTTCCTCGAGGGCCGCGCACTCGGCGGCATCGTGGCGAGTTGCGATCGCGGCGTGCGCACACAGACTCGCTCAGCGCAACGGAACGTGCCGCATCCGGTTCGCTATGAGTCCGCAAGCGCCTCCGGCGAGAGCCGCTAACGCCATCGCCATATAGGCGCGACTGCCGAAGTCATCGTACAGCAGGCCGGACACCGCCGTCGCTGCGGCCATTGCCAGCCCGAGCGTAATCGCGAGGTACCCTTGCGCGGTCGCCGCCCGACCGGGCGGCACGTGACGCACCAGAAACATCAGTGCGCCGAGATGTGTTGCACCAAATGACAGGGCGTGCAGCACCTGTAGGAATGGCAGCATGAACGCGGGCGGATCGAACGCCATCCCGATCCAGCGGACTACGGCACCGCAAGCACCGACCAACAGCAGCACGGTCGGTTCAAAGAAGGGCGGTAACCGCGCCTGCATTGCAAACAGCACGATCTCCGCCGCCACACCGAGCCCCCACAGCGCCGCGATAGCAGTGCCGTCGAAACCGGCGGCGCGCCATTGCACCGCGGAAAACCCGTAGAAGAAAGCATGACTTGCCTGGACGAGACCTGCTGCGGCCAGTACCGCGATGAACGCCGGATCGCGCAGCAACATCAGACCCGTCTGTGACGGCGCGTCCGGCTCGTGCGACCGCGATGGAAGCGACGGCAGCGCCGATGCAGCAAGCGCCAGCAGAACGGTGGCGGCCACCATCAGCCAGATAAGATCGCCCGCTGGTATCGCATCTGCCGCAAATCCGCCGGCGAAATTCCCGACGATATAGGCAAACGAGCCCCACAGCCGTACCGGTCCATAGGCCCGCCCGCGTGCCGTAAGGCCCTTGAGCGCGTAAGTTTCGGAGAGCGGCATCACCGGCGTCGAGGCCAGCGACGTGAGCGTATAGGCGGCGAGGATTGCAACTGCGCCGGACGACAAACCGACCAGGGTATAGCCGGCGACGCTGGCCACGCAGGCCAGCACCATGGCGGCGCGTATGGCGTCGCGCCGGTCAGCCGCCCGCGTGACGACCGGTATGGCGAAAATCCTCGCCACCATCGGCACCGCCAGCACAATGCCGATCATTTTGGGGTCCAGCCCCTTGGCTTTGAGCCAGACCGGAAAGAACGGCATCTGGATGCCGGGCAAGACAAACAGTGCGGCATAGAAGGCCGCGAGGCGCGGTACGAAACCCGAATATGTTGCGCGTGCAGGCTGCATGGCGCCCGTCTGGTTCCACCTAACACCTTGTCGGAACGTCAATTTTCCGGCCGTTGCCACGTCCACGGTCGCGAAGCAGCGCTGGCCGAATCAAGCCATATGATTGATAAACGGCCCCGCAGGGATTGCACATGGCGACCGAGACCACCGCGCGGGCGGAACAACCCACGCCGGATGCGCCCGATGGCGGCGATTACGAAACTTTCCGCGCCGCGCTGTCTGCGAGCGCGCGCGGTCGCGCCTTTCTCTCGGAATATACCCGGCGCAACCGCAATGCCGACACCGAGCGGTTGCTTGCTGCAATCGCACAGTTACAGCAAACAGTTGCGGGCAGCCGCACTCCAAAAGTCACGGATCAAATCAAAGCAGAATTGCGTGCGCTGCTCGATGAAATTGTCGCCGCACAATGCGAGCTCGAGGCCAGCATCGTCGCGACCAAGGCAACCAGGCTCGCAGACCTGGTCGCGCTGGTCACGCGCCGCATCACTGCCATTATGGCTTTGGCGCAGGTGGAACGCCCGCCGCCGGCTGAAGTCACTGAAGAAGTTTTGCGCCAGGAATCAGAACAAGAATCAAAAGATGTGTCAGAGGAGGCCGTCGCGCGCACTCATCTTGCCGTTGTGCCGATGCCCGAACAGCCGGAACTGCCGATCCCTTCACCGCTCGTCACACCCCTGCCGCCGATTGCTCTCGTGCGCAGCGAATCGGTCATAGCGGAGGTTACGTTTGTCGAGCTGCCGCTTGCACCGGAGGTGAAACCCGCGGCGCCCAAAATTGACGCGCCGGAAGCCAACCCGGTGCTATCGCCGCCTGCACCGGCAGCAGCGATCGCAAAACCGTCGAAGCCAGCAGCTCCGCTGGCATCTATCATGGCCTTGAGCGAAGAAGAACGCCTGGCGCTGTTTACCTAAGCGGCGTACCCATCACGCCGCGGCGATCAAGCGCGCGAAGAGATCGGCATCGACATTGCCACCCGACAGAACACCAACCACGATTCTGCCCTTGACTTCGAGCTTGCCGGCCAGCAAAGCCGCGAGGCCGATGGCGCCGCCTGGCTCAACAACCAGTTTCAACTCGTTGAAGGCATAACGTACCGCGCGCGCAACCTCAGCGTCGCTGACGGTGGTACCCTGCCCGATCAGGTCGCGCGTGATGGGAAACGTCAATTCGCCCGGCGTATTGCTCATCAAGGCGTCGCAGATCGTGCCACTCATGTGCGGATTGGCCTCGCGCTTGCCGCTGGCGAAAGACCGTATCGTGTCATCAAAACCTTCCGGTTCGGCGACATAGAACTTCGCCGAGGGGACCCGTGATTTCATGCCCAGCGAGATGCCGGCCGCAAGCCCGCCGCCCGATGCCCCGATGACCACGATATCGGGCTTGAGCGAAAGCCGCGCCAGATCCTCGACAATTTCGGTGCCAATGGTGCCCTGTCCCGCAATGATAAGCGGATCGTCGTAGGGCGGCACCAGCGTCGCATCGCGCTCGGCCATGATTTTTTTGGCGATCGCGGCGCGATCCTCGGAATTGCGATCGTAGGGCACGACCTCAGCGCCAAGCGCTAGCGTGCGGTCGCGTTTCGCTTTTGGTGCGTCGCTAGGCATCACGATTGTGGCCCGCATACCAAGCAGGCGAGCGGCCGCCGCCACGCCCTGCGCATGATTGCCACTGGAATAGGCGACCACACCGGCGGCGCGCCGCTCAGGCGGGATCGAGGAAATCTTGTTGTAGGCGCCGCGGAACTTGAAGGAGCCGGTGCGCTGCAGCGTTTCCGCCTTGAGGAAAACGCGCGCGCCGAGTGTTTCATCAAGCACCGGCGCGTTGATCAAAGGCGTGCGCACGGCAACACCGGCAAGCCGCTTTGCCGCCGCCTCGATGTCCGACACCGTCGGGAGAATGGATTTGTCGATTGCGCCCATTACTGGGAAGGCTAACGCCGCGGCGCGCGCGACTGCAAGAGCGTATGGCCCTGTAGCGCGCCGGGGTCCGTGACCGGCACCTGCATCAGCGGCTAGGTGATCAGGCAGCAATCCGCGCGGGCTTGCCCTGGGAAAGCCGCGTCGCTTCGACCACATGCTGCAGGAAAATGCGCGCGCTCTCCGCCCATGTCATCCGAAGTGCGAACGCGCGGCAATCCTGCCGCGAGCAGTCCAGCGCATCGAGACAGGCGTGCTGAAGGTCGTCATCGAGAACCCCGACATTTGCGTCGCCGATGACGTCGCGAGGCGCCGTCGCCGGAAAGGCTGCGACCGGCACGCCGCTGGCAAGGGCTTCCAGAAGCACAAGACCAAACGTATCGGTGCGGCTCGGAAATACAAACACATCGGCGGCTGCGTAGATTTCCGCCAATGCCTCACCGGTCCGCGCTCCGATAAATACCGCGTCAGGAAACTTTCGCCTCAGTGCAGCGCCTGCCGGCCCCTCCCCGACCACAAGTTTCGTACCGGGCAGATCAAGCTCGAGAAAGGCCTCGAGATTTTTTTCGACCGCCAGGCGGCCGACCGTCAGAAATATCGGGCGCGGCAGGTTGAGTGCTTTACCGGCGCGCGGGCGGAACAGATCGGCCTCGACCCCTCGGGGCCACCGCTTCACATTCCTGAAGCCCCGGGTGGCAAGTTCGCTGGCCAAAGTCGGCGTTGCCGCCAGCGTAGCGGCGCCGGCGGAGTGAAAGCGCCGCAGCCACGCCCAGGTGAGATCGCTGGTCCAGCGCTCGGGCACCGGCAACCGCCCGGCCAGATAGTCCGGGAAACGTGTGTGGAAGCTGGTGGTGAAGGGCAGACCGCGTCGCAGACAGACACGACGCATCGCGTGGCCGAGCGGGCCTTCGGTGGCGACGTGAATTGCCTCAGGCCGCAAACGCTCGATCCGCCGCTCGATATCACCCGGCGCTGTGAGAGCCAGGCGGATTTCCGGGTAGCTCGGCATCGGGAAGGTCCAGAACTGATCGGGACCAAGGAATTCGAGCTCCGCGCCAAGCGCGCGCGCCTCGCGCGCAACGTGTCCCAATGTGCGCACAACGCCGTTGACCTGCGGGTGCCAGGCATCCGTGACAACCAGAATTTTCATGTCTTCTCCCTCATGGTGAGGAGCGCCGCGGCGCGGCGCGTCTCGAACCATGAGTCCGAGGACGCGCGGCCATCCTTCGAGGCGCCGCGCTAGCGCGCGGCTCCTCAGGATGAGGTCCTAAGTATGTGGCCATGTCCTATGCTGCTTGCGACTGCGACAGCATTGGTGCCGGCGCGCTATCCCGGCCGGTGTGAACCCAGGTGATGATTTCGAACTGTCCGTCCTCGCGTTCGGCGACCGCCGTGCAGCTTTCCACCCAGTCGCCGCAGTTGATGTAGCGTAGCCCGTAGTCGTCGTGCATGGCGGCGGTATGAATGTGGCCGCAGATGACACCATCGGTGCGATGATGCTTTGCCTCGGTCGCCAGGGCCTTTTCGAACGCGCCGATATAATTCACGGCATTCTTCACCTTCAGCTTGGCCCACTTGGACAAGGACCAGTAAGGCGCGCCAAAAACACGTCGGAATGCGTTGAAAACCCGATTTGCGGTCAGCGCGAATTCATAAGCTTTGTCGCCGAGCAGTGCGAGCCAACGCGCCTGCGTCACCACAAGATCGAAGATGTCACCATGAACGACCAGATAGCGGCGACCATCGAGGCCTTCGTGGATGATGTTCTCCACCACCTCGATGCCGCCGAAGTGTGTACCGTAGTAGCCGCGCAGGAATTCATCGTGATTGCCGGGGATGTAGATAAGACGCGCGCCCTTGCGTGCCTGCCGTAGCAGTTTCTGGACCACGTCATTATGCCTCTGCGGCCAATACCAGGACGAACGCAGCGCCCAGCCGTCGACGATGTCACCGACGAGATAGACCGTTTCTGCTTCGTGATGCCGGAGGAAATCGAGCAGCCTGTCGGCCTGGCAACCGCGCGTACCCAGGTGGACGTCGGAGATGAACAGCGCGCGATATCGTCGCGTGGCGTTGTCCGTCACGATACGCCGCTCTCCGATGCAATCATCATGCGCGGCATGTAACAGTTTCGCATTTCACTTTTATGACCGCGCCGTTTACCAATTTCATACATTCAGGCCGCGGCGCTGCGCATATCCACTCGCTGAAACCGCACCAGCGTGTAGACCCCGAACGGTTTGAGCTTGCGTCGTTCCAGCAGTTCGGCGCCACCATGCGATTTGGCCCACGCAACCAGGCGCTGAAACGGAAACTCCGGCCGCAATCCGAGTTTGCGCGCTTTCTGCGCCAGCAAGCGTTCGACCGCGGCCGCCAGTCCGTGCTCGGAATAAAGGTGATTAACAAGGATGATTTGACCGCCGGGACGCAGCACCCGCGCGCACTCCGACAACACGCGTTCCGGATCTTCGACCAGGGTTATGACGAACTGGCCGACCACGCAGTCAAACGACCCATCCGGATATTCGAGATTGTGCGCATCCATGACGGCCAGGTCCTTGACGAACGGGTAGCGTCCGGTTTTTGCGCGCTCGCGCGCACGCGCGATCATTGGCTCCGACATGTCGATGCCCGTGATTTCGGCCGTGTCGTCGTAGTCGTCAAACGAAAGCCCGGTGCCAACCCCTATCTCGAGAATCCGCCCGCCCACAGCACGCGCCGCGCTCGCGGCAGCGCGCCGCCCATTCAGGAAGACGGGCCCGCAGAGCACGTCGTAAACCGGTGCCCAGCGCGCATAGGCTTTCTCCATGACATCTTTGGCGGGGTCGCGCAGCATGCAGGCCTCCCGAATCAGGTCAGCGAATGTCGATCGGCAGGTAGCAATCGTTTGCAACAGTTGAGCGACAGGTCGCTATTTGTCCGTCGCGCGGCTTTGCATCTGCGCCGCTCCCCGTTGTGAGGGGTCGGGGGTGGGGGTCATTGCAATTGCGTTTTGAATTTCCGTCAGCACGCATTCGATGTTTGAAAGAACTTCATACTATTCGTCGCCCTCCCCTGCAGGGGGAGGGTAAAGCCTCGCGGGCTGGACTGCGAGCACCTCGTACTTGACCCCACCTGCCACAACACTAACACTCCCGCAGCAAATAAACGCCGTCGCGTGAGGACACCTCATGAATCTTGGAATTGCGGGCCGCAAGGCCATCGTTTGTGCGTCGAGCCGCGGACTTGGAAAGGCCTGCGCGCGGGCCTTGGCGGAAGCCGGCTGCGAAGTGGTGATCAATGGGCGCGACGCCAAAAAGCTGGAGACAACCGCCGCCGAGCTCGCCAGCGCAACCGGTGCCAAAGTCATCCCGGTCGCCGCCGACGTTGCAACGCCGGAAGGTCAGAAGGCGCTGCTCGCCGCCTGCCCGCAACCCGACATTCTGGTCAACAATAATGCCGGACCACCGATGCGCGATTTCCGCGAACTTACCCGCGCGCAGATGATCGACGGCGTCATCGCCAACATGGTGGTCGCGGTTGAGCTCATCCAGAAAGTGATTGACCCGATGTGCCAGCGTAAATTCGGGCGCATCGTCAACATCACGTCAGGCTCGGTGAAGATGCCGCTTGCCGGGCTCGATCTGTCCTCGGGCGCACGCGCGGGTTTGACCGCCTTCCTCGCCGGCGTTGCACGCACGGTGGCCGACAAGAACGTGACCATCAACAATATTCTGCCGGGAGCGTTCGATACCGACCGGTTGCGTGGCGTCCTGAGCAAGACCGCCGAGCAGAAAGGCAAAAGCGCCGACCAGGTCGCGGCCGAGCGCATCGCCACGATCCCGGCCAGACGTTTTGGCAACCCGGATGAATTCGGCGCGGCCTGCGCGTTCCTGTGCTCGACGCATGGTGGCTACATCACAGGACAGAACCTGCTGATCGATGGCGGCACCTTCAACGGCGCGTTCTAAGCACAAAGGCCGGCCGTCCCCGCCGGCCTTCGCAAAAAGAGCGGTTAAATCGCCGGCCTATTTGAAGACATCATCCCATTTCCAGTTCAGGCCGATCGAGATGATATCGGCGCGAGTCGAAGCGTTGCCGATATATGTGACGCCGCTGGTCGCAAACCACGGATTGCCGGAGGTTGCCGAAATATTGACCGATGCGTTGGGCTCGTACACGTGTGAATAGGCCACGTCAGCTTTCAGGCCCTTGATGATCACGTAGCTTGCACCGACTGACGCCCAGACCCGGTTGGTGTCCGGTATAAGTGGGGTGCGTACTTGATCGTCGATAGCCCCTGTCTCGTAACCGAAACCGGTGCGCAAGGTCATCCGCTCATTGAACTGGTACTCGACGCCGCCTGAAAACAGCCAACTATCCCGGTATTGAAACGGCAAGGTCGTGGCCGTAACGCCGTTGGCAATGACATTGGACGTCCCAATCCGGTTCCAGTTCGTCCACTCGACCGTGCCGAGCAACGTCCATTGCGCGTCGAGGCGCTGCCGGATGCCGAGCGAAACCATACCGGGCAGATCGAGCGTGGTGTTCGCCGCAGCCTGGCCCAACGGAGTCGTCAGGATGCCGTTGAGCTTCTGGTTTATGCCCGAGCGATAGCCGATACCGACTGAGGTCGTTGGTGTCGGCGTTAAGGTGACGCCTGCAGTGAACCCGTAGCCCCAGCCATCGCCCGATAGATTCCCGTCACCCACGGGAAGGATCAAAATCCCGTTTCCGGTATTGATGAAAGCTGTCACCCCATGATTGAGGTTTGCCTTGGCATACTGGATCTGCACGCCCACGCCGACGCTGATCCAGTCATTGATCCGATACGCGACGCTGGGTGCCGCATTATAAGTGTGCAGCCACGTATCTCCCGCAGCATAATCGCGCCCGACCCAATTCTCGGGGAAACCGACCGAGAGGCCAAATGGCGAGTTCAGCGACATGCCGAGCCAGAGGTTCGGATTGAGCTGATAAGAAAAGTAACCGGCGGGGATAAATGCAGCTTGGAAGGTATTGTCAGTGGTGCCCTGCGCAATAATAGGCGATCCAAAATACGTGCTGCCGGCGGCCGGGGTGTTCTTTACGTTCGGCAAGAAACCCGTATAGGTCGACGAACTCTGGACGCCGGAAAATTGTGTCATCACTGCCGGATTCCAGAACATCGTTGACAGTGATCCACCGGCCGCGACGCCTGCCCATGAAGCGCCCTGCCCGAATGAGCTTTGTTCGTGAACAGCGAGAGCACCGGCGCTCGCTTGCGCGGTGGCGATTACCAAAAGCCCGAGCGCGCTGCCTGCGCGCAAGATGTTTGCCCAGCCTCGAAGCATCATGCCGTCCCCCAAAACGCGCGTTCCCAGCGCGCAAGTGTGCATCGTGACCGGACAGTGCCTGATCGACAATAGGCCTCACCGCGATAACCTCTGCATCTGACTGAATTTAAGCGAAATTCGTGCGGCTGTTGCGGCGGCGACACAGTTCTTTGCCGCACTGCACAATACAACCTGTCCTTAGCGGAGATAGATACCGCCAGCCGCCCTTGCTTCAGGCCGCGCGTTCAAGCGGCGCGAAATTCAACGCCCATCCGCATGTCGGCGCGCCAGATCACGTGGCATGGCTTATTGATCTTGTCGTAGCCCACGACCAGCAAGAAGTCGTCCGGGATGCCGAGTTGGCTCGCAACTTCGAGGCAGGCACCGGCCGGGGACGTATTTCGCACGCGGCAATCAATGCTGGCGGCGGCACGATTGAATGCGATGGTGCCACCTTTGAGTGCGCGCAAGCGCCGTGCTTTGCGTCTTTCGTTCATTTCAGCGACTCTTCTGAGTCCTTCCATCCAATGGACGTCGCCACCAGTTCGCTGGCCTCCAGCGCTGCACCGAAACGCCCGGTCGCATTCTAGGTCTGCCTATTTATCGAGCGATGAAACTGATCATCAAAAAGCGCTGAAAATCGTAAGACATCGATAACCATCGTTCCTCAGCCGGCAAGATCCTGATCCATCTGGTTTTTCGAGGCAGCAGCAGCCCATGTCCATGCCGCAAGGGAGGGTTGCCCCTCGCCCGCCGCCATGCATGATGGCGCCAACCTGCCTTTAACCCCCCAATAACAAACGCCCGAAGGGAGACACGTGAAAATGAAGCTCGTCCGCTATGGCGCACCCGGCCGTGAGAAGCCCGGCATCATCGGTGACGACGGCAAGATCCGCGACCTGTCGCGAATCGTGAAGGACATCGACGGCGCGATGCTGGCGTCCGGTGGCCTGACCAAGATCAAGAAGGCCAACCTCAAGCGGATGAAACCCGTCTCCGGCAGGCCGCGGCTTGGCCCCTGTCTCGGCCATGTGCGCCATTTCATCGCTATCGGGCTCAACTATTCCGACCATGCTGCCGAGGGCGGCAACCCGATCCCGAAGGAACCGGTGATTTTCAACAAGGCGCCAAGCAGCATTTGCGGCCCCAACGACGACACCATGATTCCGAAGGACGCCACCAAGCTCGATTGGGAAGTCGAACTCGGTATCGTCATCGGCAAGCGTGCGCGCTATCTCGCCAGGGACAAGGCCAAGGACGCCATCGCCGGCTATTGTCTCGCCAACGACGTATCCGAGCGCGCTTTTCAGGTCGAGCGCAGCGGCCAGTGGGTCAAGGGCAAGAGCTCGGAGACCTTCGGCCCGATTGGTCCGTGGTTCGTGACCAAGGATGAAATCGGCGATCCACAGAACCTCGACATGTGGCTCGACGTCAACGGCGAGAAGCGCCAGCGCGGCAACACAAGGACCATGATCTTCGATTGCCTGCACCTGGTCTGGTACTGTTCGCAATTCTTTGTGCTGGAGCCGGGTGACGTCATCATCACCGGCACGCCGTCGGGCGTCGGCCTCGGCATGAAGCCGGTCCCGATTTATCTCAAGGCCGGCGACGTGGTCACGCTCGGTATCTCGGGGCTGGGCGAGCAGCGCCAGAAGGTCGTGCCATTCAAGATGTGATATTCGTCATTGCTCGGCACGGCCATCGCCACGCATTCATAAATTCCCTGCAGGGCGGCTGAAGGGTGCCGCGAGGCGAGGAAAAAACAAAAAATGCCCCGGGGCTTTTCCCCGGGGCTTCTTTATTCGTAGCCGCCTCGTCCTTCGGGACGCGTCGCTCCTCAGAATGAGGCGGATAAAGATCTTACTCCGCCGCCTGCTGTGTCCGGCCCAGAGTGACGCGGGCCAGATCGCGGAATTCCGCGTGCGAGAGCATCTTCTTGTTGGTCAGCGAATGCAGCTTGACGGCCTGCAGCACCTTCATGGCGTCCTCTTCCGACACCTGCATGCCGACGTCCTTCAGCCACATGTTGACCGAGTCGATGCCCGAGCCCTTGCCCATCACCACTTCCGCCGGCGGCTGGCCGACCGCGCTCCAGCGGATCGGGAACAGCTCGGTGGCGTTCTTCTCGCCGCAATTCTTGAACCACGACGCGATGATGCCGGACTCGATCTGGTAGAGGCCGGAGCCGACGATCGCCTTGTTGGTCGGCACCACCACGCCGGTGAGCCGCTGCACCAGGTTCGCCAGCGAGGTGAGCTTGGTGGTGTCGATGCCGACATCGACGCCGTACATGGTCTTGAGTGCCATGACGATCTCTTCCATCGGCGCGTTGCCGCTTCTCTCGCCGATGCCGAGCACGGTGGTGTGCATCACTTCGACGCCGAGCGACAGCGCCATGATGGTGTTGGCCACGCCCATGCCGAAGTCCTGGTGGAAGTGCGCCTCCAGCCGCTTCTTGATGCGCTTCTGCACCTCGGTGACGAAGTATTTCATGGCGTGCGGCGACAGCACGCCGAAAGTGTCGACCAGCGCGAGGGCATCCATATGGCCGTCCTTGCCGACCCGCTCGATCAGGTCGAGCGCCCATTTGAGCTCGGCGCGCGAGAAATCGATCGGGAAGAACACCACCTCAAGGCCATTCTTGTGCGCAAAGGCGGTCGCCTCGATCGAGGTCTCGATCGCCTTTTCCATCGGCCAGCGATAGGCCAGATCGACCATATGCTTGCTGGACGGGATTTCCATCACCACGCCGTTGACGCCGGTGTCGATGGCGCGTTGCACGTCTTCCTTCATGCAGCGGGCGAATGAGAAGATCTGCGGGCCGAGGTTGCGCTTGACGATCTCCTTGATCGCGGCGTTGTCCGACGGCGAGACGATCGGCATGCCGGCTTCGATCCGGTGCACGCCGGCTTCCGCCAGCGCCTCGGCGATGCGGATCTTTTCGTCCTTGGAGAGGATCACACCGGTCTGCTGTTCGCCGTCGCGCAGAGTGACATCATGAATTTTAATATTCTTCGCGAACTTGAAGTCCTTGGTGACCTCCGGCGCGTAATTCCATTCGCTGACGAACCAGTCGTCCGTTTTCCACGGTTGATTTGCCATCCTTTTACTCCTCTCGCATGGGTGGTTAGGGTGATTTTGACGTGTTTTTCCAGGCCAGCCAGGCCAGAACGATCAAGACGACCAGACTACTTTTGCTGTTGCCATTGGTTGATATATCTCAAGGACCGAAATTCCTATTGGATAGAGCCCTCACAATAGAGAGTTTGCGCGGCTCAAACCACAGGATTAGTGAGCTCGCCGATGCCGGAAATCGAGACGCGAACTTCATCGCCGGCGACAAGGTAGCGCGGGGGGTTAAAGCCAATGCCG
>Ga0187765_10000184_pt1 | contig 21881 bp, 20 predicted proteins | sample 0216_QUI02_MP05__3_FD_133018 | JGI IMG/M metagenome (GOLD analysis project Ga0187765, IMG submission 133018) | Tropical peat soil microbial communities from peatlands in Department of Meta, Colombia - 0216_QUI02_MP05_10_MG | ecosystem: Environmental > Terrestrial > Soil > Wetlands > Peat ...
CGTCGGGAGCTTCCTTGTCGGTACCACCGCCGCCTGACGCGGATGTCTTGATGACATCACATCCATGACGGAGATTTACGCGCGTCATTTTGCGTAACTCCCACGGGCCGTCGGCTGTCTGGAAGGTCGGCCGCGGCGCGTTGCGCGGCAGCACCAGCTCGAGATGCGCATTTGTGATGTTGGTGAAGGCGCCAATCAGCAGGCGCGGGCCACCGAAAATACCGGCATTGATCGCGTCACGAACGGCGCACATCTGCGGGACGAGCAAGCCTGCATAACTGAGCAGCCCGAGATCGCGCATCGTGGTGAAGCCCATTTCGAACGAGAGCTGACTGTGAAAAAGCCCATACATTTGTTGCAGTTCAGGCGTGATTTCGAACTGCGAGACGCGATAGTTCTGGAATGTCCGGCTGTTGAACATGCAGAAATGCACGTGGATATCCATGAGTCCTGGCATCAACGTGTAGCCGGAGGCGTCAATAATCTCCGCATCCTGCGGGATTTTTACCGTGCTTGCGGCTCCGACCGATTTGATGCGCGTGCCGTCTATCAGGATCACTGGATTGGATAGAGTCGGCCCGCCTGTTCCGTCGATCAGGTTGGCACCTTTGATTGCCGTGACCATCGATTTTCTCCTGGCGCCTCGCTCTAAGAGGGTTTTATGCAGTCAGACGCCATGCCGGCCTCCATGAACGGAGGCCGGATGGTGGTTTTCAGGGGGATGGTTTCCGGCCGCACCGGCGCGGATTGATTAAAAGTCCTTCACCAGCTTCGGATCAACGGCCTTCAGGAATTTTGCGTCAACCAGGCTTTTCCAATCGACCTTCTTGGCCACCTTACCGTTGGCAACCAGGTAATCCGACACGTCGGTTAGGGATTTCAGCACATCGTTGTTGAGCTGCGGACCGATCTTGTAGTCCTTGATTGCGGTCTTCGCTTCCGGGACGCTGATGCGTAGCCGCTTGGCGTAGAATTCGGCCGCTTCATCAGGATTCGCATTGATCTGGTCGGCCGCCTCTCGCAGCGACTTCATATAGGCGATGACCTCGTTCGGATGCTCGTCGGCAAATTGTTTGCGCACGACGGTGATGTAATAGCCTTGATAGGTTTCATCCGAACTGGTGGCGATCACGTGGAAACCGTCTGGCTTGATCGAAACGGCCTTGCGCGGCCATGGCTCCCATTGCCAGAGGCCGTCGACACTGCCATTGATCAGCGCGGGCACGCCTTCGGACGGCTCAAGATTGATAAACTGGAAATCTTTCAGCGGGATCTTTTTGCTTTCCAGGTAACGAATCCAGGCATACTCGCCGCCGGTTCCCGCCATCCAGGTCACCTTCTTGCCCTTGAGTTGCTCGACGTTGGTGATCGCCGTTGGCGCTACCAACTTGAACACACCCTGGCCGAGCGCCACGGCGCCGACGATTGTGACCTCAACGCCTTTGCTGACGTTAAAGACGACCGGCGGTTCGGTGAGCGAGACGACGTCGTTCGAATTAGCGCCGATCGCCTGCAGCGCGATTGCCGCAGTGTTCACCTGGGTGAACGTGTACTCCAGGCCATTTTTCTTGAAGATGCCTTTGTCCATCGCCCACCAGTGCATCAAGCCGACGTCGCTAGGCTCAGCCGACATACGCATGGTGGCGCCGGCCGCATGGGCGAAGCTTCCGATGATCATCGTCAGCAACGCCGCGCCGGTGGCGATTGTCACAAATCGTAGTCCCTTGTTGATTTTCAGCATGTTCCCTCCTGGTTTACCCGTCCTGTTGTTGTTGTCGTGGACAGTAGTCTTGCCGATCATTCTGCCGCCTTGAGCCGCATGCCCTGTTGCAAATATTTGGCCTGCAAGGCTTCGATCCTTGGAAATCCGATCACCGATTTGAATTCGCCAAGCTCCATGCGAGGCCGCGGTAGCGCTTGCGTGCTGTGGTCGCGCGCTAGTGCCGCGAGATTGGCACGCAATGCCTCGCAGACCGTGAGTAGCGGCACCAGCGGAAACAGCGCGAGGCTCGCGACTTCGGAGAGCACTGATGGCGGCAGCTTTTCGATCCCAACATTGATTGGAATTGATAACGGTATCGGCACGGAGTCCCTGAGCCGACGCAGGTCAGCTTCCTTGGAAAAAGTTTTGTCGATCGGCTGAAACATATCGGCACCGGCGGCAGCGTAGGCCTGGGCACGCGCGACCGCCTCGTCGACGGTATCGGCATCGCTGCGGGCAATAATCACCAGATCGGGATTGCGACGGGCGTCGAGCGCTGCCTTTATTTTGGCCACTGCGGTGGCGAGCGGCGTGATTTCGACCGACGTTGCAACGGCCGGGCAGCGCTTCGGCGTCTCCTGGTCTTCGATCACGAGGCCGGCTACGCCGGCATTTTCGAACTCGCGGACCGTACGCTGGACATTGATGACATTGCCATAGCCGGTGTCACAGTCGGCCACGACAGGTTTGCCCACGCAATTTACAACCTGGCGCACGACGTTGAGGTTTTCGGTCATGGTGTAAAGCTCGACGTCGGGCTGGCCGAGGAACGAAGCGGAAATGCCAAAACCGGTTGTGAACACGACGTCGAAACCGGCCTCATCAATAAAGCGCGCGCTCAACGCGTCATAGGCGCCGGCCGCCCAGAGGGTCTTTCTGCCTTCAAGCGCGTCACGGAGGGAGTTCATTGCGATGTTCCCGTGCTTTGTCGGCGCGAGGTGCCGTTACTTTGCGAGCGGTCGGCTGCCACCGCGCGCTTGAGATAGGGAATCAATCCTCCTTCTTCGATCATCATGCGTTCAGTTTGTGCCAGCGGTTCTATTGGCAATATTTTGCTATTCGTGTGGTTGCGCAGCAGACCCTTGTCCCACTCGACCTCGACCTCGTCCCATCTCTGGACGATGCCGAGGATGCCGGGGCAGGCTGCCATTGGCAGCCCCGCGCTTAGCTCGCCGCGCCAGAACCCGGGCGAGAACGATTCTGCAATCACCCCGCCAATCCCCACATGAACCATCGCCCGCATTGGCGGATAGTGCGGATGCCCGTAGCCAAAATTGCGACCGCCGACGACCACGTCGCCTTGGTGCACCGCCTTGCGGAAATCGCGGTCGTAGCTTTGCATCGCCAATGCCGCCAATTGCTCAATGTCAGTAACCTTTATGTTTTTGACGCCGATGATCTGATCGACGTCGAAACTATCTTCGGCGAAGATCCAGGCGACACGGCCGTGCAAACGTGGCAACGACATTGATATGCTCACATGTAATCGCGGGGATCAGCGACCTTACCTTCGATCGCAGCGGCGGCGACGGCCGCGGCGTTGCAGATATAAATTTCGGAGTCGGGGCTACCCATGCGGCCGGGGACATTAAGCGTGCCAGTCGACACCGCGCGCTGCCCGGCGGACATGGTGGCGATGTGGCCGAAGCAGTAATCGCAGCTTGACGACGAGATGAAGGCGCCAGCATCAACGAGCGTGGTGATCAATCCCTCGCTCGCGGCCTTCGCCATTATGTCTTGCGAGCTCGGTACGACGTGGAGCGAAAAGCCGTCTTTGACGCGCCGGCCCTTGAGCACTTTTGCGGCCACACGCAAATCCTCAAGCCTGCCGCTGACACAGGAGCCGAGATAGCCCGCATCGACCGAAAGGCCAACGTAATCGCGTAGGCGGCGGGTGTTGGACGGGTTGGGTGGAATGACAATTACCGGCTCGACCTCGTCGAGATTTACGCGATGCTGGGCGGCGAAGGTCGCGTTCGAATCGCTCTTGACGGGATCAAGTTTGATACGCGCACGCGCGAGCGCATGATCGAGCGTTTTCTGGTCCGGATTAATCACTGCGGTCGAAGCGCCGATGAACATCGCGTTACCGCATATCGATTGCCGCCCTTCGATGCTGATATCAGCCAGCCCGTCACCGGCGAGCTCCATGACATGGAAACGCAGTGCCATTGGACCAAGCATGCCTATGATGTGGTGGAATACATCGCGCGCCATTACGCCGGCACGGAGGGCCCCGTCGAAGTTGATTCGCGTCGTCGCCGGCACCTTCATTGACACGCTCTCGCGCACGAAGGCTTCCAGGATGTTACGGCGGATACCCATCGCGAAAGTGCCAAAAGCGCCGAGTTGGCTTATATGGCCGTCGAAATGCACCACAAAGGCGCCCGGCACCGCATAGCCGATTTCTGTGCAGACCTGATGACCTATACCGCGCCGTTCGTACAGTGATACGCCGTATTCCTTGCACCAGTTGCGCGTCTGAATGTGCAACTCTTCTTCCTTCGGCGAAGAGGGAGGCACCATGTGGTCGATGAATACGGCGAAGCGTTCGGGCTCGTTCAGTTTATCGACGCCGAATTCGGCCTTCACCTGCTTAAAAAGAATATCTGTAATGCCGGGCAAATCATAGACTATAACGAAGTCGGGCTTGGCGCGGATTTCATCGCCGGCCTCAACCGAGCGAACGCCAGAGGCTCTGCTCAATACTTTTTCCGCAATTGTCAGGCCCATGCTTAGTTCTCTCGCATCGAGGCCGCAGCAGACGCGCAACGAAACGCTATCGGCAATCTCAAGTGCAAGCAAGCGAGAGAGGCGCGCCGTAGAGCACCACAACAGCATTCGATTGCAATGCACAACCAGTGAGAGCGCGTCGTACAGTTGTCGCTCACCAATGGATTGTGCATCGTGCGCCGCGAAGGGCCGAGCGAGGTAGATCATGAGGAAAAATATCTTTATCGTGTTTGCGCATCCGGAACCAAAATCACTCAACGGGGCGTTGAAAGACGTGGCCGTCGAGCGACTGACGCGGAACGGCCATCACGTGGTTGTTTCGGATCTCTACGCGATGAAATTCAAGGCGGCTGCTGATGGCGCCGATTTCCTTGATCGCGCTGATGCAACTCGGCTCAATTACATGGAGGAGTCGCGCAAAGCTTATGAAGGTGACACGCAGGCGCCTGACATTATTGCCGAACAAAAAAAGTTGAATGATGCCGATGCGGTGATCTTCCAATTTCCCATGTGGTGGTTTTCGATGCCGGCGATCCTCAAAGGCTGGGTGGAGCGCGTGCTTGCCGCCGGATTTGCCTACGGTGTCGGCCAGTTCGGCAATGGCCGTTGGGGCGACCGCTATGGCGAGGGGAAGCTCACGGGCCGGCGTGCAATGCTGTCGCTTAGCTGCGGCGGACCACCGTGGCAATTTGGCGTTCGCGGCGTTAATGGCGCGCTCGACGATCTGCTATTCCCAATTCAGCACGGCATCCTCTTCTATCCAGGCATGCAAGTGCTGCCGCCATTCGTCGTATTCCAGGCGCGGCGTCAGACTTTAGGGGATTGGCCAAGCCTGAAAGCACTCTACGAACAGCGGCTCGACAATCTGTTCACCGATGCGCCTATTCCGTTCCGGCTGCAGAACGGGGGCCACTATGACGACAAGCAGGTGCTTAAATCAAACCTTGGCGCTGGCGAGAACGGGACGCGCATCCACTTGGTGCAGACGGGCGACCCTCCGCAGCGACTGCCGTAGGCGGGGGAGGTCAAACTTGCTCAAATACCTTCGCGCTTTGCTCGGCAATTAGGTCCAGGCACTTTGCTTTGGTCGACATGAACTCGACCGAAGTGAGGGCGTGACGTCCACGTGGCCGCTCGATCATGACCTTGATTTCGGAAATGATGCGGCCGGGTCGCACACCCATGACGAAGATGCGATCGGCAAGAAGGATCGCTTCATCGATATCATGCGTGATGAACAGCATACTCATACGCTGCTCGTCCCATAGTCGCAGGAGCCATTCTTGCAGCATCAGTCGCGTTTGCGCGTCGAGCGCCGCGAACGGTTCATCCATCAGCAGGATAGCCGGATTATTGATAAGGACGCGCGCGATCGACACGCGCTGACGCATCCCGCCGGATAATTCGTCCGGGTAGTGGTGCTCAAAGCCCTTTAATCCAACACGGCGAATGAAATCGTGGGCCTGCGGCAGATACGAAGCACGCGGATTTCCCCGCAGCTTGAGTGCGAAAGCGACATTTTCTTCGACGGTAAGCCAGTGAAACAGGAAATGCTCCTGGAACACCACGCCGCGATCGGGGCCCGGCTTACTGATCGTCAACCCATCGATCTTCACTTCGCCGGTAGTTGGCGAAAGGAAGCCCGCAATGATGTTGAGGATGGTACTCTTGCCGCAGCCGCTTGGCCCCAGCAATGCGACGGTTTCTTCGTTATTAATCGCGAAGGCGACGTTTTCCAACGCAATCGTATTGCGACCGGTGCGCGGGTCGACAAACACCTGGGAAACATTGTTGAGCTCGACCCTGGCCATGTTGCCGCCTATACGATCCGATAGTGCCCGAGCAGCCGGCGCGAGAGGTTGTAGACAATACGATCGGTTACGAACCCCATCAGACTCAAGGTAACGAAGCCAACAAACATTCGGTCAACCTGTGCGTATACCTGGGCATTCCAGATCATGTAGCCGATGCCCGATTGCGCGGCGAGCATCTCGGCCGCGACAATGGCCATGAAGGCGTTGCCGAGCGCGATCTGGAAGCCGGTGATGACGTAGGGCACTGTTTCAGGAATAACGACACGAGTGATGACCTGCATGTGGGTGGCGCCGAGACACCGCGCAGCGCGAATGGTGCCTTCGCGTACCGAGGCCGCGCCGGCCGTGGTATTGACCAAAACGATGAAGATTACGGTCCAGAAAATCAGGACGATTTTCGAAGTTTCCCCGACGCCGAACCAGATCACGAAAAGAGAGACAAGCGTTACCGGGGGAACGAAGCGTAGATATTCAATCACTGGCAATAAGATTGCGCGGGCTAGTTGTATACGACCAAGAACAATGCCGAGCGACGCGCCGCAGATCCCACCGAGGAGCCAGCCGGTCAGGATGCGGCTCATGCTGACCCAAACGGTCTGCGGGAGTTCACCGTCGGCGATCATGTGCAGACCAGTCGCCGTGGTCAGTACCGGCGAAGGCAGGAACAGCGGCGGAATGATCGCCGTGAAGCTCCACCAGACGAGCACTAGAACCAAAATCGATAGCAGATATACAAGGCCCTGGCGGCGAACCATGCGACGCGCGCCTCCATCCCCCGATGCGCTAGGCATATTGCGTGGCGTGGTCGCGCAGCGCAAGTGTCGCAGCGGTACGACTAAATTTATTGCGTTCGCGACCTTGCCAAATCTCCACACGTAAGAAGAATCGGCTCGCACGCGAGCTCTAGTGCTTACGAGCTCGTTTAACTCAGTGGTCGCCGATGAACCCGTTTTTGCTGCCCAACAAGGTCGTTTCCATCGCCTTCACGGCACTGGGCTTCGCATTGTTTTTTGGCGGCTGGTGGATAGCGTCCCTGTTCACCTTTCCCTTGCTGCTGCCGTCGCCACTCGCGACGTTGCAAACCGCGATTGATCTGTCGGACTCCGGCGTGCTGTGGGCCTCGATCGCAATCAGCATGCTGCGCATTTTAACTGGCTGGCTCGGCGGTGCGCTTGTGGGTATTCCGCTTGGGCTGATGATGGGACGCGTCGCGCTGGTGCGCGACTTTGCGACGCCCTATGTGCAGGGTTTACGCTACATCCCGCCGCTCGCGTTCATCGGTTTGTTCATCGTCTGGTTTGGACCGGGCGAGGGATCAAAGATCATGCTGGTGTTCTACACCTCGATCTTCATCATTATCCTCAATATGATTGCCGGCGCTAATGCGGTTCCAGAAGGACTGATCCGCGCGGCGCGGACGCTCGGTGCTAGTGAATTGCAAGTACTGTCTAAGATCGTCGTGCCGGCCACGGTGCCCTATATGGTCACCGGCATGCGCATCGGGCTCGGCAACGCATTTATTTCGATCGCCGCGGCGGAGATGCTTTCGGCACAATCGGGCATGGGGTTCTTAATCTGGTCGGCACGTAGCCTCATGTTGACCGATCAGGTCTTCGTCGGCTTTCTGGTGCTCGGCCTGCTCGGTCTCATGAGCGATCGGCTGTTCCAGTTCCTCGCTAAGCGGTTGTTGCCGCGCTATCGGATTGTATGATAGCGCCACCTGTCGCGTAACCGAAAGCCTGTCCATGTCCGTGCATGCGGAGCCCACGCCGTCGTCTACACCGGTGAGCGTAATCACCGGCTTCCTCGGTAGCGGCAAGACCACGCTGCTGTCGCGCCTTCTCGCCGATCCGCGCATGAACAAGGCAGCGGTCATTATTAACGAGTTCGGTGAAGTTGGCCTCGACCACATATTGGTGACAACTCCGCGCGAGGACGTTTTGCTGCTCTCCTCAGGTTGCCTGTGCTGCAGCCTTCGCGGTGATCTGGTCGAAACGCTGACACAGCTGTTCAACGAACGGGCACGCGGCGAAATTCCGGAATTCGATCGAGTGTTGGTTGAAACGACCGGCCTTGCCGATCCGGCGCCGGTGCTGTTGACCGTAACCGCTGACGAGCGGCTGTCGGAAGTTTTCCATGTCGAACGAGTGATCACGACTGTCGACGCCGTGCACGGCCTCGGCCAGCTCGATACTCAGCCAGAATCGGTTAAGCAGGCCTGCGTCGCTGACGTCGTGCTTATTACCAAGACCGACTTAGCCGGACCGGACAGGACAGGAGCGTTGCGGGCGCGGCTGCGTCGGCTCAATCCGATTGCGCACAGCCGTGACGTGGTAAGGGGAGATGTCGACCCCGACTGGCTTTTCAATATCGAAACGCCGAGCAAAGCGCATACGCGCGACTTCGCCGAGATGGTGGAAGCGGTTGATATCGGAAATGAACGCCGGGACCACGGTCATCATCACGACCACGACCATGACCACGATTATGCAACCGGTCCCCACGGGGACATTCGCTCGTTTTCAGTGATCCGGGACCAAAAGGTGACCTTCGCGGGGTTGGAAGTATGGATGGGCATGCTGGGCGAAGTGCGTGGCCCCGACCTGTTGCGCGTGAAAGGCATCGTAAATGTGGACGGCCGCCCGATCGTGGTGCAAGCGGTACAGCATATGTTCCATCCCTTGACTGAGCTGCCGGATTGGCCGAGTGAGGATCGTCGCTCGCGAATCGTATTCATAACACGCAACATCGCGCGCGAGCAGATCGAGCGCACCCTTGACGCGCTCTCGCTCGACATCGCGCCGCGCGCAAAAGGATCCACAATTGATCCTGATGCGTTTCGACAATTCGTCGCTGCCGCCAGCAGGTTTCGTTGATCAGGACACTACGATCAGGGCGTCGGCCGCTACGATGCCTTTGCCGCGAGGACGTACGAACAGCGGATTGATGTCCAGCTCGGCAATCCGCTCCTCCTGGGACGCCAGCACCGATATACGAGCGATCGCCTCCGCGAGTGCATGCGTGTCCAGTTCGTCGCGGCCGCGGAATGGGCCGAATAAGGACGCCGATCGTAGCTCGGCAATCATCGCGCGCGCTTGGTCAATGCCGAATGGCGCGACGCGATAGGACAAATCCTTTAGCGCCTCGGCGGTCACCCCGCCGAGCCCGAATGCCACCACCGGTCCGAACGAGGGATCACGCACAACACCAATCAATGTTTCGAGGCCGTCGGTTATCATTTCGGCGACGATAAAGCCCTCAATAACTGCGTCGGGCCGATGCTTTTTTACGCTGGTGCGGATCGAACGGATGGCATCGGCAATGTCGTCGCGGCTGGTCACGCCAAGCTTGACGCCGCCCACCTCACTTTTGTGCGGGATGTCGCGCGACAGCACTTTCACGGCGACCGGGAAATTGAGATCAAGCGTAAAACGGTCGTCGCTATTCGCGGGCAATATGTTTTCACGCGCGACCGGGATACCGATCTCGGCCAGCAGCGCTTTGCTGCGTGCCTCATCGAGCGCGCCGGTGCCTTTTGGCAATGAAATCCGAACTATCGCCGGGGGCGTTACGGGTTTGGGTGATGCGCGCGAAGCCGAGAAAGCGGCTAACCACGCGGCGGCTTCGGCCACGCGAACCGGTGATTCGTATATCGGCACATGTGCCTCTTCGAGCAAGGCGTAGGCCGCCTCTGCACGATTACGGCGGGCTGACCATGACAGCATTATCGGCTTTTTGTGTTTTGCAATGGCGCCGCAGACCGCGTTCGCGGCGCTCAGCGCCGCTTTGCCGGGCAGCGACGCGAGCAGCACCGCCAGTTGGTCAACTTGCGGGTCGGCCAACACCGCACTGATGACACCGGTGAGGAGCTCGGCATCATTGAAAACAGTGGCGGTGACGTCGACCGGATTGGAGATTGATCCAAAGGAGGGAATAGCTGTGCTCAGTTTCTTATTAGTGGCCTCGCCCAAGGTTGCAAGCGTCAAGCCGCGCGCCGTAGCTCGATCGGTAAACAGAATGCCCGCGCCGCCGGATATGCCGACAGACGCAACGCGTGGGCCGCCCGGTAGCAATTCGCCGAGAAAAGCGCGGCAAGCATCGGCAAGATCGTCAATGTCGAAAATTTCGATGATGCCGGATTGTCGGAACGCCGCGCGATAGACGTCGTAGCGTCCGGTCATGCTGCCGGTGTGCGAGGCGGCGGCGCGCGCGCCTTCGGCGCTGTTGCCGGATTTCCAGACCAGCAGTGGTTTACCGGCTTCGATCGCCCGGCGTCCGGCCGCTTGCAGACGGCGACCGTCCGCGACACTTTCGACATAGGCGCAGATCACGCGAGTGCCAGGATCCTCGATCAGGGCCTCGATTACTTCCGGGGTAGTAATATCGGCCTCATTGCCGGTTGAGAGCGCGACACGGAAGCCGATGCCGCGCGCGGTACAGCTCATCAGCACAGCGAAACCGAAGCCACCGCTTTGCGTCACCAGCGACACCGCACCGGCAGGCAGATCCGGCTCCAGGAACGGCGAGCCGAAGCCGGCGTACAGTCGCGTCGTCAGATTCATCAGACCCTGACAATTCGGGCCAACCATGCGAATGCCGACCTCGGCTGCCGTGCTGCGCAGCGTGGCTTCAAGTGCAGCGCCTTCGGCACCAGTCTCCCGAAAACCGGCGCTCAGCACGATGCAGAACTTGATGCCGGCGGCGCCACACGCGCGCACCGCCTCGATCGAAGCCTCGGCCGGGACGGCGATTAGTGCGAGGTCGCAAGGCTCTTTGATGTCGGCAACATTCGCGTAACAGCGAAGTCCATCAATATCCCGATATTTGGGATTGACCGGAAAAACACCGCCGCGAAAACCAAACTGATTGAGCGCACGCACCGGTTGCCCACCGATACGGCTTAAATCGGCCGATGCGCCGACGATGGCAACGCCGCGCGGCTCGAACAATTGACTGAACGTGTGCAAACAACCCCCGCACCGAAAGCGCTTGTCGCCGACGCCGCGCCTGCGCTTCAGCACACTTGGCGCGGGATGCATGTTGTATGCTACAGCCAGCCTCGGTTTGTAAACCAAGCGGGTACGGGCCGGGTGGCAGCCATGAGTTACAAAGCAGGCGGGCAGCGTGTCACGCTGATTACTGGGGCGACTCGCGGCATAGGTCGAGCCGTCGCGGAACGACTGGCGGCGCAAGATCACAGCATTGTCGGCATCGCGCGCGCACGCGCCGACGCTGTGTTCCCGGGCGAGGTCGTCGTTGCCGACCTGCTTGACGAACAATCTCTTAAACGCGCTCTAGCTGATATTGTAGGGCGTTATGAGGTGACGGGGCTGGTCAACAATGCCGGCCTCAATCATATTCAAAAACTCGGTGAGATCGATCTCGATGCTTTCGATGAGGTAATCGCTGTCAATCTTCGTGCCGCCATCCAATGTACTCAAGCCGTGCTTCCCGCCATGCTGCGCGCACGCTTCGGGCGGATCGTCAACGTCACCAGCCGGGCCCTGCTCGGGCGGGCAACCACTTCATCATATACCGCGGCCAAAGCGGGGCTGGCGGCGATAACACGAAGCTGGGCGCTCGAACTAGCTGACAAAAACATCACCGTAAACGCGGTGGGACCGGGGCCGACCGAGACCGAGATGTGGAACAAGAACAATCCGCCCGACAGCCCGGTGACGCGCGCTCATGTCGCCCGCATACCAATGCAGCGCATGGGGCGACCGGAGGAAATCGCGGGCGCGGTCAGCTATTTCATGTCGGAAGAGGCGAGTTTCACCACCGGCCAGCATCTGTTCGTTTGCGGTGGGCTGAGCATCGGCTCGCCCATGATTTAGCCTGTGTCAGGACTTGTATGAGAACTACGACAGACATCGCACCAGCCAATCTCATGGATCGATCACCATGACCAAGTCAGACTCGCTGCTCATAGAGCATCCGTCTAGTGACATCGTTTTGTTTCGTATCAATCGACCAGACGTGCGTAACGCACTCAATATCGAGCTGCGGGCGCGGCTTGCCGACGAGGTTACGCGGTTCGGTGCTGACGCCGATACCCGCTGTCTGATTGTCACCGGGTCGGAGACGACCTTCGCCGCCGGCGCCGATATAGGCGAGATGGCGGAGGCGGGACCGATCGAGGTCATGTCCCGCAACGTGCAAAAATACTGGCGCGCACTCATGGATTGCCCAAAGCCGCTTATAGCTGCGGTCGAGGGATTCGCGCTTGGTGGCGGGCTCGAGCTTGCCCTGTGCGCCGATATTATAGTGGCAGGCGAGGGGGCCAAGCTCGGCTTGCCGGAAGTGAAGGTCGGGATCTTGCCTGGCGGGGGCGGCACGCAGAAGCTCGCACGCCTTATCGGCCGCCACCGTGCCATGCACCTGATAATGACCGGCAGGACTTTCAGCGCCGCGGATGCTCTCGCCATGGGCGTGATCAGCGAACTTGCGCCCTCTGGTCGGGCACTGTCCGTAGCGATCGATATCGCAAAAGAGATTGCGACGATGCCGCCGATCTCGGTCATGCAGATCAAGGAAATAATCAATGCCGGGCTCAACGCGCCGCTTGACGCCGCGCTGACGCTGGAGCGTAAGGCATTCCAGCTGCAGTTCGCGACCCGCGACCAGAAGGAAGGCATGCGTGCCTTCATTGAAAAAAGAAAACCAAAGTTTGAAGGAAAATAAGCGTGGCGGTGGATTTATCGAAATCAGACCTGGTCGCGGCCATAGTCGGCGCCGGCACTATGGGGCGCGGTATTGCGCAAATCTGCGCGCAGGCGGGGCTCACCACGTTGCTGTTCGATTCTCGCGACGGTGCGGTGAAGGAGGCGATTGCGGTGATCGATAAAGGCCTCGACGGTCAGGTCACGAAGGGCCGAATGACGGGGGAGGCCAAGCAGGGCGTACTTAACCGTCTGAAACCGATCTACTCGCTTGACGAAGTGAAACAAGCAGGCATCGTCGTCGAAGCGATCATAGAAAATCTTGACGTCAAGCGCGAATTGCTACGCGAGCTGGAAAAACATCTAGCGCCCGACGGGGTGATCGCCACCAATACCTCGTCGCTATCGGTGACGGAAATTGCCGCCGGCAGCAGCAACCCGGAGCGGGTGGCCGGCCTGCATTTCTTCAATCCGCCGCCGTTGATGAAGCTCGTTGAGGTAATCGGCGGCCTGCGCACCAATCCCGCTGTGATCGACGGGCTGGTCAAATTTTCTCGTCGGATCGGCAAGCATCCCGTGGTCGTGTCCGATACACCTGGCTTTCTGGTCAATCACGCTGGTCGCGCTTATGGGCCTGAAGCGTTGCGCATCGTTGCACAGGGCATTGCCAACCCGGCAGAAGTTGACCAGCTCATGAAGGAGGCCGCTGGTTTCCGCATGGGTCCGTTCGAATTGCTCGACTTGGTCGGCGCCGATGTGGCGCACGCGGTTATGGTCAGCATTCACCGTCAATATTTCGGCGAACCAATGTACGAGCCGTCGGCGGAGTTGGCCGTTCGCGTGGCAGGCGGCCTGCTCGGCCGCAAGACAAAACAGGGCTTTTACGATTATTCAGACGCGGCGGCGGCTCGTGCCCCGACAGTCACCGTGCCGCCCGCGCCCATGCCGACATCCGCTTGGGTAGCCGATGAGGATGGTGGCAACGAACTTGCCGAGTTGCTCCAAAAGGCAGGGATCAAACCGCAGCTCGGCGGCGTGGCGGGTGCTGGCACGCTTTGCTTTGTCGTGCCGTTTGGTGAGGATGCGTCGAGTGCAGCAGTGCGGTTGAACCTCGACCCGGCGCGCACAGTTGCCGTTGATATGCTTGGTCAATTTTCCCGTCGTCGTACACTCATGAAAACGCCGCTCACCAAGCCAGAGATGCTTGGCGCTGCGGCTGCCGCACTGTCGTCCGAAAATGTGCCGGTAACCGTCATCAACGACAGCCCAGGATTTGTCGTGCAACGGCTGATTGCCATGATCGTGAATGTCGGAACACGTATCGCAGAGCTGCGTATCGCTGTTCCCGCTGATGTAGATACTGCTGTCGAGCTTGGCCTTAATTATCCAAAAGGCCCGCTCGCGCTCGGTGATGCGCTCGGTGTTGGCCGCATCCTTGCCGTGCTCGATGGTATGCATGCGATCACACACGATCCGAAATATCGGGCGACCACCTGGCTGCGCCGACGTGCACGGCTCGGCGTCTCCCTGCTGACGCCGGATTGAAGGGTAAAACACACGAAAGTCATGCCGCTCGATACTGAAACCATGTCCCAGTTGCGCGAAACCGTGCGGCGTTTCGTACGCGAGCAGCTCATTCCGAATGAGCGTAAGGTCGAAGAGAACGACCAGATTCCGGTCGAGGTTCTTGCGGAAATGCGCAAGCTCGGGCTGTTCGGGCTGACTATTCCTGAGCAATACGGTGGGCTCGGTCTTAATACCGAGGAAGAAGCGCAGATCATCTTTGAGGTGTCACACGCCTCGCCGGCCTACCGCTCGTGCTTTGCCTCTACCATTGGTATCGGTTCACAGGGGATCGTGATCGATGGCACGCCGGAGCAAAAGCAGAAATATTTGCCGGCTATGGCCAATGGCGAATTGGTCGGCTCGTTTGCACTGACTGAACCAGATATTGGCTCGGACGCGGCTCATTTGCGTCTGTCGGCGCAGCGTGATGGCGACCATTTCATTCTCAACGGCACCAAGCGTTTCATCACCAATGCGCCGGAGGCCGGTCTGTTCACCGTGCTGGCGCGTAGCGATCCGAAAGAAGCGGGCGCAAAAGGCATCACTGCTTTTTTGGTGGAGGCAGGCACAGCGGGCGTGAGGCTGGGCAAGATCGATCGCAAGCTTGGCCACCACGGCTCGCATACTAGCGACGTGATCTTCGAAGACGTGCGGGTGCCGAAAAGCGCCATCATCGGCGGACAGGAAGGCAAGGGTTTCGCCACTGCGATGAAAGTGCTCGATCGCGGCCGCCTGCACATCACAGCCGCCTGTTGCGGTGCCGCCGAGCGGTTGATCGAGATGATGATCGATTACGCAGTGGATCGCGTGCAGTTTGGCAAGCCCATCGCCGAGCACCAACTTGTGCAGGGCCTGATTGCGGACAGCAAACGTGACTCGTACGTGGCGTGGTGCGCTCTAATCGATGCCTGCCGCCGACGCGATGCCGGTGAGCGCATCACCACCATTGCGGCGTGCGTAAAATATTTCGCAAGTGAAATGGTCTGGCGGGTGGCTGATGCTGCGGTGCAGGTGCACGGTGGCAATGGCTATATGCAGGAATACCGAGTTGAACAATTCCTGCGCGATGTACGCCTGTATCGCCTGTACGAAGGCACCTCACAGATCCAACAGCTCATCATCGCGCGCGACCTTCTCAAGGAGCATGGCCGCAAGTCCCCCTCTACCAGGAGCAAGGCATGACAACCGACGAGGTCGGACCAGATGCAACGTTCCGCGAGTACCTCAAGCAAGGCCGCTTCATGATCCAGAAGTGCGGCTCGTGCAAGGCATTCGTGTTCTATCCACGGCTGCTGTGCACGTCCTGCGGCGCGCTCGATCTCAAGTGGCAGGATGCCGATGGCGGCGGCGTCGTCTATTCCACCACCGTTGTGCGGCGGAAGGCGGAACAAGGCGGTGACTACAACGTCGCAGTGATCGAGCTCGCCGAGGGCCCGCGGCTTATGAGCAAGGTGGTCGATACGCCGCCGGCGGAAGTGACGATCGGCATGCCGGTGCGTGCGGATATCGAGCAGACCGCCAATGGATCGTTGCTGGTCTTCCGCAAAGGCGCGTGAGGTAAATCATGGCCGCATCGCTACGAGGATCGACCGCAATCGTCGGCGTTGGAACCGCCGGAGTAGGGCAGGCGCCGGGCTACACCCATCTCGAATTGCTGGCGCAGGCGAGTGCGAAGGCGTTGGCGGAGGCCGGGCTTGCGCTTAAAGATGTAGATGGGCTGTTCACTTCCACGCTGGTTAACTTCTTCCCGACACTGACCATCGGTGAATATCTCGGCATTCGCCCGAAAATCGCCGGCGGCACCAATCTCGGCGGCGCCTCCTTCGTCGACCATGTGATGGCGGCGACGCTTGCGCTCAACGCCGGTCTCTGCAACGCCGCGCTGATCTGTTACGGCAGCAACGCCAAATCCGGTTCGGGCAAGCACACCACCATGGCGGATCAGCCGCCTTACGAAGCACCCTACGAGCCGCGCATGCCGATCACGGCTTACGCACTCGCCGCCGCGCGCCACATGCATCAATACGGCACGACGCGGCGCCATCTCGCAGAGGTGGCGGTCGCGGCGCGCAAATGGGCACAGCTCACCCCGGAAGCCTCCGAGCGCGGGCCGCTGACCATTGATGAAGTGCTGGCGGCGCGCATGATTTCCGATCCGCTGACGCTGCGCGACTGCTGCCTGGTAAGCGACGGTGCCGGTGCGGTGGTGATGGTGCGCGCGGAGCGCGCGCGTGATCTTAGGCAGAAGCCGGTCTATTTCCTCGGCGGGGCGGCGGCGCAATGGCACCGGCAGATTTCCGCGATGCCGGACCTGACCGTAAGCGCGGCCGCGGAGTCTGGCCCACGTGCCTTCGCCATGGCCAAGCTCAAGCCGGACGATGTCGACGTCGTGCAACTCTATGACGCCTTCACTATCAACGTGCTGCTGTTCCTGGAGGACTTGGGCTTCTGTAAGAAGGGCGAGAGCGGCGATTTTGTTACGAACGGCGGCATCGCGCCGGGCGGGCGACTGCCGGTCAACACCAACGGCGGCGGCCTTTCCTACTGCCACCCCGGCATGTACGGCATCTTCCTGCTCACCGAAGCGACGCGGCAATTGCGCGGCGAAGCGGACGCCGCGCGGCAGGTCACTGGCGCGGAAGTCGCACTGTGCCATGGAAATGGCGGTACCCTGTCAAGCCAGGTTACCGCCATTTTTGGTACCGAGGCCGCCATGTAGGGGCGGCCTCGTCAAAAGTCACTTTGGCAGAAAGTCAGCGACGAGTACCTTCGACCAATCCACGTCCTTGGCGCCGCGCAACTTGCCGGCCTTGATCAGATCGTCTGCCTCTGTCTTGAAGTATTTGTCGAGACCCGGAATGTATTTCGGGTTTACGTCCATGCGCGCGATCAGCTTGCCGAGCGTGGCATCATCCATCTTGTAGCCGGCCTGGGTGTAGAGTTTCTGCAGGATGTCCTTCACCTTGGCCGGATCTTTCTTGAACAGTTCGGCAGCTTCCACCATCGCCGCGACCACGGCTTTCGCTGCCTGCGGGTTGTTCTTAACAAAGGCCGACGTCGACGCCAGCATGTTCGGCATCGGGTCGTATTTTTCGTAGTCAAGCAGCAGATCTGAATAACCGAGGGACTCCGCGAGCGCACAGAACGGCTCGACACCGGCGAAGGCATCGATTGATCCGCCGGCAAGCGCCGCGGCCTGGTCCTTGAAGTCGACGTTGACCATCTGGAAGTCGGTGTCCTTGAGATTGAAGGCGGGAAGGATCTTCGCGCGCATCACGCCGTCGATGGTGGAGCCGGGGCGGGTGCCGATCTTCTTGCCCTTGAGCTGATCGAGTGACTTGATGCCGCTGCCCTTCTTCACCTCGATGCAGCCGGTACGCCCGGTATAGGCGACGGTCGCGATGGCATTGAGTTCGCCGACTGCGGCGCCGACCACAAATGGCGTACCGCCGACGGTAGCCACGTCCAGGTTATTGGAAACGAGTCCGTCGCGGGCGTCCTTTCCAGCTCCGAAGCGCTTGGCTTCAACCTCGATGCCGTGTTTCTTGAACAGGTCGAGTTCGAGCGCGACCACGGCCGGCGCGCCCCACAGGCTGTACTGATAGCCGAGTCGCACCTTATTGGATTGGGCGTTCGACGCGCCAAGCAGCGCATCCAAAATCAGGCTTGCAACTAACGATCCTCTGAGCACTGTGCGTATGGTCATGCTTGAATCCCTCCTCCGGGGGTTGGTCGCCGCGCTTTCGCGAGCCACTTGCCCGAGTGGTGGAGCACGACCTGCTCGCCCAGCGCTGTTGTCGTTAGGAGCGAATTGACCAAGGATGCGATGATGGTGCGTGCCGGTCAATGATCATGACGACGGGCACAATTCTTGTGCCGTGAGACGCGCCTGCTTCGTGTATTCGTCCGCGTGAGACCGCGCCAAACTAACTGTTATTTCTAAGACGCTATTGACCCAGCTTTACTCCGCCGACTACGTTTTTATGATTTTATGGCGCGGCAATAGGCCTGCCGCGTCGGCTAACGTTTGGAAAGTCTGTTCACATGGCGAAAGCGAAAGAACGTGTAATTAAGGGAAAGACACTCATCGATGGCAATGGCGGTCCGGTGCTAAGGGATCCGGTCATCGTCGTGGAGGGCAGCCGGATCAAATCGATCGGCAGTAAGGATAAGGTTGCCATTCCGAATGGCGTTGAAGTCATTGATGCCAGCCACTGCACGCTGATGCCTGGAATGATGGACCTGCACATCCATCTGTCGATGTTTAACAACCGTACTTTCAAGAATTATCGCGTAGCCCAGTGGGAAGTCACGCCGCATCTGCAGCAGATGTACGCCTTTTTCCATGCGCAGCTCTGTTTCGAAATGGGTTTCACCACGCTGCGTGATCTCGGCTTGCAGAGCACCCGCGGACTGCTGACTCAGGAAATGTGCGCGGTGCGCGACGCCATCGACGCCGGCGTGCTGTCCGGCCCGCGCCTGGTAGTCGCCGGCTTCACCTATATGACCGGTTCGCACCTGGAATTGATCTTCCCGCGCGCCGCCGAGCGGCATGGATTCCAGAATGCAGATGGTCCCTGGGAGCTGCGCAAGCTCGCGCGTCTCAACCTTCGCCATGGCGTCGACGTGATCAAGACCTGCGCCTCCGGCGGCGGCGGCACTGACAAGGAAGAGCCGGACGTACGCAACCTCACACAGGAAGAGCTCGACGCAATCGTCGATGAGGCGCACGCGCTGCACAAGCAGGCTGCGGTGCATTGCTTCACGCCCGGCGCCCATCGCATGGCGCTTAAGGCCGGCTGCGACACCATCGAGCACATGGTGTTCCATGACGACGACTCGATGGAGAAGATCATTGAGGCCGGTGTGTACATGACGCCGACGCTGGCGCACCGTACCGACCACGCCATCGAGATACGGCGCGAGATCGGCACCCCGGAGTTCACGCTCAACAAGATGAAAACCATCCAGCCGCATTGCTTCAAGACGTTCGAACGGTTCTCAAAGGCTGGCGTGAATATCGCAATGGGCACCGACATGGGATTTGAACCGGGCATGGGCACCAATGCTTTCGAGCTTGAAATCTATGTCGGCCTCGGCATGAAGCCGATGGATGCGATCCTGACCGCGACCCGCAACGCCGCCAGGGCGCTCAAGCGCGACAAGGACCTCGGCACGCTGGAGGCAGGCAAGATCGCCGATATCGTCGCCGTCGACGGCGATCCGCTCGCCGATATCCGCGTCTTGCAAGAGCGCAAACGCATCCAGCTGGTTATGAAGGAAGGCGAGACCTATATCGACCGTCGGCCTGGCCATTCGAGGGAAATTGTGCATGCCGAGCCCGACAGCTGGCGCAAGATCGACGCATGAATTCGACAGCATAGCTGTTAGCACGGCTTGAAATTGGTGGAGAGTTCTGGCTTCCGGGTACCGTGAGGGCGCTAGGGTGGGGTGTGCCGTCTGGCATCGCCAATCGATTGCAGGAATTGCATGTCTGAAGCTAATCCCCTGCTTTTTACGCCGATTACTGTTCGCGGCGTTACCGCACGTAACCGTGTGGTCATCTCGCCGATGTGCCAGTATTCCTCCGAAGACGGCATTGCAACAGAATGGCACCGTGTCCATTTGCCGAATTTTGCGCGCGGTGGCGCCGGCATTGTATTCACGGAGGCGACCGCGGTTGAGCGCATTGGTCGCATTACACACGGCGATCTCGGCATATGGACCGACAAGCACGCCGAAGCGCTGAAGCCGATCGTGGCCGAGATCAAAAACTTTGGCGCGCTGGCCGGCCTGCAGCTGGCCCATGCCGGTCGCAAGGCGTCCACGCAGCGGCCCTGGGAAGGAAATGGCCTGCTTACTGAAGCTGATGCACAACGTGGCGATGCGCCGTGGCAGGTCGTCGCGCCAACCACCGAGCCGTTGCAGCCAACCTGGCCGAAAGCGCACGCGCTTTCTGAGTCTGAGATTAGGACTTTAAGTGAGGCCTTTGCGGCCGGCGCGCGACGCGCGCTCGCTGCCGGCTTCGATGTAATCGAAGTGCATGCCGCCCACGGCTATCTTATCCATACATTTCTGTCACCGCTGACCAATCGGCGGAACGACGCGTATGGCGGTGACCGCAATGGCCGGATGCGCTTTATGTTGGAAATTGCGGAAGCAATCCGGCGCGAATGGCCGCAAGACAAGCCGCTATTTGTACGCATCTCGGCGATCGATAACCATCCGGAAGGCTGGCAACTCGAGGATTCGATCGTCCTTGCTGGCGAACTAAAGAAACGCGGAGTTGATGTTATCGACTGTTCATCCGGCGGATTTGCCGGTGCCCCGGTCTGGCGCCTCATCGATCAGGCCGGCAACGCGCCGTCACCGCAGCCCCTGCCAACGCGAGTTCCCGGTTTCCAGGTGCCGTTGGCAGCTCGTATCAAACGCGAAGTCGGCATCTTAACGCAGGCAGTAGGCTTCATTTCCGAAGCAAAACAAGCGGAAAAGATTTTGCAGGATGGCGACGCCGACTTCATCGCGATCGCACGTGCTGCGCTCTACGATCCGTTCTGGGCCAATCACGCTGCGCAAGAACTCGCCGCCGACGCAAAATTCACCTTGTGGCCGGAGCAATATGCATGGTGGCTGCGAAATCGCCGCAAAGTTTCTTAGCGTACACATTCGCAAGAGCCTTTTCGAAGCAAAATGCGCAAAGGGGGCGCCATGGGCATTCCGCAATTGCTGGTGCATGAGAAAAAGGACACGGTTGGCGTGGTCGCAGTCGAAGGCCTCAAGGCCGGCACCGACATGCTCTGCGTAGTTACGGCCGACGACTCTTCGTTCAATCTCACAGCAAAGATGGACGTACCTATCGGGCACAAGATTGCGCTCGTTGACTTGAAAAAAGGCGACACTGTCTGGAAATACGGCCAAGACATCGGCAAGGCTGTCGCTGACATCGCGAAGGGTGAACACGTCCACGTGCACAATCTCAAGACCAAGCGGTGGTGACATGGTTCAGGCTAACGGCAAGTCAAATATGAAATTCATGGGTTGGCGGCGCGAGAACGGCCGTGTCGCCGTGCGGAATCACGTCGTCATTTTGCCGCTCGACGACTTGTCGAATGCCGCATGCGAGGCAGTAGCCAACAATATTAAGGGCACGCTTGCGATTCCACACGCTTATGGCCGCCTCCAATTCGGCGAAGACCTGGAAACATTCTTTCGCACCATAATCGGCACGGGTGCGAACCCGAATGTCGCCGCTTGCGTCGTAATCGGCATTGAAGACGGGTGGACCAAGCGTGTGGTCGACGGCATTGCAAAAACCGGCAAGGCGGTGACCGGGTTTGGCATCGA